>Ga0164243_10005506_pt1 | contig 19321 bp, 19 predicted proteins | sample OricompcompostOP_FD_108781 | JGI IMG/M metagenome (GOLD analysis project Ga0164243, IMG submission 108781) | Organic Plus compost microbial communities from Emeryville, California, USA - Original compost - Organic plus compost (OP) | ecosystem: Engineered > Solid waste > Mixed feedstock >... | reverse complement strand
TTCCGGCGCACGTTTTTCCTGCTTGCTTAATTGCAGGGCAGCACTGATCAGTCCCAGGTGCGTAAATGCCTGGGGAAAGTTGCCCAGGAACTCTCCCTTCATCCCTAATTGCTCGGCATATAGTCCCAGGTGATTGGCATATCCCGGCATTTTTTCAAAATACTCTCTCGCCTTTTCTTCCTCGCCCATCAGTTCCAGGCATTCCACGTACCAGAAGGAGCACATGGTAAAGGTGCCTTCCTCGCCTTTCAATCCGTCCACTTCTTCGGCATTTCCGCGATACCGGTATATCAGCACATCAGACCGCAATTCTTTTTCGATCGCTTTCATGGTTTTTTTCCAGCGTTCTGAAAACGGGCTGCAAATTCTCATTATTGGCATCAGTAAGGCGCCCGGAAAAGCCTGCTATATATAACGCTTCCCCATAACCATACACACGAAGCCCTACTGCAAAAGTTCCCCGCTATGTACAACCCTTCCACCCTCTGCACTAAAATGTTGTAATGCTTTCTCAAAGTCCGGCTGTACCAAAGGACGCACAGCATCTTCAACATAGTACGTAATAAATTTTTCCTGCAGGCTGTCCATAGCCGTAAAGTATACGCAAATCTCTGCTGCCAGTCCCGCCAGGTATACGGTTGTTACGCCTTTTTCGCGCAGGTAGCCCGCCAGGCCAACAGACTTACGGTGACCATTATCGTAAAAAGCGCTGTAACTGTCTATCTCCGGGTCTGTTCCTTTTCTGAAGATAGCCTCTATACGGGCCGTGGATAATGTATCGGGAAAGGCAGCGCCGGGTGTTTCCTGCACGCAATGGTCGGGCCACAACACTTGCTGCATACCGTGCAATGTTATCACATCAAATGGTTGTTTACCGGGATGGGCAGAAGCAAAACTTTTATGATTGGGCGGATGCCAGTCCTGCGAAGCAACCACCAGTTCAAACCGGGGTTGTAGTTTGTTGACTACAGGAATGATGGCATCACCATCAGGAACCGCAAGGGCTCCTCCCGGTAAAAAATCATACTGAATATCTATCAGGATAAGCGCTTTCATGTTTGCCTTTTTTGTATTCATCCCTCAGTTTGTTGCGCAGTTCCTGCAACCGGCCACTGATACCGGTTTTATAGATATGGGGGTATTCAAAACGTTTGTATTCATCCGGCAGCAGCGACAATCGTTTTTGGGCGTACAACGCAATGTCGGACAGGGTAGGAGGCTTACCGATTAATTTTCCGTTTTGCATTACCGGTTCCAGCAAGGGTTGCTGCTGATAACCGGCAACTATAAGCGATTCGCCGGGTACAAAAGGATGATAAATAATGTCAGCGGTTGCTTCCTCAGCCAGCACCACGGCATCGGCGCCAAGGAACTGACCATCACTGTTGAAAACACGCAGCACCTGCTTGATACCGGGCAGCGTAACCTTTTCGATGCTTTCTGATAATTTCAGTCGTGGTTTGCCGCCGGCCATACTCAGTTTGTAGATGCCGTCCAGTGCTGCGTCCGGCGAGCCGGTCACCAGCCGGGTGCCCACACCAAAAATGTCAATAGGAGCTTTCTGCTCCAGCAGGCTTCTGATCACATATTCATCCAGTTGGTTGGAGGCAACAATTTTCATGTAGTGCAAACCGGCATCGTCCAGCATGCGGCGGGTGACTTTGGCCAGCCAGGCCAGGTCGCCGCTGTCGAGGCGAAGCCCGATAGCGCGATGTCCTTGTTGTTCCATTTCTTTGGCTACCGTGATGGCATGGGGCACACCACTGCGCAGGGTGTCGTAGGTATCTACCAGAAAAACACATTGATCGGGGCGGGCGTGTGCAAAAGCGCGGAAAGCTTCCAGTTCCGAATCGAAGCTCTCAATAAAGGAATGCGCCATGGTGCCGCTGGCTTCAAGTTGGTATAACAGGGCTGCATACACGTTGCTCGTGCTGTTGAATCCGCCGATAATTGCCGCCCGACTCGCCTGAACTCCACCCAGTCCCTGCGCGCGGCGCAAACCAAAGTCGCTCAGCACCCGTTCCCCCGCCACCCACCGCATGCGACTCGCCTTGGTAGCGATGAGCGATTGAAAATTGAGCATGTTCAGCAGCAATGTTTCTACCAGCTGTGCTTCGAACTGATTGCCTTCTACCCGCACCAGCGGACAATTGGGAAATACCACTTCGCCTTCTTTTACCGAATAGATAGTGCCGCGAAACCGGAATGCGCGCAGGTAGTCGATGAAGGCAGGGTGAAAGTGCTGTGCTTGCAGGAAATCCAGGTCGGCCTCGCTAAAGTGAAGTGTTTCCAATGTGTGCAGCAATTCATTCAGTCCGGCAAACACTACATAGCCGCCCTGGTAGGGAAGTTTGCGAAAAAAATAATCGAAGCATACCGGCGTTTGATGCCGCCCTTCGCGGAACAACACTTCGCCCATGGTCAGGGCATACAGGTCAGTATAGCTGCCACTAACGGAAAACGACATCATAAGCCAAAGATTTTTGCAATAAAACAAGGCAAGCTACCGGTTACCGGAAGCTATTTGACCTTGCAGCAATTGGCATGCCTGCACAGCCTTTCCGGTACGAAGCAATTCCCGTTCGGTGGCCAATTGGCACTTTCAGTATAATTTTGCGTTGCACTAATTGTATAGAATGAATTACCGTCATCAGCATGTTACCATTCGCACCGAACTGCGGCCAGGCGATCTCGGCCAGGTGCTCTGCCTGCATGGATGGCTTTATGCGCAGGAATACCAGTATGACCTGTCGTTCGAAGGTTATGTAGCCGGCGGCCTGCATGAGTTTGCAAAAATTACGATGCACAAAGCGACCGTGCCTGGATTTGCGAAGACGGCGACCGCTTTGTTGGCTTTCTGTTGCTAATGCATCGCCCGGAAAACGCTGCCCAACTGAGTTACTTTCTGTTGCACCCCGTATGCCGCGGCATAGGCCTGGGTAAAAAACTCATGGACCTGTATATGGAATTTCTCCGGGAAAGAAACTATGCGTCCTCCTACCTGTGGACAACCCACGAACAACAAGCGGCCATCGCGTTGTACAAAAAGTACGGCTTTGTGCTCACCGAAGAAAAGCCTTCGGATGCCTTTGGCAAGCCCCTCATTGAACAACGGTTTGATCTTACGCTGAATAAATAAACAGGGTAGGGAAAAGCAATAAGGCGCCATCAAAATTGCCCGGCCAGGTTGCTCTGTTCTGCCAGGTTGTTGCTGCGCATCAGTAAATCATTCAAAATCTTCGCCGCTTCTTTTTCGGTATTTACCAGATCATAAAGGGTGACTTTTTCCAGCAACCGGTTCACCGTATACTGGATCATCTGCCACAAAGACCGGGCAGAGCAATCCACTGAGTTGGTGCACAGCTTCATGGTGCCGGTATGGGCGTTGCAGAAGGTAGTATCGAAGAGGGGGCCGCCCAGGGCAGTCAGTACGTCTTTTATAATGATTTCACGGGTGGACCGGGCCAATACATAGCCGCCCTTATAGCCCGGCGTACTGTTGATAAACCCGGCCAGGCGCAATATGCGTGTGAGCTTAGCGATATAATGTTGACTCAATCCCTCAGCCTCGCTTAGCTGTGGAATACTCATACCTTCCGGGTCATTGCATTTAGCAACGCGGATCAATATGCGTAAGCCGTATTCTTCCTGAGCGGTTATTTTCATAAAATCCTGTAGTTGTTTAAATAGCTGAAGTTGACTGGTTCCGGATCACCATCTTTTTTTGTGCTTCCTTATAACATACCAAGTTCCAGTTGTGCTGCTTCAGACATCATGCTTTTATTCCATGGTGGATTCCACGTTACGGCTACATGCACATCATTCACTCCCTCAATCTGCCGCACTTTCTGGTCTACCTCAATGGGCAACGATTGCGCAGCCGGGCAACCGGGCGCCGTCAACGTCATTACAATCTGCACGTTGTTGACAGGCAGCACCTCCACCTCGTAAATCAGTCCCAGTTCATATATGTCCACCGGCAATTCCGGGTCATATATGGTATGAAGACAGTCAATCACTTTCTTTTTGAGCGCTTCCGTATCCATCATAATTTATATTGATAAGGAGTTTTTCACTTTAAAAGCCAATGCATAATTTTTCATTTGCTTCACCATGGCCAGCAAACCGTTTGAACGAGTTGGCGCCAGGTGGGTCGTCATGCCAATACGATGAATGAATTCCAGTTTTGCATTGATAATTTCATCCGGCGCATGACCCGACAACACGCGTATCAGCATACTGATCAGTCCTTTTACAATCACTGAGTCACTGTCTGCCTTGAAGTGCACCTTGCCGTCCTGGTAATCCGCTACCAGCCAAACCGTAGACTGACAGCCGCGTACACGGTTCTCCTCTTTTTTGTGCGCTTCTTCCAATGCCGGCAGCCTCTTACCCAGGTCAATGATGTATTCGTATTTGTCGTCCCAGCTGTCGAACAGGGAAAACTCTTCCACAATTTCTTCTTCTATAGCTGCTATGGTTTTTTCTGTTTTCATCAGGACAGCAGTTTTATTGCTTTCTGCAAACCGGTCACCAATGCATCTACTTCTTCTGTGGTGTTATATACCGCAAAAGAAGCACGGGTAGTGCCGGGTATGCCAAATCGGTTCATCAGCGGTTCGCAGCAGTGATGGCCCGTACGAACGGCAATGCCACGATTGTCGAGCAGGATGCCCAGGTCCTGCGGATGCGCATTGTTTACCACAAATGAGATCACGCTGATCTTCTCCTTTGCACGGCCAATGATGCGCAGTCCCGGAATGGTTTCCAGTTTGCGCGTGGCATATTCCACCAGTTCCTGTTCGTGCTGGTGCATGTTCTTTATACCGGTGCGTGTTACAAATTCTATCGCTGTTTTAAAGGCGATGGTATCGGCTATATTGGGCGTACCGGCTTCATATTTATAGGGCAGTTCGTTGTAGGTCGTTTTTTCAAACGTTACCTGTTTGATCATTTCACCACCGCCCTGGAATACCGGCATGTCCTGCAACAATTGCTTCTTGCCATACAATACACCCACACCGGTGGGACCATATAGTTTATGTGCTGAGAATGCCAGGAAATCACAATCCAGTTCCTGTACATCCACTTCGAGGTGCGCCATTGCCTGTGCGCCGTCAATCAATACCAGCGCGCCTGCCTGATGTGCTTTTTGTATGATCATGCGCACGGGGTTTACAGAACCCATGGCATTCGATACATACATCATGCTCACCAGTTTGGTGCGATTGTTCAGCAGTTTATCAAATTCCTCCATCACCAGTTCGCCTTCCTCATTGATAGGCGCCACGCGCAGCACCGCCTGCTTTTCTTCGCACAACACCTGCCAGGGAACAATATTGCTGTGATGCTCCATGGCAGAAATGATGATTTCATCACCTTGCTGCAGGTTCTGGCGGCCCCAGGTATAGGCTACCAGGTTGATGCTTTCCGTAGTGCCACGGGTAAATATGATCTCTTCCCGTGAACCTGCATTGATAAACTGTTGCACCGCATTGCGCGTTGCCTCATAGGCTGCTGTGGCTTCCTCTGCCAGGGTATGAATACCGCGGTGAATGTTGGCGTTGTATGTAGTATAATAGTTTACCAGCGCATCAATCACCTCCTTTGGCTTCTGCGTTGTAGCAGCATTGTCGAGATATACCAGGGGGTATCCTTTCACTTCCCGGTTTAAGATGGGAAACTGTTCCCTGATGGCGTATACATCCAGACTCCCGGAAACAACAGCAGGTTTTATCATAACAAATCAAATTCTAAAAGTTCAGAAATCAACTGGTCTACATAGCTGCGGATAGCAGGCAGCTTGATATTTTCCAGCACATCTTCGGCAAAGGCATGCATCAGCAAATAGCGCGCATTCTTTTCCGTTATACCGCGCGATTTCAGGTAAAACATCGCTTCGGTATCAATGCTGCCAATGGTGCAACCATGCGAACATTTTACATCGTCGGCAAAGATTTCCAGCTGTGGCTTGGTATTGATATTGGCAGTATCGGACAGTAAAATGTTCTTATTGCTCTGGTATGCATTGGTCTTCTGCGCATCCTGTCTTACAAATATCTTTCCGTTGAATACGCCGGTGGCATGTTCGTCCAGCACACCTTTGTACAGCTCGTTGCTGTAGCAATTCGGTTGTACATTGTCAACCAGTGTATGGTTGTCAATATGACTATGGCCCTTCAGCAGATACAACCCGTACAAATGCGATTCGCAATGCGGCGCTTCCATCACTATGTTCAGGTTGTTCCGCACCAGGTTGCCGTTGAAGGAGATGGTAACGGTATGCGCAAAGCTCTTACCGGTCTGGCGCACATGCGTGGTGCTTACCTGGCTGGCATGGGCGCCGTCGTTTTGTATTTTATAGTATTCAAGACGGGCATCTTCTTCCACGATCAGCTCAATCACCTGGTTGGTAAAACTTTCCTGGCTGCCGATGGTGAGGAAGGTTTCCACCACCTTGAGTGCGGCAGCACGGCCCAGGTGCACCAGGCTTCTCGGCTGCGACAATACATTGCCCTGACGGGTATCGGTAATATGGTAAATATATACCGGGTGGGCAGCCTCATGCTTTTCGGGCACATGCACAAACACACCGCCGTACATCCATGCCGTATTCAGGGCATTGATGCCGTCTTTGGCATAGCGGCTGCTGTGGCCGAGATTGGATGCTACGATTTTCGCATATAGCTCACTGTTGGCGGCTTCTTCCAATGGCAGCAGCACCAGGTCGCCTGCGGTACGCAGGGTAGACAGTTCAGGCGCAAAGATGCCGTTCACAAAAACCAGTTCATGGGCATCATCTGCACCAGGCAAACGCAGCGACTGCCAGTCGTTGCGCAGCAGGTTGTTTTCCGTATAGGGGAACCGGAATTCCTTATTGAACAGGGCATTGATGCGGGTATATTTCCACTCCTCATGCCTTACCCCCGGAATACCCAGCTTATCGAATTGCAAAAAAGCATTCTGCCTGATTGCATGCAGTCCGCTTTCTTTTTTATCTGCATTGAACCTGTTTAATTGTTCTTTTATATTTTCTACCGTATTCATGCTCAAGTTTGCTTTGTGTCTGAAAATCTGGTCGCCCGGCCTTTCATCCGGAGATGCCATTAAACGGCTACCTCGTTCTTAATGAAATCATATCCTTTTTCTTCCAGTTCAAGCGCCAGTTCGCGGGTGCCCGATTTCACAATGCGGCCGTTGTACAGTACGTGCACATAATCAGGCACAATGTAATCGAGCAGGCGTTGGTAGTGGGTGATCACCAGCACGGCATTGTTCTCATTGCGGTATCGGTTCACGCCATTGGCTACAATGCGGATGGCGTCAATATCGAGACCGGAATCGGTTTCGTCCAGGATAGCCAGTTTGGGTTCCAGCATGGCCATCTGGAAGATCTCATTGCGTTTTTTCTCACCGCCTGAAAATCCTTCATTCAGCGAACGGCTGAGGAGCGACTGGGGCATTTCCATCAATGACATCTTCTCCTTCATCAGTTTCAGAAAGCCTACTGCATCGAGCGGTTCCTGGCCACGGTATTTGCGCACTTCGTTTACCGCAGTTTTGATGAAGTTGGTAGTGGTGAGACCCGGAATTTCTACCGGGTATTGAAAAGCAAGGAATAGTCCTTCGCCGGCTCTTTCTTCCGGCGCCAGTTCCAGCAGGTCCTTACCATCAAACGTAACCGAACCTTCAGTAACTTCAAAATGTTCACGACCGGCCAGTACCGATGCCAGTGTACTCTTGCCAGACCCGTTAGGGCCCATAATGGCATGCACTTCGCCGGGTTTTATATCCAGGTTAATTCCTTTCAGGATTTGCTTCTCTTCTATGCGTGCATGTAAGTTGGAAATCTTCAGCATGTTGTTTTTATTTTCAAAAATGATCTTGGTATTCTTTGTCAGGTGCTGCTGCTTTTTGTGCAGATCAGCGCTTCCCTTTTATCCCACACTTCCTTCCAGGCTTATCGCCAGCAGCTTTTGCGCTTCTACCGCAAACTCCATCGGCAACTGGTTCATCACTTCTTTGGCAAAGCCGTTAATGATCAGCGCTACGGCCGTTTCGGTATCAATGCCGCGCTGATTGCAATAGAACAGCTGCTCTTCACCAATCTTGGAGGTAGTGGCTTCGTGTTCTACAATAGCGCTTTTGTTCTTTACTTCAATATAGGGGAAGGTATGAGCGCCGCATTTATCGCCCAGCAACAGCGAATCGCACTGGGAGAAGTTGCGCGCATTGGTGGCGTTCTTGTTTACCTGCACCAGTCCGCGATAGCTGTTATTGCTGTAGCCGGCAGAAATACCTTTTGACACAATGCGGCTGCGGGTATTTTTTCCGAGGTGCATCATCTTGGTGCCGGTATCAGCCTGCTGCCGGTTATTGGTGACAGCTACGGAGTAAAACTCGCCAACAGAATGATCGCCTTTCAGGATCACACTGGGATATTTCCAGGTAATGGCCGAACCGGTTTCTACCTGCGTCCAGGAAATTTTGGAATGTTCACCCAGACAAATACCGCGCTTGGTAACGAAGTTGTAGATACCACCCACACCGTCTTTATCGCCGGGATACCAGTTCTGCACGGTGGAATATTTGATCTCTGCATGGTCCAGCGCTACAAGTTCTACCACCGCAGCATGCAACTGGTTCTCATCGCGCATCGGGGCGGTGCAGCCTTCGAGATAGCTGACATAGCTTCCTTTTTCTGCCACGATCAGCGTACGTTCAAACTGCCCGGTATTTTCTGCATTGATGCGGAAGTAGGTTGACAATTCCATCGGACAACGAACGCCTTCCGGAATATAACAGAAGGAACCATCGCTGAATACGGCGGAGTTGAGGGCAGAGAAATAGTTATCGGTAACAGGCACCACAGAACCGAGGTATTTTTTTACCAGTTCCGGATGCTCGCGAATGGCCTCGCTCATGGAACAGAAGATGATGCCAAGTTCAGCCAGTTGTTCTTTAAAAGTGGTAGCAATGGAAACGCTGTCAATTACCGCATCTACCGCCACGCCGGTCAATCGCTTCTGTTCTTCCAGTGAAATGCCCAGTTTCTCAAAGGTCCTGCGCAGTTCGGGGTCAATTTCGTCCAGGCTTTTGGGAGCCACTTTCTGTTTGGGGGCGGAATAATAGATAATGTCCTGGTAGTTGATTGGGTCGTAATGAATATTGGCCCATTTCGGTTCCTCCATTTTCAACCAATGCCTGTAAGCTTTGAGCCGCCATTCCAGCATCCATTCCGGCTCTCCTTTTTTGGCTGAGATGAAGCGGATAATGTCTTTATTCAGGCCCCTTGTCGCCTCGTCGGCCTCTATATTGGTAACAAAGCCATACTTATAGTCGCGGAGAACGGTTTTTTCTATGGTAGTGAGCCCGTCGTTCATAAATTATTTTCTCTTTTGGTTTATCTTTTTCAATTTTGCGGCACAAAGGTACAAACCAATTTATACAAAAAAGTATAAATAGCATTTAAAAATTGCACTTTCTCTTATGTTTTTCCCCACTAATTTGGTTGGTTTTTGTAATATTTTGAAAATGAATGAGTAGCGAAAGGGCTGGGTTTTGAGCCCGGGAATTATTTTTCAGCAGTTGGAAGGGGCGGCTGCGTTTTCTAGTGAAGGCGTGCGTTAAGGCTGCAGATGGAAACTGTCAGTTGATGCCGGAAGGAGGCGAAAAGTAATTAACTGGAAAACTTCAACGAATAATAAACGCAATCCAGAGCCAGTTACCAGACGCGTAAATACCCGCAGCAAAGCTCCCATGAAAATTTTCAAGTACCACCAACCATCCATTTATTTCTCCCCCAAAAAATAATTGTCAATTCTACACCTTTCCCGTACTGCATTTAATTGAGACTTGTCAAATACGATCTAAGAACTCCCTATAAGTCTTTCGTCCCGATACATGCGAAACTACAGGCAATCATGTAGCCCTTTCTACCGGTTATTGCCATATTTTTTTCCTGACCTGAAATTTCAAACCAATATTTTTATATTTTACGCGCCCATTACCCTATACAATGGCAAACAACCGCGACGAAAAAGTATTAAAAGCATTTGGAGAAAACCTTAAGAAACTACGAGAAGCAAAAGGGCTTACCACCCGCGAATTTGCCGACATCGCTGACATTGCTTACAGCCAGGTATGGACGCTGGAAAGCGGCCAGGGCGATCCCTCTCTTACTACATTACTGGCCATTTCCCGTGCATTGGGGATTACATTGAACGATCTCGTTCCACCAGACAGAAGAAATAATAATGGATAAGGACAACTTGCAGGAGTGTACGCGTACGCTTGTCTGTTGACAGGCGCTGCCAGGCAGCCGCCTCACAAATTTTTTTCATACCACTATTCCGTAATTCCTGCACCACTTAATTCCTGCAATTATTAGAAGCATTTTTCCCAACCTTCATCCGAGGCGCCAACTTTTTACCTAAACCTCCCTCACCGCCCCGACTGAATAAAAACATCAAACATTTAATAAAATATTATATATGACATTTTCAGCCATCCATCGCTCCGCTCTCTGAACTTATTTCCCTATTTTTATTAGTCTTCTGAATTACAACTGGTTGGTCAGCAGCTTTCCGGAATATGGAAAGGAAGCCCGGGCAATTTTGCACTATTTACTTACGTTGATAGTACAATCAGGGGTAAATAAAACGAACGGATCTATGAGAAAACTACAGGTACTGACAGGGAAACTTTGGTGGTTTCCTGTACTGCTACTTATAGTAATCTTTCTGGGGGCATTCAGCAATGCGTCATCCTACCCGGAAAGATCAGCACCTATTTTTTCGGTTGATACCATTTCTTCTCCCGAATCCAATTCGGGCGCCTATACTACACGTTCGTTTGTGGAAGAAAAACTGGATGTGTACGATAGCCTGCACCTCGAAGAGTCCGGCCTTTCCCGCAAAGTATTTGAACTGGCCCTCCGGGGAATGTATAAGCTGATCCGGAAAGGACATATCAAACAGAATATTCTGTCCATTGTAGACTTCAGTCAGCCCAGTGTCAATAAACGCCTTTATGTGATAGACCTCGACAGCTACTCCTTATTATATAATACCTGGGTGGCGCATGGCGTGAAATCGGGAAAAGTAGAAGCTACCTATTTCAGCAATAAACCCGCTTCGCATAAGAGCAGTCTGGGTTTTTACGTAACCGGCCAAACTTATAAAGGCAGCAATGGCTACTCGCTCAAACTGCTGGGTGTTGAAAAAGGGATCAACGATTATGCATTTCGCCGCGGCATCGTGATGCACGGCGCCGAATATGTAAGCGAAGAATACATCCAGAGCCAGGGGTATATTGGCCGCAGCTATGGCTGTCCGGCCGTGCCTGCCGATATCAGCCGCGAACTGATTGACCAGGTAAAAGAAGGCACCTGCCTGTTCATCTATCATCCATCGTCCACTTACCGCAGCAAATCGAGTTTGATTAAATAATTGCAATCCCCACTCCCTATCTTTGCGCCTATGCTCAAAATCGGCGTTTTTGGTGTAGGCCACCTGGGAAAATTTCACCTCAACAACTGGAAGGAAATCAAAGACATTGAACTGGTTGGTTTTTACGATCCCAGCGATGTAGCGGCCCAGGAAGTATCAGAAAAGTACCAGCTTCCGCGTTTTATTGATGCAGAGCGCTTGATGGATGCGGTAGACGCAGTAGATATTATTGCCCCCACCACCTTCCACCACGAATTATGCAAGATGGCCATCCGGAAAGGAAAACATGTGTTTGTGGAGAAACCACTGGCCAATACCATGGAAGAAGCAGTGGAACTGCTTAAACTGGTAAAGGAATCAAATATTAAACTGCAGGTTGGACATGTGGAAAGGTTCAATCCCGCTTACCTGGCGGTAAAGAATCTCGAACTGCATCCCATGTTCATCGAAGTGCACAGGCTGGCACAGTTCAATCCCCGTGGTACAGAAGTAAGCGTTATCCTCGATCTCATGATCCACGATATAGATATCATTCTCAGTATGGTGAAAAGCGAGGTGAAGAACATTTCTGCCAGCGGAGTGGCTGTGATGACCGAAACGCCTGATATCGCCAATGTGCGCATTGAATTTGATAACGGGTGTGTGGCCAATCTCACGTCCAGTCGCATCAGCATGAAGAAAATGCGCAAAATGCGCCTGTTCCAGAAAGATGCCTATATCGGAATTGACTTTCTGAATAAAAAATCGGAAATTATCAAGTTGAAAACACCACAGGATGTTGATGCCTTCTCCTTTGACCTCGATACAAAGTATGGCAAAAAAACGATTGCTGTGGTAAATCCCCTGGTGCCTGAGGTAAACGCCATTAAAAAAGAACTCGAAGCATTCCGCGATTCAATAGTAAACAAGACACCGACAGCCGTAACGGAAATAGATGGATACAGGGCAATGGATGTGGCGCACCAGATATTGCAAAAGATCAAACACAATCATATCATAGCCTGATCCCTGATGTCTGCCCCCAAAAAAGTCCATAGCGCCTGGTACCTTGTTAGCGATTATGTGGCAGCCGTATTGGCCTGGATTGTTTTGTATTTTGTACGCCGCTATCTCCTGCATGAAGCCATTTCGGTCGACAACCAACTGGTGCTGAACAGCAGGTTCTGGTGGGGCATCTGCCTGATTCCTGTAGCATGGATCATCTTTTATGCACTCGCCGGTTCTTACCGTTCGCTCTACCGCAAATCGAGACTGGGCGAACTGGGCATAACTCTGTTGCTGTGCCTGATCGGCAGCACCATTATCTTCTTCACCATTGTGATCAATGACCCGCAAACGCAGTATACCTATTATTATAAGGCATTGCTGAGTTATATCGTTGCTCAGTTTCTGTTCACCTGGCTGGGCCGCAACATCCTGCTTGATATTGTTCGCCGGCAGCTCAGCAAGGGCACGGTGTGGTTCAATACGCTCCTGGTAGGCGGCAATTCAGTGGCTGAAAAAATTTATCGCGATACGCGCGATGGCCTGCGTCGCGCCGGCTACCACTATGTGGGTTATATCTGTGCGGGACACGATGGCAATGGCATCAGCAATTACCTGCCCAGGCTGGGCGTGTTGCAGGACATTGAGAACGTATTGCCCGCCAGACAGATCAACCTGGTGGTAGTGGCCATGGAAAGATCGCAGAAGAAACAGATCGAACAGATCGTGAACATACTCAGCGAAAAAGACGTAGAGATCAAGATTGTGCCGGACGTGCTCGACATTCTTTCCGGTTCCGTAAAAACCAGTCACGTGTTCGGGGCCGTACTTTCGGATATCAAAACGGACCTGATGGCCGACTGGCAACAGAACATCAAACGCGTAATTGATGTTACGGTGGCCATATCCGGTCTCGTTCTATTGCTGCCCCTGCTGCTGTACGTTACCATACGGGTACGGCTCTCTTCGCCCGGGCCGGTCATTTACCGGCAGGAACGGGTAGGGTACCGGGGAAGGAAATTCTATATTTATAAATTTCGCTCCATGTACCATCCGGCCGAGAAAAACGGACCGCAGCTGTCATCCGCCAACGATCCGCGCATTACCCGCTGGGGCAGAACCATGCGCAAATGGCGGCTGGATGAACTGCCGCAATTGTGGAATATCCTGAAAGGGGAGATGAGCCTGGTGGGACCGCGGCCCGAACGGGAATATTATATCCGGCAGATCCAACAGGAGTTTCCCTATTTCAATTACCTGCTGAAAGTAAAACCCGGCCTCACCTCCTGGGGCATGGTACAGTTCGGCTATGCCGAAAATGTGGAGCAGATGATTGAACGGATGAAATACGACCTCATCTACATAGAAAACGTATCCCTGGCGCTTGACCTGAAGATCATGCTCTATACCCTGCGGATCATTTTCCTGGGAAAAGGACAGTAAGCGGTGGGAAAAGGGCGCGGTGCACAGGGCAACCTGTAACCGGAATCCTGCGATCTGCAAGAAATCAGGCGCTGGTTCGTTATTATCCATATCATAATAAACCAAGCAGGTGAAACAATTCTACGCGATCTGTTTACTGGCAGTATGTTCCTTTACCGCCATGGCGCAACAGCACTACTGGCAACAGGAAGTGCATTACACCATAGATGTATCTCTCAACGATCGCGAGCATACCCTCGATGGGTTTCTGCAACTGCAATACATTAATCATTCACCCGATACCCTGCGTTATATCTGGTTTCATATCTGGCCCAACGCCTATAAGAATGATCAAACAGCATTCAGTGAACAACTGCTGCTGAACGGGCGCACGGATTTTTATTTTGCCGACAAGGAAAAAAGAGGCTATATCAACCGGCTCGATTTTCGTGCCGGCAATACCATTTTGCGTACGGAAGACCACCCGATGTATATTGATGTGATGAAGGTATACCTGGACGAGCCCCTGGCACCGGGCGGCGAAGTGCTGATCACCACGCCCTTTCACGTAAAATTGCCCGCGCTCTTCAGTCGCAGCGGCCATCACCGGCAGTTTTACCAGGTCACTCAATGGTATCCCAAACCGGCGGTCTACGACGCCAAAGGCTGGCACCCGATGCCCTACCTGAGCCAGGGAGAATTTTACAGTGAGTTTGGCAGTTACAGTGTGCGCATAACCCTGCCCGATACCTATACCGTAGCTGCCACCGGCCTGCTGCAAAGCGGAGATTTTAAAGGAATGCCGGAAAAAAAAGACAACGCAGCCAGCAAGCTCCCCCCTCCGATAACAGGCAAGCCTGTTGTGCAGAAAAAAAAATCGCTGCCTCCCGGCAAGAAAACGCCACAGCCTGTAATTAAAGAACCGGAAGAATCATTCAAAACCCTGCATTATCAGCAATCCAACATACATGACTTTGCCTGGTTTGCCGCGAAAAATTTTGTAGTGGCGGAAGACACCGTGCAACTGCCTTCCGGAAAAGTGGTACAGGCATACAGTTTTTACCTGTCAGCAAATGATGAGGGCTGGAAAAACAGTATGCAGTTCATCAAAGATGCCCTGCGTTTCCGCAGTGACCAACTGGGCGACTATCCCTATGATGTGATAAGCGTGGTGCAATCTCCCGCGCCCGGAGGTGGTATGGAATATCCCACCATCACCAACGTATCATCCTTTGATGAAACGCATGTGCTCGATGAAGTGATTCAGCACGAAATAGGCCACAACTGGTTTTATGGCGCCCTGGCCAGCAACGAGCGCATGTATCCCTGGATGGATGAAGGCATGAACACCTTTTACGACAATCGCTACAGGCAATGGAAATACGGCGATCACGCGGGTAATTCGTTTATGGATGTCCGTTTGCCGGAAGGCCCTGAACTGATGTTGGCAGACGTGATGGCTGCCATGAAAGAAGATCAACCTATATCCTCTCCGGCTGCAGCATTCAGTAATGACAACTATAGCATTACCACTTACAATAAAGCCGCTGCATGGTTGAAAAAACTGGAAGATACGCTGGGCACGGAACTGTTTGATAGTGTGATGCGTGTGTACTACCGGCAATGGCAATTCAAACATCCTTATCCGGAAGATTTCCGCGCAGTGGCCGAACAGGTAAGTGGCTACAATCTGCAGGAACTATTCGCCCTGCTTGATAAAACAGGTCCGCTGGAACCATTTCCCGCCAGCAGGAAAATAAAACCGGTCTTTCTCTTTTCGTTCAAAGACTATAAAACCACCCGTTATATAGGCTGGATGCCGGCGGTGGGCTACAACGAGTATGATAAGCTGATGGCGGGACTGCTGGTGCATAATGTTAACCTGCCTCCCAGCCGGTTTCAGTTTTTGCTGGCGCCGCTGTACGCCACCAATAGCAAACAACTGAACGGCGTTGGGTTGATGAATTATTCCTGGCCGCCCGCACGCACTTTCAAAAAAATCCGGATAGGCATCAGTGGCGCCCGCTTTTCTATGCTGAGCGGCACCAACGGCGAAGGGGAAAAAGTGTTTGGCCGGTTCTACCGCATAGCGCCTTCGCTGCGGTTCACCTTCAAAAACAAAAGCCCGCTGAGCACGGTAGAAAAATGGATAGGATGGAAAACCTTTTTCATTGGAGAGCAGGGCCTGCGCTATGAATACGACAGCGTGCAAATGGACTATTTCCCTTCGCCGGGCACAACGGAGCAACGATACCTGAACCAATTGACATTTTCAGTTACCAATTACCGTAAGTTATATCCCTACGATGTACAACTTCAACTGCAGCAGGGTGAAGGCTTCTACCGTGCCAATGCCACGGCCCATTATTTCTTCAATTATGCCAAGGGCGGCGGTATGGAAGTGCGGTTGTTTGCGGCGAAGTTTGGCTACCTGGGCAAAAAAACGCTGTCGAAGTATTTTGAAACGGCGGTCTATCATCCCAAACTCACTGCCGTACGCGGGTACGACGACTACACGTACAGCAACTATTTTATCGGCCGCAATGAGTTTGAAGGTTTTGCTGCGCAGCAGATTATGATCCGTGATGCCGGTCTCAAAATACGCACAGATATTTTCCAGGCTTTGCCCAATAGTTCCGATAACTGGATAGCCGCTGTAAATTTCTCCACTACACTGCCACCCAGCTGGGTGCCGCCGGCATTTCCATTCAAAATTTTTGTGGATGCCGGTACCTATGCAGATGCCTGGAAAAAAGACGCGCCCACCAGCCGCTTCCTGTACGTGGCCGGGTTGCAGCTGTCCTTGTTCGGCAACCTGGTGAACATTTATGCCCCTGTGTTCATGAGCAGTGAATTCCGCAACCAGTTAAAGACTGTGCCCGAAGAGAATAAATTCTTTAAACGGCTTTCGTTCAGCATAGATATTCACCGGTTTAATTTCAGGAAATTAACAGGCCTAAACATTCCTTTATAAGGGGATGGTCCGACAATGATTGCAGGTACTATAACATATTTACGTCGCAGCGAAATTGATCCGGAGCGGTGGAATGCCTGTATAGACGCTTCGGCCAACGGACTGGTATATGCGTATACGCATTACCTTGATCACCTGTCGCCACAATGGGACGCGCTGGTGCTGGACGACTATAAAGCCCTGATGCCATTGCCCTGGAAGCGCAAATGGGGTTTCAGGTATTTGTACCAACCACCCTTCACCCAGCAGTTGGGAATCATATCACCGGAAGCTTTGCCGTCCGCCACTGTGCAGGCATTTCTTGAAACCCTGCAGCAGCATTTTCGCTTTGCCGAAATTTTTCTCAATTACGGCAACCGGCTTACATCATTGCCATCGCATAATAATTTTATTCTCCCGCTTGCCGGTTCCTATGATGAGCTCCGCAAACGCTATAAAAATGGCCTTCCCGGCAGGATGAAAATAGTGGAACGGCGCGGACTTGCTTACCAATCTGTTCCCGATGCCGCAACAGTAGTGGCGTTGTACCGGCAGGAGTATGCAGCAAGAATGCCGCATGTAACGGCTGCTGGTTATGATAATTTCCTACGGCTTTGTCATCATTTTCAACAAGCAGGTGAACTGGTCTTGCGGGGCATTCCCGGTGCACAGGCAGACTGGCTGAGTGCGGCGTTGCTGTTGCGCAAAAAAGACCGCTTGTATTTCCTTATGTCTGTTACCCCGGCTGCCGGCAGAAAATTATTTGCCAATCATTTGTTAATTGACCGGATCATCGCCGAGTTTGCCGGCAGCGGTTGTACGCTTGATTTTGAAGGTTCTGATATTCCGGGCATTGCCCATTTCTATCGCAGTTTTGGCAGCATTAATGAACCTTATTATTTCTACCGGTATAACCGGCTGCCCTGGTGGTGCAGATGGATGAAAGGATAAAGGCTACTACAGAAAATTCCTTTCTTCCAGTATCTTTTCTGCAATCAAAATATCAACCGGCCGAGTGATTTTGATATTGGACTCTTCGCCGTCTACCAGGTTGATCTTTACGCCCAATCTTTCCACCACGGAGGCTTCATCGGTAAAGCTTTCATCGTATTCCTGTTCAAAAGCTGCTTTGATGATATCGCTGTAAAAGGTCTGGGGCGTTTGAATGATGCGCACCTTGTTGCGGTCCATCTGTGCATTGCCATTAAAATTTTCGATGCGAATGGAATCCACCGCCCGCGTGGCGGGAATGGCATTGCCGCGTTCCAGCGCCTCGTAATAACAGCGATGTACCAGTTGGGGGGTGAGCAGGCAGCGCACGCCATCGTGCACAAACACGATAGAGTGATGGCGGATGTGGCTCAGGCCGTTTCTTACCGAATGAAATCTTGTTTCACCGCCGGTAGTGACCTGGATGCGGCCCGGGTGTCTGGTGCTTTGGATGATTTCCTGCCCGGTTTTCATGTGGGCTTCCGGCAAAACCAATATGATTTCGAGGTCGGGAAAACTGTCTAAAAAAGCAGTAAGGGTGTACCAGAGTACTGGTTGCCCCAATAATGGCAGGAATTGTTTGGGTACTGCCGTTCCCATGCGCAAACCGGACCCGCCGGCTACTATCACTGCATATTTTTTCATACCAAATTACCGGCAACTGGGTATTTTTTCTCTTGCCGGCAGCCTGAGATTTCTGTTAAAGACACCGCCCGGTGTGGCAGTGGCTGCATATACAACGCAAAATTAATTGCTTCTCCTCCACAAACTACCCGGATATCGTCAATAAGTACCCGTATACCGCTTTCCGTAGGAGTATCATACTGCGTAAAGGCCCTGCCGGGCGGGAGCAAAACGGTAAGCAAAAACAGAAGAAACGATATTGATACCTTTCAAATGCCTATAGGGTAAACGACAAAATGACCACTTCCCGTACCTGTATAACGCAAGTTGTCGTGCGGTCTTTCCGATTCCTTCATTTGTCCAATCCTACCGCATTGACACCCGCTTAATCGCCCAATAATTCCCTTTCAATTTCCTCCATTTGTACAATATCCCATGCTTCGCTTTCCGTGGGCGTTATGTTCAGTTGTTCAAGGATGCCATTTTTATTGAGGGACTCTTCAACCACTTTCTGCAACTCACAGATTACAAAGGAGGCCTGGTTGTTATAGAACTGTTGCTGAATATTTAGCAATTCCTTGCCAGCAGCATCGTCCACCTTTTTGGTGTCTTTTAAAATGAGCACAACGTTTTTAACATCCTGTTCCAGAAAAGGCAGTAAACGTGCCCGCAGTTCTTCTGTCATATTAGCAGAAATTTCGCCGTCTTTTATCGTAATGGCATGGAATTTTTCCTTGGTATCAATTTTGAACTCCATAGTCACTATTGCTTGTTAACAACCGTTAAAAAAGGGGTGACAACAGAAATCAAAAATATTCGTTATTATTGTATAAATCACATAAAACACAATAAATTATAAGATGGACAACAATTTTTCAGCCCAGGTAAAGGAGATCAT
>Ga0164243_10005505_pt1 | contig 19326 bp, 20 predicted proteins | sample OricompcompostOP_FD_108781 | JGI IMG/M metagenome (GOLD analysis project Ga0164243, IMG submission 108781) | Organic Plus compost microbial communities from Emeryville, California, USA - Original compost - Organic plus compost (OP) | ecosystem: Engineered > Solid waste > Mixed feedstock >... | reverse complement strand
GGCTACCTCCTGCAACACGTTGTGGCGCAACAGATCCGCTGCCTCGGCGTCGAACCGTCGGTCAACGTCGGGCAGGCCGCGCGGGACAAGGGGGTGCCGACCCACACCGCGTTCCTCAGCCAGGAGACGGGCGAGGCCGTCCGCGCGGAACACGGGCCCGCGGATCTGGTGGTGGCCAACAACGTCTACGCGCACATTCCCGACGTGCTCGGCTTCACGCGTGGCCTGCGCGCACTCGTGGCCGATGACGGCTGGGTAGCGATCGAGGTGCAGCATCTGCTCACGCTGATCCAGAAGATCCAGTACGACACCATCTACCACGAGCATTTCCAGTACTACACCGTCGAATCCGCGCGGCGCGCGCTCGCCACCGGTGGACTGTCGCTTGTGGACGTCGAACTCCTGCCGACGCACGGTGGCTCGATCCGGTTGTGGGCGCAGCCCGTCGAGAACGCGGGGGAGCCGAGCCAGGCGATGGCCGACGTGCTCGCCGCCGAGAAGGCCGCCGGGCTGCACGAGCTGTCCGGCTACACCGAGTTCGCCGCGAACGTGGCCCGCGTGCGGCGGGATCTGCTGCGCTTCCTGATCGACGCGGCCGGCGAAGGTAAGACCGTCGTCGGCTACGGCGCGCCGGGCAAGGGCAACACGCTGCTCAACCACTGCGGCATCCGGCCGGATCTGCTCGCCTACACGGTCGACCGCAACCCCTACAAGCACGGCCGGTACACCCCCGGCACCCGCATCCCCATCCTGCCGCCGGAACGCATCAGTGCCGACCGGCCCGACTATGTCCTGGTTCTGCCCTGGAACCTCAGGGACGAGCTGACCGCGCAACTGTCCTATGTGGAGGAATGGGGCGGCAAGCTGGTCTTCCCCATTCCGCAACTGGAAATCGTCGAGGTGAAGTCGTCGTGAAAGTCGTCCTGTTCTGCGGGGGCTACGGAATGCGGATGCGCAACGGCACCGCGTCCGACGTCCCCAAGCCGATGGCCATGGTCGGGCCGAGACCGCTGATCTGGCACGTGATGCGTTACTACGCCCACTTCGGGCACACCGAATTCGTGCTCTGCCTCGGCTACGGGGCACACCACATCAAGGACTTCTTCCTCAACTACGAGGAGACCACGTCGAACGATTTCGTGCTGCGCGACGGCAAACCGCATCTGCTGTCCACCGACATCGCGGACTGGACGATCTCCTTCGTCAACACCGGCATCGAATCGCCGATCGGCGAACGGCTGCGCCGCGTGCGCGAGCACCTCGACGGCGACGAGATGTTCCTCGCCAACTACGCCGACGTGCTCACCGACGCGCCGCTGCCCGAGATGATCGACCGGTTCGCCACCTCCGACGCGGGCGCGTCGATGATGGTGGTGCCGCCGCAGTCGTCATTCCACTGCGTCGAAATGGACGAGGGCGGTTTCGTCGGCTCGATCACCGCGGTCAGCCAGATGCCGCTGTGGGAGAACGGCGGATACTTCGTGCTGCGCCAGGACGTTTTCGACCACATCCCGGAGAACGGGGACCTCGTCGCCGACGGCTGCGCCGAACTCGCCAAACGTGGCAGGCTGCTGGCCTACCCATACCGCGGTTTCTGGAAGCCGACCGACACGGTCAAGGAACGTGCCGCGCTCGACGAGGCCTACACCAGGGGCGAGCGCCCGTGGGCGTTGTGGGAGAAGGAGCGAGTCGTCGCGTGATCCGGTTAGGGGGGAGCCGGCTGCGGCGGATCGTGGCGCTGGGCGCGCACTGCGACGACATCGCGATCGGCGCGGGCGGCACGTTGCTCACGATCTGCGAGGCGTGGCCGGGCGTCCGGGTGGACGCGCTGGTGCTTTCGGGCGGTGGCAGCGAGCGGGAGGACGAGGAACTCGCCGCGCTCGCTGCCTTCACCCCCGGCGCCGAGTTGTCCGTGACGGTGCTGAAAATGCCGGACGGGCGGCTGCCCGCGCACTGGGACGAGGCCAAGAACGCGCTGGAGGAACTGCGTGGCCGCACCGATCCGGAGCTGATCCTGGCGCCGCGAACCGACGATCTGCACCAGGATCACCGCGGGCTGGCGAAACTGGTGCCCACCGCGTACCGGGACCACCTCGTACTGGGTTACGAGATCGTGAAATGGGACGGCGATCTGGGCCGCCCGAACGCGTACCAGCCGCTGTCGGCAGAAAAAGCGGAAAAAAAGGTCGAACTGCTGCAACAACACTACGCCTCGCAGCGACATCGTCCTTGGTATGACAAGGAAGCCTTCCTCGGGCTCGCGCGCATCCGTGGCATCGAGTGCAACGCCACCTATGCGGAAGGCTTCTTCGTGAACAAACTGACTTTGGGATTGGAGGGCTGATGAGCGACAATCGCGAAGCTGCTCATCGAACCCGATCGGGTGCGGGTGTCCCGCAAGACACGGAGGGCTGAGCCATGCGAGTGCTGCTGACGGGGCACAAGGGCTATCTGGGCACCGTGATGGCTCCCGTGCTGGCCGAGGCCGGGCACGAGGTCGTCGGCCTCGACTCGGACCTGTTCGCGCCGTGCCTGCTCGGTCCGCAGCCCGCGGATCCGGCCGGGCACAACGTCGACCTGCGCGACACCACGCACCAGCACGTGTCCGATGTGGACGCCGTGATTCACCTGGCCGCGCTGTCGAACGATCCGCTGGGCGCGCTCGCGCCGGAACTCACCTACGACATCAACCACCGCGCCGCGGTACGCCTGGCGAGACTGGCCAGGGACGCGGGTGTGAAGCGCTTTCTCTACGCCTCGACGTGCTCGGTCTACGGCGCCTCGGGCGGCAGCGGCCTGGTGAACGAGGACGCGCCGCTGCGCCCGGTCACGCCGTACGCGGAGTCGAAGGTGCGCGTCGAGGACGACCTGCACCAGCTGGCCGACGACGACTTCACCCCGGTCTACCTGCGCAACGCCACGGCATTCGGCTACTCGCCGCGGCTGCGCGCGGACATCGTGCTGAACAACCTGGTCGGCCACGCGGTGCTCTCCGGCGAGGTCCTGGTGCTCTCCGACGGCACGCCGTGGCGGCCGCTGGTGCACGCCCGCGACATCGCGCACGCGTTCGCCGCCGCGCTCGTCGCGCCACGCGAAGCCGTGCATGACAAGGCGTTCAACATCGGCACCGAACGCAACAACGTGACCGTCGCGGAGATCGCCGAGCAGGTCGTGGAGGCCGTACCCGGGGCGAGACTGCGGATCACCGGCGAGGCCGGCGCGGACCCGCGTTCCTACCGCGTGGACTTCTCCCGCTTCCGCGAGGCGATCCCCGGCTTCGCGTGCGAGTGGAGCGTGAAGGACGGCGCGGTCGAGCTGGTCGAGGCCTACCAGCGGTACGGGCTGACCACGGCCGACTTCGAGAGGAAGTTCACCCGCCTGGCCTGGCTGCGCGATCGGCGCGAGGCGGGCGCCGTCGACGAAACGTTGCGGCACCTATGAACGGGGCCGAGATGCACGCTCTGGTGCGGCGGTTGTACCCGTTGTGCCGCAGCATCACGGGCGACGGGGTGCGCCGCACGCTGGAGATCGTCGGGGAGCACATCCCGCTGGAGATTTTCGAGGTGCCCACCGGTACCGAGGTCTTCGACTGGACGGTGCCGCAGGAGTGGAACATCCGTGACGCCTACATCGCCGACAAGTCGGGCCAGCGTGTGGTGGACTTCCGGGAGCTGAACCTGCACGTGGTCAGCTACAGCACGCCGGTGTCGGCGACGATGACGCTGGCGGAGCTGCGGCCGCACCTGCACACGCTGCCCGAGCATCCGTCGTGGGTGCCCTACCGCACCAGCTACTACGCGCCGAACTGGGGTTTCTGCCTCGCGCAGGACACGCTGGACGCGATGGCCGACGGCGAGTACGAGGTCCGCATCGACTCCACTGTGGAGGACGGGCACCTCACCTACGCCGAGCACGTGGTGCCGGGCCAGGTCACCGACGAGGTGATCATCTCGTGCCACACCTGCCATCCCTCGCTGGCCAACGACAACCTGGCCGGTATCGCCGTGGCGGTGGCTCTCGCCCAGTCGCTGGAGAACCCGTACTACACCTACCGGTTCCTGTTCATGCCCGGCACGATCGGCGCGATCACCTGGCTCGCGCGCAATCACGAGCGCATTGACAAGGTCAAGCACGGCCTGGTGCTGGCGTGCGCCGGTGACCGGGGACAGCTCACGTACAAGAAGAGCCGCCGTGGCGACGCGGACATCGACCGCGTGCTCCAGTACGTCCTGCGCGACCGCCAGCACCGGATCGTCGAGTTCTCACCGTACGGCTACGACGAGCGGCAGTTCTGCTCGCCCGGTTTCAACCTGGGCGTCGGCTCGCTGTCGCGCACGCCGTACGCGAGTTACCCCGAGTACCACACCTCGGCCGACAACCCGGATTTCGTTTCCCCGCAAGCGATGGAGGACACCCTAGCCGTCTGCCGGGAAGCGTTTTCCGTGCTCGACCGCGATCGCCGCTACCTGAACCTGAGCCCGTACGGCGAACCGCAGCTCGGCAAACGCGGGCTGTACGGCTCACTCGGCGGTCGCAGCGACGCCAAGGAAGCCCAGCTGGCGATGCTGTGGGTACTCAACTACTCCGACGGCGAGCACAGTCTGCTCGACATCGCGCAGCGCTCCGGACTGCCCTTCGACAGCGTCGCGGCAGCGGCACGGGCCCTGCAGGGCGCGGCCCTGCTCAAGGAGTGAGGCCCGATGGCGTCCGTCACCGACAGACCCGGCCGGGGGCGGCACCGGCAGTCCCGGCGCGGCCTTCGCGCGATGGCGGGCCGGCTGAGCTGGGGACTCGGTGACCAGGCCGTTTCGAGCCTGACCAACTTCGTCGTCGGCCTGTTCGTGGCGCGCGAGCTCGGCGTGACCGCGTTCGGCGTGTTCAGCCTCGCCTGGGTCACCTACGGCCTGGTCATCAACATCTCGCGAGGCCTGGCCACCGATCCGCTGATGGTCCGGTTCAGCGGGGTGCCGACCGAGGAGTGGCGCGGCGCGATCGCGCGCGCGTCGGGCACGGCGCTGGCCGCCGGTGCCGCGACCGGTGCGGTCAGTTTCGTGCTCGGCCTCGCGATCGGCGGCACGCTCGGCCACGCGTTCCTCGCGCTGGGGCTCGTGCTGCCCGGCCTGATGCTGCAGGACGCGTGGCGCTTCGGGTTCTTCGCGTCGGGCCAGGGGCAGAAGGCGTTCCTCAACGACGTCGTGTGGGGCCTGGCGATGATCCCCGCCATGTTGCTGGCCAAGACACACGGCAGCGTCATCGCGTTCCTGCTGGCGTGGGGCCTGTCCGCGGCGGTCGCCGCGCTGTTCGGGGTGTGGCAGACCGGCGTGTGGCCGAATCTCGGACGCGTGCGCGACTGGCTGCGCGAAACGCGTGACCTCGGCAGCCGATACCTGGTGGAGAACGTCAGCAACAGCGGCTCCTCGCAGGTCCGGATGTACGGCGTCGGCGCGATCGCCGGGCTGGCCGCGGTCGGCACGATCCGCGGCGCGGAACTCCTGCTCGGCCCGTTCCTCGCGGTGCTGATGGGGCTCGCGTTCGTGGCCGTGCCGGAGGCTGCGCGGGTGCTCAAACGCGATCCACGCAAGCTGCCGCTGTTCAGCCTCGTGCTCGGCGGCGCGCAGGCCGCGGGTGTGCTGCTGTGGGGCGCGATGCTGCTGATCGTGCTCAACGACCGGCTCGGCGAGCTGGTGCTCGGCGACGTCTGGCACACCGCTTCCGCGCTGATCATCCCGGCCACTCTCGGCGTCACCAACGCGAGTCTCATCAACGGCGCGGCCTCCGGGCTGCGTGCGCTCGGGGCGGCACGGCGCAGCATGCGCTGCCAGCTGATCTCGTCCACCGCCTACGTCGTGGGCGGGCTCGGCGGCGCCGCCATCGGCGGTGCCCTCGGCTCGGCCTGGGGTGTCGCGGGCGCGACGTTCTTCGGTGCCACGGTGTGGTGGCTGCAGCTGCGCGCCGGGCTTCGCGACCACATCAACCATGCGGAAACGAGGACCGAATGCCCAGGCTGACCATCGGACTTCCGGTTTACAACGGCGAGAACTACCTCGCGGAGTCCCTCGATGACCTGCTCGCGCAGAGCTTCACCGACTTCGAGCTGGTGATCTCCGACAACGCGTCCACCGACGGCACCGAGAAGATCTGCCGCGAGTACGCGAGCCGGGACTCCCGCATCCGCTACATTCGCCAGCCGGCGAACATCGGCGCCGCGCCGAACCACAACTTCCTCATCGGACAGGCGCGCGGTGAGCTGTTCAAATGGGCCGCGCACGACGATCTGTTCGCGCCGGATCTGGTGGCGCGCTGTGTCGAGACGCTCGACGCGAACCCGGACGCGGTGCTGGCGCACGCCTACATGGCCATTGTGGACGAAGCGGGCAAGGTCATCCAGGAGTACGACTACCGGCTCGCGACCGATTCGCCGAGCGCGCCGGAGCGGTTCCACAGCCTGCTGGTCACCGAGGGCGGCGACGATTTCTACGGGGTGATCCGCACCGATGTGCTGCGGCGGATGACCCCGCATGACAGCTACCACAACGCCGGCCGGAAGTTCATCGCGGAACTGTCCCTCTACGGCCGGTTCCTGCAGGTGCCCGAGGTCATGTTCTTCCGCCGTGAGCATCCGGGGCGCGGCGACAACCTCGGCTCGATCGCCGCCGTGTGCGGCAACCTTGACCCGCGCCGCAAGGGCCAGCCGACCGCGCGGCTGCTCGCCGAATACCTCGTCGGGATCTTCGCCGCGGTGTCGCGCGCGCCCCTGTCGGCGTCGGACCGGCGCCGCTGCTATGGGCATCTCGTGCGCTGGCTGGCTGGCAAGCCCTTGGGCAAGATCGGGGTACGGCTGTGAAGGCGACGACTCGCGAGCATCGTAGGGCCGCCCGCGGCCCGAGGAGCGCAGCGGGGAGGAGTCGAGCCATGATGCAGCGTAAGCGCATTGGTTTTTGCGGCATCCTCGGTTCGGGCAACCTCGGCAACGACGGTTCGCTCGACGCCGTTGTCACTTACCTGCGCGAAAAGCACCCTGACGCGCGGCTGGGGTTCTTCTGCATGGGGCCGGAAACGGTCGCCGAGCGCTACGGGGCGCCCGCGACACCGTTGCAGTGGTACGAACCGCACGCGGGCGACGCGACGGGACCGCGGGCCGCCGGGCTCAAGGTGCTCGGCAAACTGCTCGATCCTTTTCGGACACTCGCCTGGATGCGAAACTACGATGTGGTGATCGTGCCGGGCATGGGCGTCCTGGAGGCCACGCTGCCGTTGCGGCCGTGGGCGTTCCCGTACTCGATGTTGTGGCTCGGCGTGACCGCGCGGCTCACCGGCCGGAAGGTCGCGCTCGTCAGCGTCGGCTCGAACGTGATCAGGAAACGGGGCACCCGCTGGATGATCACCCGCGCCGCACGGCTGGCGCACTACCGGTCGTTCCGGGACAACGGATCCCGCGAGGCGATGCGCGAGATGGGCGTGGACGTGAGTGGGGACCAGGTGTACCCGGATCTGGCATTCGCGTTGCCGGACCCGCCGGCGCGGCCCTCCTCGGGCGCGGTCGGCGTCGGGCTGATGGCGTTCTACGGTGGCAACGACGATCGGGCGCGTGCCGAGGAGATCCACGAAGCCTATGTGAGCACGATGATCCGGTTCGTGCGCTGGCTCGTGGATGAGGGACGGCCGGTGCGGCTGTTCACGGGTGACCAGGCCGACGAGCCCGTCGTGGAGCGTGTCCTGTCCACCGTGGACTCCGAGCGGGTCAGCTACGAACCCGTGACCACGCTGCACGACATGATGCGCGGCATGGCCGAAGTGGATACTGTCGTCGCGACGCGCTACCACAACGTGCTGTGCGCGGTGAAGATCGGCAAGCCGACCATTTCGATCGGGTACGCGGCCAAGAACGACGTGATCATGGAGCAGATGGGGCTGCGCGAGTTCTGCCAGCACGCGGGCTCGGTCGACTTCGACCGGCTCGTCGCGCAGTTCACCGAACTCGAGAAACGCCGCGAGCAGTTCGCCGACACGATGGCCCGGCGGAACCGGGAGAACCGGCGGCGGCTCGACGACCAGTTCGCGGCGCTGTCGGCCGCGGTGTTGGAAGGGGAACGACGATGAAGGCCGTGCCGGTCTCCGGGATCGACGGATGCTACCTGTTCGAGCCGACGCCGCACAGGGACGCCCGCGGATTCTTCAGCCGCACCTTCGACGCCGAGGTGGTGCGCTCGGTCGGCATCGACCCGGACGGCTTCGCACAGGACAGTCTGTCCCGCTCCCGCAAAGGTGTGCTGCGCGGCATGCATCTGCGCGCGGGAGCCGGTGAGGCGAAGCTGGTGCGCTGCTCGTACGGCGAAGTGTTCGACGTCGTGGTGGATCTGCGGCCCGGATCGCCGACGTTCGGCAACAAGGAGTTCTTCGAGCTGTCCGGCGAAACGCAGGTCACGGTCTACGTGCCCGCGGGGTGCGCGCATGGGTTCCAGGCGCTGACCGATCCCGCCGACGTCTCGTACCGGATCGACCGTCCCCACGATCCGGCCGAGGACATCGCGATCGCGTTCGACGATCCGGAGCTGGCCATTCCGTGGCCGCTGCCGGTCGCGCTGATGTCCGAACGCGACAAGCAGGCGCCGTCGCTTTCCGAGGCCATGAAACGAATCCGAGGTTGATGACATGGTCACCACCGCAATACCGAGATCATGTGAGGCGAACAAGCGATTACACGCGTTGATCCCCGGCGGCGCGCACACCTACGCCAAGGGTGACGACCAGTACCCCGAGGCGCTGGCGCCGGTGATTTCCCACGGCCACGGCGCGTATGTCTGGGACATCGACGGCAACCGCTACATCGAGTACGGCTCGGGCCTGCGCGCGAACAGCCTCGGGCACGCGCACCCGCGGGTGGTGGATGCGGTGCGGCGGGAACTGGGCCGCGGCGCCAACTTCGTGCGGCCGAGCATCGTGGAACTCGAAGCGGCCGAGCGGTTCCTGGCCACCGTGCCGACCGCCGAGATGGTGAAGTTCGCGAAGAACGGTTCCGACGTCACCACGGCCGCGGTCCGGCTCGCGCGCGCCGTCACCGGCCGTCCGCTGGTCGCGATCTGCCGCGATCACCCGTTCTTCTCCACCGACGACTGGTTCATCGGCACCACACCGATGCCGGGCGGTATCCCCGACGCGGTCCGTGAGCTCACCATCGCCTTCCCCTACGGTGATCTCGCGGGGGCCGAGGCGGTGCTGGCCGAGCACGACGGCCAGGTCGCGTGCCTGATTCTGGAGGCGGCCGGGCCTGCGGAGTACCTCGCCGGGTTGCGCGAACTCGCCGACCGGCACGGCTGCCTGCTGATTTTCGACGAGATGATCACCGGTTTCCGCTGGTCGGAGGCCGGGGCGCAGGGGCTCTACGGAGTGGTTCCCGATCTGTCGACGTTCGGCAAGGCGCTCGGCAACGGGTTCGCCGTATCGGCGCTCACCGGGCGCCGGGAGATCATGGAGTACGGCGGCCTGCGGCATTCCGGTGAGCGGGTGTTCCTGCTCTCGACCACGCACGGCGCGGAGACACACTCGCTCGCCGCGGCGATGGCCGTGCTGGAAACCTATGTCGAGGAAGGCATCACGGCACGGCTGCACGCTCTCGGCGAGCGGCTCGCGGCCGGAGTCCGTGCCGCGGCGCAGGGCATGGGCGTCGCGGAGCACGTGCTGGTGCGCGGGCGGGCGAGCAATCTCGTGTTCGCGACCCTCGACGAGGACCTGCGGCCGTCGCAGGAGTACCGCACGCTGTTCCTGCGCCAGCTCATCGCCGGCGGTGTGCTTGGTCCGTCCTTTGTGGTCAGCAGTGCGCTGTCCGAAGAGGACGTCGACCGCACCGTGGATGTGGTCACGCAGGCCTGTGCGGTGTACCGCAAGGCCCTGGACGCGCAGAATCCGGCTCCCTTCATGGGTGGCCGTTCCGTCAAGCCGGTCTTCCGGCGTTTCGTTTGAGGAGACCAGCATGCGTGTTCGGGCATCGGATGTGTCGGCGCGGACGATCGGCGACGAGACGATCGTGCTCAGCCTGCCCACGTCCCGGTACTTCACTATCGGCGGCGTCGGCACCCGGGTCTTCGAGTTGCTGACCGAGGACCGCTCGATCGAGGAACTGGTCGAGGTCATCGTCGGCGAGTACGAGATCGACGCTGACGTCGCGCGCCGCGATATCGAGTCCTTTTTGGACAAGCTCCGTGACGCGCAGCTACTCCACTGAGCTCAGGCTGCCGGCGCTCTCGGCAAGCGAGATCGCCATCGGGCAGCCGATCGGTACCGCGCCCCTGCCCGCGAAGCCGGAGCGTGTCGAGCCCGACCCGGTCCGTGCGCTGCGTGACGCGCTGCGGCCGGCGTTGCTGCGTCCGCCGTGCGTGGTGGCGTTCTCCGGCGGGCGGGACTCGTCGCTGCTGCTCGCGGTGGCCGCGGACCTCGCCGCACGGGAGGGGCTGGAGCCGCCCATCGCGCTGACCTTCCGCTACCCGGGCGATCCGGCGGCGGACGAGTCGTGGTGGCAGGAACTGCTCGTCGCCTACCTGCACGACCGCGGGCTGCGGTTGGACTGGACGTGTCGCGACATCACGGACGAACTCGACGTCATCGGCCCGCTGACCGCGCCGGTCCTGCGTGCGCACGGCGGCCCAACCTACCCCGCCGCCCTCGGCAACACCATCCTGCTGGCGCAGTACGCGCGTGGCGGCAGCCTCGTCACTGGCAACGCGGGCGACGAGGTGCTGGGCGGGCATCGGGCCGGCACGTTGCGGGCGGTCGCGCGCCGGCGGGGCCGCGGGCTTGGCGCGAGTGACTGGCTGCAGGCGGGCCTGTGTGTCGCGCCGAAGCCGGTGCGTGCGCGGTTCGCCAGGGCGCAGGCCGGATCGCTGTCGTGGCTGCGCCCGGCGGTGCGGCGTGCGGCGTTGGCGGAGCTGGCCAGGCTCGCCGACCGGCCGTTGCGCTGGGACGAGAGTGTGTGGAGCGTGCTGGCGCCGCGAGCGGTGTCGCTGGGCCGTCAGGCGCGGGATTTCGCCGCGGTGCAACAGGATTGTGCGCTCGTGGACCCGCTGGGCGACCTCGGGTTCGTCGCGTCCTGGGCGGCCTTCGGCGGGCGGTGGCACGGGTTCACCCGCAGCGAGGGCATGCGGGTGCTGGCGGATGACTTGTTGCCGCGCGAGTTACTGACCCGGCGCGAGAAGGCGTCGTTCAACGTGTCGCGCTTCGGCTCTGCGTCGCGGGAGTTCATCAGGAACTGGAACGGCAGCGGAGTCGACCACGAGCTCGTCGATCCGGAGGCGCTGCACGAGGCCTGGGCGGCCGGGGAGCCCCCCGGTTCGACGGCGATGTTGCTGCAGCAGGCGTGGCTGGGGCGGCGATGATCCGGCGTGCTCTGGAGACCGTGCGTGCACTGTGGACGATGGTGCTGATCGAGGTGAGCCTGCGCACCGCGGATCTGCCGACGACCTGCCGTCGCATCCGGTTGCGGCTGGATCTGCGCTCGGCGACGCCGCCCGCGCTGGAACCCGTGGTGCTGCCCCGGAACGCGCGGCCGGCGATGTGGGCAGCGCGGGCCGTGACGTCGCGCTGGCCGGCCGGTGACACGTGCCTGCGGCGTTGCCTGCTCGCCGGGCATCGGCTGCGGGCGCTGGACCCGGTGCTGCGGATCGGTGTGAAACGCGATGAGAACGGCGTTTTCGCGGCGCATTCGTGGCTTGAGATCGATGGCAGGTCCCTTGATCCCGCTGCCGCGGAGTACGCGGTACTCGGCTCGGCTGGTGAGGTATGACGCACTGGTATCGCGCGCATGGGTTGATCATTTCGAGCACGCTGGAGCTGCCGCTTCCGGCCGGCGCGCCCGGCTGCGCGGATCTCGTGCTGCGTCGCGGCGACGTGCGGCCGATGGCGGAGGCTTCCGGCGAGGTGCTCGCCGAGCTGCGCAACGCCGACGGAAAGGTGTTCTACCGCCTCACGCGCGACGAGTCCGGGACGTTGTTGCGCTACCCGGGAATCTGCGATTTCGCCGGGAACCATGACATGAGCGAGGTGATGGCGTACCCGGTGTCCGATCCGGAGTTGGTGCCGGTGCTGGCGGCGGGCGCGTTGCTCGCCGTGCACCTGATGTTGCGGGATTGCCTTGTGCTGCATGCGAGTGCGGTGCGGGTGGACGGGTGGGCCGTCGCTTTCGTCGGGGCCTCGGGGATGGGGAAGTCGACGCTGGCGGCCGCGATGTGTGGTGTGGGCTGCGATCTGGTGGCCGACGACGTGCTCCGCGTGGACGAGGATCTGCTCGTGTACCCGGGCAGCACGGAAACGCGACTGCGGATGGCCGCACGGGAGCTGGCGGACGCGGCCCCGCCCGACGCGGTGCGCCCGACCGCTGACGGGCGCCTGGCGTTGCGACCACGTACGCAGGTGCGGAAACCGTTGCCGCTGGCTGCCTTGGTGGTGCCGATGCCCAGCCGGACGGCGGACGACGTCTCTGTGCGTCGGTTGGCACCAGGGCGAGCGTTGCTGCGGTTGTGTCAGTTTCCCCGGGTGCTGGGGTGGCGGGAGTCCGAGTCGCTGGGACGGGGATTTCAGGCTTTGGGTGCGCTGGTGGAGTCGGTGCCGGTGTTCGAGGCGACGGTGCCCTGGGGGCCGCCGTTCCGCGCGGATGTCCTTTTGGGACTGTTGGATGCGGTGACCGCTCAGCGGTAGGCCGAGGATTGCAGGGTGTACAGCTCCGCGTACTGGCCTGAACGGGCCATCAGCTCGTCGTGGGTGCCGCATTCCACGACGCGGCCCGCGTCCATCACGTAGATGCGGTCGGCCAGGCGGGTGCTCGAAAAGCGGTGCGAGATCAGCAAAGCCGAGCGGCCGCCCAGGGTGGCACGCACGTCCCGGAACAGGTCGTGTTCCGTGCGCGGATCCAGGGCCGCGGCGGGTTCGTCGAGGATCACCAGTGACGTGTCCCGGTACAGCGCCCGCGCCAGTGCGACCCGTTGCCATTCGCCGCCGGATAGGTCCACGCCCTCGTCGAGGTCGCGGCCCAGCATCGTGTCCATGCCGTCCATGAGGCGCTTCGCCGTCGGCAGGACGCCGGCGCGGCGGGCCGCCTCCTCCGCGTCACCGTTCGTCGAGCTGATCGTGATGTTGTCGCGCAGTGTCATCTGGTAGCGCACGAAATCCTGGAAGATCACCGTGACCGAGGCGCGCACGTCGGGCGACGGCAGGTCCGCGTCGTCCCAGCGGCGGGTGCCCTCGTCCGGGTCGTACAGGCCCGCGACAATCTTGGCCAGCGTCGTCTTGCCCGACCCGTTCTCGCCGACCAGGGCGACCACCTCGCCGCGCCCGATGTCCAGGTCCACCGAATCGACCGCGGCCCGATCCTGTGCCGGATAACGAAAACTCACGTTCCGCAGCCGCACGCCGTCGGCCAGCGGGCGCTTCGTGCCGGGCGGGGGAGCCGGGGGACCGGAGGCGACGAACCGTTCCAGATCAGCCAGAAACGGGGCCGACTCCAGCAGGCCGCCGATGCCGGTGAACGCCGTGTTCAACTGTGACGACAACAGTCGCACCGCGATGGCCGCCGCACCCGCCTCCGGCAGCCCGATCCGCCCGCGCCGCACCAGTTCGATGATGGCCAGCAACGCCGCCGTCAGCGCGACCGCGACGCCCAAAGTGGTCAGTCCCGCGATGATCTGCCGCCGCCGCACCTGCTTCCGCACCGCGCTCGTGATGCCCCGGTTCAGCTCGCGATACTTCTCCCGCAATGGTTTCATCGAGTCGAACGCCCGCAGCTCCGCGGCGAACGGCCGCTGGGTGAGTAGCTGCCGGAGATACGTGCGCCGCCGGTACGCCGAGGTCAGCCGGTGCGCGAAGGCGAACTCCGTGCGACTCGCCCAGCGCGCCAGCAGTACCGCGGGCACACCGGCGGCCAGCAGCACCGGAACGAGCAGCGGTTCGACCCCGATCAGCACTGCCGACATCGTGACCACGCCGAGCAATCCGCCGGTGAGCCCGAGCAACGCGGTCGTGACCAGGAACGGCCTGGTCAACGCGTTCTGCTGGATGCGCTCCAGCGCGGTCGCGAAACCCGACGACTCGTAGGTCACCAGATCCGCCCGTGCGGTCGTGTCGACCAGCCGGTCCCACACCCGCTGCGAAACCCGCTCGCCGAGCAGGCGGTTCTGCTGTGTCTGCATCGCACTGACCGAACCGGACAGTGCCGTCATGAAGGCCAGTGCCAGCAACGAAACCGTCAGGCCGAACCGCGCCTGGCCCGGATTGAGCAACGCGTCGAAGGTGAACTTCCCCGCCGCGACCAGTCCGAGTGCCGCGGTGGCGGCGATGAGCTGGTAGATCGCCGCGACGACCGTACCCCACCGGTCCGCGCGGGCGACCTCGCGGGCGGCGGCCGCGATCAACCCGGGAGAACGCGCCAAACGGGAGACCTTCACCCTCGAATAATAGCGCTTTTCGCGTTTCCCGAGGAAAAATAAAGTTTCGGCCAAATGGTGTAACGATCAATGCTCGCTGACGATTCCACTGAGGACTTTCGAAAGGGGGTGAAACAATGAAGAAGGAGTATGTGGCGCCCTCTGTCGAGGACCTCGGCTCGGTGGAGGAGCTCACCTTGGGCCAGTCCGGAAGCTGGCGGCTGGACGCCGATTTCCCCAACGGCACCCTTTTCGGTGACCTGACGTTCTCGTAGTGAGAAATTGTCGCCGGGGCCGGAAAAGACCGGCCCCGGCGACTTTTCCGGAAATTTGTCACCGGCGGGTTCCGCGCCGCACCTCTTTGACCGCGTAGGTGAACCGGCTGAAGGTGGAGGCGTGCCGGTCGGCCGTGTACCGGGAGTCGGGCAGGACGAGCGCACGCAGGTAGGCGGGCTTGTCGCGCCACGGCAGTACCCGCAGTGTCGCCACGGCCTGCGCCGCGAAAGTCTTGTCCGTACGGGTATGCAGGCCCAGCCAGGACTCCTCGCGCCGATCGAGCACATAGGACTCGGCCCACGACCAGCCGTCGACCCCGAGCAACCGGGCGGTGTCGGCAACGGCCGCGGCGACGATCGCCTCGACGCCCCAGCCCTTCGCGATCGACCGGACCGCCGCTTCGTCCACTGTGCGCAGTACCTCCGCGGTGTCCCGCAACGATCCCAGCCGCAGCGGCCAGTTGCCCAGCGCCGTGTGATAGCAGACGTGCAGGAAGCGGTGCGGCTGGGAAAGCGCTTGCATCGTGCGCCCGGCGACGACGAGTTCCTGCGAGGACGCCCACAGCTCGTCCAGCCGCACCCGCCTGCCCCACGGGCCCAGTACGAACGTGCGGTGCAGGTCCAGTTCGTAGTTCGCGGACGGGCGCAGTGTCATGCCCTTGTCGAACCGCTGGTCGAAACCCGGTCTCGGTTCGGCGAGCGTGCGGGTGAACCCGGTGCCGGCGAGCACGGCGACCGCGCGCTCGATGTCCTCGGGGCGCAGCAGGATGTCGATGTCGTTGTAGGACCGCAGACCGGGATCGGCGTAGTCGAGGTGCGCGAGCGCGCTGCCCTTGAGCACACGGCAGTCGATACCCGCGCCGGTAAGCAGATCCACGATCGCGACCAGTTCGTGCTCCAGCGTGAGCACCCGCAACTGTGCGGTGCGATGGGCGGCACGGGCTTCCCGGGCCTGCTCGGAGGTCGCCGGTAGCGCGCCGTCGGTGATCGCGGCGCTGAGCAACCCGGTCAGCCGATGCTTCCCCGCCCCCGCGAGTGCGGCCTTCCACGCGCCCGAGTCGAGGGTTCCGGGTGGAAAATCCGGGGTCGTACCGGGCAATCCGTAGGCCGCCACGGCGAGCAGCGGGGCGGGATACGCCGAGGCGTCACAGAGTTCGCGGCCCATCGGGCGCCTCCTTGAACAAGAACCGGTCGACGAGCCAGGCAGTGCCGGGGACGAGCGCGAGTGCGAGGCCGAAGCCGCCGATCGTGTCCGTCGCGTAGTGCACGATCGTGCCGGTCTGGGCCCACCCCATCACGAGACCGCCCGCCAGCGCGAGACCCAGCACCAGCGCCAGACCCGCGACCCTGCCCGCGCGCAGATGGTCGGCGAGCAGCAGCCCGACGACGATGCCCATCCCGGTCAGCCAGGCCGTGTGCCCGCTGGGATAACTCGTGTGCCCGTCGTTGATCGTCCGCCCGATCACGGGTTTGAGCACGGTGCTGAAGATTCCGTTGACGATCGTGGCGGCCACGGTGAGCGCCGCGAGCCGTCGGCGGCCCGTCCGCCAGCACACGATACCGAGTACCAGCACGAAGACCGCAGCGAACGGCGGATCCCCCGCGGTACTGACGAACCAGGCCGGGGTGAACGTCGCCTTCGGCACGGGCACGGTCGGCTCGATCACCGCGAGCATCCACCGGTCGAACGCGGACGGCACGTCCTGACCCGCGAACACGATCGCGAGCACGACAGTGCCGATCGCGCCCAGCACCGACACCACCGCGAGCGGAACCCGCAGCGGCGCGGGAAGCGCGGGGTGCACGGGCGCCGCGGGGTTGCTCACTTTTCCTGCCACGTAACGATCAGCTCCAGATGTCCCGGTGCACGTTGAAGATCACCCGCGAGCCCTGCGGATCGAGCTTGATCGGGAGTTCCTTCATACCGGACAGTCGGTCCCGCACGGCGCTCTGGTGCTCCATCGGGCAGGTCACCAGCAGGAATCCGCCGCCACCGGCGCCGGTCACCTTCGCTCCGGACGCGCCCGCCTGCAGGGCGGCTTCGACGGCCTCGTCTATCTGCTGGTTCGACACCCCCGACGCCAGCGCACGCTTGGCCTGCCAGCTCTTCGCGAGCGCCGTGCCGAGCGCACCGATCTCGCCGTTGCGGAGCCCGTCCGCGGCCTCGCCCGCCAGATCGCGCAGCTGGTTGAGTTGCGGCAACCGGTCGGCCGTGTTGGCGGACTGTTCGCCGAGAATCTTGTTGGCACTGCGCGTGATCCCGGTGAAGAACAGCATCAGCTCGCTCTGCAGCTGCCTGCGCACCTGCGACGAGAGCTGGATGGTGTCCACGAACACGTCATCGCCCGGTCCGAAGTGGATATCGCACAGCCCGCCGAACGCGGCCGCGTACTGGTCCTGCTTGCCGATGGGCTTGCGGCACCGGTCGATCTCGATCGCGCACGCGCGCTCGGCCAGCTCCCGCGCCGTGACCTGCTGGCCCCGGTAGGCGAACAACGCGTGCAGCAACCCCACCGTCACCGAGGACGACGAGCCGAGGCCCGAACCGGCGGACGGGATGTCGGCGAGCGTGGTGATCTCCACGCCGCTGCGTACGCCCGTCATGTGCATGGCCTCGCGCACCAGTTCGTGTTCGAGGTCCTCGACGCGGGAGACGATCTCCTTCTTCGAGTAGTTGACGTAGATCTCTTCGTCGAAGCGCTGCTTCACGACCACGTACACGTACTTGTCGATCGCCGCGTTCAGCACCCGGCCACCGTGTTCGCGGTAGTAGCCGGGGAGATCGGTGCCGCCACCGACAAGCCCGACGCGCAGCGGCGTCTGCGTGATGATCATGACGGTCTGACCTGCCATTCTTCCCGCGCGCGTTCGAGCGCGGCGCGGGTGCCGATGTCGATGAAGTAGCAATCGCCCAGCGCCACCGCGTTCGCCCGGCCGGCGAGCTTGGGCAGGAGGTCGTAGCCGATGTCCGGGCCGTCGATCAGGTCGAGCACGTCCGGGCGGAACGCGTACAGCCCGGCGTTGGCGAGATTTCCGCGTGGCTGCGCGGGTTTCTCCTCGAAGCTCACGACCTGGCCGTCCTCGACTTCGAGGATGCCGCATTCCGAGGGCCGGGGTGCCTCGAACACCGCGAGCGTCGCGATGGCGCCGCCGGCGCGGTGTGCGTCGATGAGCACGCCCAGGTCGAAATCGGTGAGGTTGTCCGCGTTGATCGCGAGGAACGTGTCCTCGCCGTCGATCCAGTCGCGGTTCGCGAGCAGCGTGCCCGCGCTGCCCAGCAACGTCGGCTCCTCGAACAGCCGGACGCCGGACCGGCCCGCGAGGTGGTCCCGCACCTGGTCGGCAAGGTGGTGCAGGTTGATCAGGATCTCGTCGACACCGGCCTTCGCGAGTGCGTCGAGCCAGATGTCGAGCAGCGGCCGGTCACCGACGCGCAGCAGGCACTTCGGCGTGACGTCGGTCAGCGGCCGGAGCCTCGTCCCGAGTCCGGCCGCGAGCAGGAAAGCCTTCACTGGCCGGCCTTCCGCACCACACCGAGCGAGCGCATCTTCGCGTCCGCCTCGGCGAGGATCTCGTTCAGCCCCGGCATGCCCTCGAGCCACTCGGCGTACTCGGCCACCGAGTCCGCGGGGGTGCGTTTCGGGGCCCAGCCGAGCTGTTTGAGCGCGTCGATGTCGGACAGGATGTGCCGCGTGTCGCCGAATCGGTACTCGCCGCTGATCCGGCCGGGCTGGTCCGATCCGTACTGCCGCCGCACGACCTCCGCGAACTCCTGCGTGGTGTAACCGACGCCGCCGCCGAGGTTGAACACCCGGCCGGCCGCGCGGTCGTCGTCCAGCACGAGCAGGTTCGCGTCCACCACGTCGTGGATGTTCACGTAGTCGCGGATGGCCTGGCCGTCCTCGTACAGGATCGGCGCGCCGCCGAGCCGGTAGTGCAGGTTGAAGATGCGGCACGCGCCCGAGTACGCGTTGTACACCGACTGCCGCGGCCCCTGCACGATGCTGTACCGCAGCGCGACGGTCGGGATGCCGTACCGGCGGCCGAGGTTGATCGCCACGACTTCCTCGCCGTGCTTGGACATCCCGTACGCGTTCTGCGGGTTCGCGACGCGCTCCGGCGTCGTCAACATCTCCAGCGGGCCGCCGCACACCGGGCACGGCAGGTCCCATTCGGCACGCTTGAGCGCGGACTCCGGCCGCATGTCCGGCGTCTGCTCACCGTCCTTCGCGCACCGGTACAGACCCTCGCCCAGCGCGGCCTGCGACGACGCGACCACGATCCGCCGCAGATCAAGTCGCTCGGCGACGACGATCTCGTACAGCATCGCCGTCGAGGTGACGTTGACGTCGGTGAACTTCGAGAAGTCCGGCAGATAGTCCTGGTAGGCCGCGAAATGGTAGACCGCGTCGACCCGGCGCAGCAGGTTGGTCATCAGGTCGCGGTTGCGCACGTCACCCTGGAAGAACTCCACACCGGGCGTGAGGTGATTCGGTTCGCCGTTGCGATGCACGGGCGGTGTGAGCGCGTCCAGCACGATCACGTCGTGCCCCTGCTCGACCAGCCGGTCGGTGGTGTGCGAGCCGATGAACCCGGCCCCGCCGGTGACCAGGATCCTCATCGTGCCCTCCCGCGGTGCACCT
>Ga0164243_10005504_pt1 | contig 19330 bp, 14 predicted proteins | sample OricompcompostOP_FD_108781 | JGI IMG/M metagenome (GOLD analysis project Ga0164243, IMG submission 108781) | Organic Plus compost microbial communities from Emeryville, California, USA - Original compost - Organic plus compost (OP) | ecosystem: Engineered > Solid waste > Mixed feedstock >... | reverse complement strand
CTCCGGATCCGCCGCCGCCGCCCCCTCCGGCTCCGCCGCCCAGGGGTGCGACCGACTGGCCGGAAGATGTCGCCGAAGGCCCGGTCGAACAGACCCAGGATCAGATCGGCCGGAGCTTCCTCGACGTTCCGAACGACGAGATCGTCGACGAGGATCCGCTCGACGACGACGGCCTGATAGAGGAGCCCGTCACCAGCGGCGGCGATCCCAGCCTGTGGGAGCAGGACGAGGAGGAAGAAGAGGACGAGGAGGAGACTGAGTCATGACCCGCATTCTCTCCTTCGTCCTGTCCGCCGTTGCTGTCGCAGGCCTTGCGGCGCCCGCGCTCGCGGCGCGGCCGATCAGCATCGAGGACAGCTTCCGCATCGGCACCACCGGGGTCGCCGTCTGCACCGGCCAGACGATGCCGCCCGGTCCCGCGCTCGCCGACATGTTCGACCGCGGCTATGCGATCGCCTGCCGCGACGCGGCGGTTTCGGTGGGACAGCTCTTCGCGCTGCGCACGCGCGCCGGCGATCCGGCGGCGCGGCTGGCGTCACTGCGCGCGCCGCGGGCCACCTGCACGGCGCCGCGCGAAGACCGGATCGAGGGTCTCGGCGCGGTCGAACTGTCCGAATGCCGGTTGACCGAGGCCGATGTCGCCTATCGCGTCTATATGGTGCGCAGGGGCAATGTGCTGTTCGCCGCCGAGGGCCTGGCGGGCTATGACAGCGCCCTCCGGCTGGGCCTGCGCACCCTCGTCGAGGATCGCCCGGTCCCGGGCGAGGTCACGGTGGCGACGACCGGGATCGGCGATCCCGCCGCCTTCGCCCGGGTCCAGGCGGGAAGCCTCAGCCCGGAACGGGCGCTGGCCGAAGCCTATCGCCGCAACAACAGCGGCAATTATGCCGAAGCGGCCGAATTCTTCGCCACCCTCGCGACCGGGGCGAACAGCGCCACCCGGGTCGAGGCGATGATCAACGAGGCGCTGCAGAAGTCCAACCTCGGCTATCATGTCGAGGCCAACGGCTTGTTCGCCCAGGCCGAACCGCTCGTGCGCGGCGATCCTGTGATCGCCCGCCAGTATCGCAATTTCCGGACCATGCACCTTCTCAACCAGGGCAGGGTGGATGAAGCGGAGTCGGAGCTCGCCAGGCCCCTGCCGACGGTCGATCCGGCCGCCGGCCAGGCGGTGCGGGAGCTGCGGATCGACGCGGTCACCGCCGCCCAGCTCAGTGCCGAGACTCCCGGCGCCCGCCGGCTCGGCGGATCGGAAGGGCTGACGCCGCGCGACCGGATTCAGATTCTCGATGCCCAGGCGCTTCAGCTCCGGGGATCGATCCAGCGCCTGCGCGGCCGCAACGGTGACGCCGTGGCGGCGCTACAGGATGCCGAGCGGCAATTGATGGTCGTGCGCGATGGACGCGTGGCCGCGACCCAGTTCCTGCGCGCCCAGATACTGTCCGATCTCGCCGATCTCGCCGAGGAGCGCGGCGATCTCGCCGCCGCCGAGCGCCATCAGCAGGATGCAGTGGCGCTGGTCGAGACCCATTATCCCGGTTCGGCAGCGCTGCTGGCGGCACAGGGGCGTCTCGCCGCCTTCCATGCGCGCAACGGACGGCGGGACCAGGCGCTCGGCGCCTATCGCCGCATCCTTGCTTCGAGCGAGGAGAACGGCCTGGGGACGCCGGCGCCGCGGCGGCTGCTCCAGCCCTATTTCGACCTGCTGATCGGGGACGGCAGCGCCGCCGGCCCCGATGCCGTGGCCGAGGCGTTCCGGGCCAGCCACCTGCTGGTGCGGCCGGGCGTGGCCCAGACCCAGGCGGTGCTTGCCCGCGAACTCAGCGGCGGCAGCGACGAGGCCGCACGGCTGTTCCGCCAGTCGGTGAGCCTCGCCCGCGATTCGGAGCGGCTGCGGGTCGAGATCGCCCGCCTGCGCGAACGCGACGGCGGATCGCCGCGGCTCCGGGATCTCCGGTCGGAGCTGGAACGGGTCCAGGCCCAGCAGGTCGCCACCCAGGCCGAGCTCGCCCGTTTTCCACGCTATCGTGCCGTCGCCAACGGCAGCATCGATCTGGCCGCGCTTCAGGCCCAGCTCCGGCCGGGCGAGGCCTATTATCGGATGATGGTGCTGGACGATCGCTCCTACGGCCTGTTCGTCACGACCTCGGCCGCTCGCGCCTTCCCGGTCGGTGCGACGCCGCAGGAACTGGAATGGCAGGTGGATGCGGTCCGCGCGAGCATCTCGACCGTCGAGGGCGGCGAGATCGTGACCCTGCCCTTCGACATCGAAACCGCCCATGTCCTTTACCGCGCCCTGTTCGATCCGGTCGCTTCGGAGCTTGCGGAGACCCGCCATCTCATCTTCGAGCCGGACGGGGCGATGCTCCGGCTGCCGCCCAACCTGCTGGTGATGGATCGGCGGAGCGTCGATTCCTATCGCGCCCGGGCGGCGCGTCCCGGCGACGACGGCTTCGATTTCCGCGGCACCGCCTGGCTCGGGCGCGATCGCGACGTCAGCACCTCGGTGTCGCCGCGGGCCTTTGCCGACCTGCGGCAGAGCGCGCCGTCGCGGGCGCCCGCCCATTATATCGGCTTCGGGCAGCACAAGCCGGCCGACGCCTTCTTCCTTCCCGCCACGGGGCTCACCCGCGGCTCCGGCGCCGACGGCTGTTCCTGGTCGCTCGCCGCCTGGGGACGGCCGATCTCCGCCGCGGAGCTGGTGGCGGCACGGCAGCAGCTCGGCGGTTCCGGCGCCGAGGTGGTCACCGGTAGCGCCTTCACCGACGAGGCGATCAAGGCGCGCGGCGACCTCGACCGCTACCGCATCGTCCATTTCGCCACCCACGGGCTGCTGCAGCCGGCGCGGCAGGGCTGTCCGGCCCGGCCGTCGCTGATGACCAGCTTCGGCGGCAGCGGATCGGACGGGCTGCTCAGCTTCGGCGAGATCTTCGATCTGCGGCTGGATGCCGATGTCGTCATCCTCTCGGCTTGCGACACCGCCGGCCGTTCGAGCCTCGCCGCCAATCGCGAAGCGGGCATTTCCGGCGGCGGCGACCATGCGCTCGACGGGCTGGTGCGTGCCTTCGTCGGCGCCGGCGGCCGCCTGGTGGTGGCGAGCCATTGGCCGGTCCCGGACGATTTCGACGCGACCCAGCGCCTCATCTCCGGCATGTTCCGGGCGCCGCCCGGCACCGGCACCGCCGCCGCGCTGCGCGCTGCCCAGCACGCCCTGATGGACGACGTCATGACGTCACATCCCTTCTACTGGTCGGGCTTTGCGGTGGTCGGCGACGGCAGCCTTCCGCTGCTCCATCCGGCGCCGGCGCAGACCGCGGCCGCGCAATAAGCGCGGCCGGGCGCAGGCGGACCTCAGGGCATCAGCAGGTCGAGGTCGATCGATTCCGCAAGCGCGCGATAGCCCGCGTCGCTGCCGTGGAGATGGTCGCCGCTGTGATATTCCGCGCGCATGGCCAGCGGGTCCGCAGGGTCGCGCAGCACCAAGTCGAAATCGAGCACGGCGTCGAAGGCCCCGCTGTCGCGGATGAAGGCGTTGATCTCCTGCCGCACCGCCTCGCCCGCCGGCGTCCAGTAAGCGGCGCCCTTGTAGGGGGCGATGGTGGCGCCGATCACCTTCAGGCCATGGGCGCGGGCCCGGGCGATGATCTGGCGATAACCGGCGATCATCTGCGCGGCGGTGATCGATCTGCCGGGAAGGCGCTCGCTCATCGACGCGGCCGGTCCCCGCGTCAGATCGCCGAAGCCGATGCCGAGATCGTTGACACCTTCGAAGACGATCAGCGTGCGCACTCCGGGCACCGCCAATATGTCGCGGTCGAGCCGCGCGAGCGCGCTCTCGGAAAAGCCGTCGTGGAGGATGCGATTGCCGCTGATCCCCTGGTTGGCGATGCCCAGGACGGCCCCGCCGCGCGCGACGATCCGCTCCGCCAGCAAATCGGGCCAGCGGCGATTGGCGCCCGGGGTGGATCCCACGCCGTCGGTGATCGAATCGCCGAGGATGGCGATGGTCCCGGTCCCGTCGGGCGCGTCGACCTCGACGCCGGCGATGAAGGCGCGCATGGTCATCGTCGTCTCGGGCGTGAACGGCGCCGCGGTGAAATCGCCGGGGGCGGAGATGTCGGTCGTGTCCAGCCCGGTCGTGTGACAGGTGCAGGGGCCGGTGTCGCCCGGCAAATAGAGGCTGAGCGACAGGCGGGCGAGCGGCGGCACGTCGAGCGCCACCGGATCGCTGAGCAGCGGCGCGCCCCTGGCGATCGTCGCACCCGGCGCCCCGGCGAACTGGAGCGTCCGGCTGGTGCCGGCGACTTCCCTGCCCTCCGAATCGAGCAGGGCGACGCGCGCGCCGCCCACCTCGAGCGGCGCGGTGCCGAAGGCATTGGTGAGGCGGACCCGCAGGCTCGTTCCGCCCGCCGAAAGGCGCAGCGTCTGGCGGAAGGTGCGGTTGCTGAAGCTGGGCGTGGCCGGTATCGGCCCCATCGCCGGGCCGGGCGTCACCGGCGCCGCCGACCAGCTCGTGATCCATTCCGCCTGGGCCGGCGCGGCCGCAAGGCCCAGCGCCAGACATCCGATTTTCAGCAGTCGCCGCATTGGCATCCTCCCCTGTTCGTGCGTTCGTTGCGGCGCCAGCTTGGCGCCGTGCCGGATTTCGTCAACCGCAGGATGCGTGAGCGGGCGGGTGGACGGGTAAGGTTCCGCCGCGCTAGCGCTCCAATTCGGCACAGCGCTTCGGAAGGCGCCTCACCCCTGTCATTCCGTTCATCAACCTCTGCTAATCCGGGTGCGTGACCGACTGCGCTCCTCCTTCCGGCGATTCCGGACCGGCCCCTCGCGCGGGCGCGGCGCGCCTCTATCGGAGCGCGGCGACCGCGGTGGTGCTGCAATGGACGATCCGGCTGATCGGCCTGGTGTCGGTGCTGGTGCTCGCCCGGCTGCTCACGCCGGAGGATTTCGGAATCATCGGCATTGCGATGGCGACGGTGGCGCTGATCGAGGTGCTCGGCGCGATCGGCCTGCGCCAGGCTTTGCTGCGGATCGAATCCCCCACGCGCGCCCATTACGACACGGCCTGGACCATCCAGCTCGTCGTATGCTCGGGAATCGGCATCCTGGTCCTCGCATCGGCGCCCATGGCCAGCTGGGCCTATGGCGAGCCGCGGCTGGCGCCGGTGCTGGCGGTGCTCGCGTTCCGCTTCCTCTTCTTCGGCCTCGTCAATATCGGCGTGGTCGATTTCGACCGCGAACTGCGGTTCGGGGCCGACATGCGGATGCGCGTCGCCTCGCGGCTCGGCGCCTTCGTCCTGACCCTCGGCGCCGCGCTGCTGCTGCGCAACCACTGGGCTCTGGTCGTCGGGCTGGTGTCGCAGAGCGCCCTGCTCGCCATCGGCTCCTATGTCGCCCATCCCTACCGGCCGCGCCTGTCGCTCGCGGAGCGTGCCACCCTGCTCGGCTTCTCGCTGTGGATGCTGCTGATCTATGCGGCGGAAACCGTCCAGCGCCAGGCGGAGCGGCTGGTCGCCGCCGCCCTGGGCGGGGCCCATCTCGCCGGCCTCTATTCCGTCTCCAAGGACCTGTCGGAGATCTTCACCGAGGAAATCAGCACCGCGCTCAACCGCGTCACCTTCGTTACCATCGCCGGCGGCGCGGGCCTGGATACCGATCCGGCGCGGCTGACCCGGCTGCTCGGCTGCTATGCGCTGATCTCCGCTCCGGCCGGCTTCGGGCTGGCCGCGACGGCGCCGAATGCGGTCGCGGTGCTGCTCGGGCCGCAATGGGTCGAGGCGGCGCCGCTGCTCACCATCATCGCCGTCTATTCGGCGCTCTTTGCGATCTACCGGCTGATCTCGACCAGCCTTGCCGCGGCCGGCCATGCGCGGCTCGCCGCCGGGGTGGCCGGGATCGGCGCCGGCCTGACGGTGATCGCCTGCACGCTCGTCGGCGGCCTGACCCGGGATCCGCTCGCCCTGGCGGCGTCGGCCCTCGCGGCCAACCTCCTGCTTCTCCTGCTGGCGCTGGGGATGCTGGCGCGGCGTGCCCGCACCGCCCGGCTGCCGCTGGCCGCAGCAATCGCCCGCCCGTTCCTCGCCGCCGGCCTCATGGCCCTCGCCATTCGTTTCGCGCCGATCCACGGCGGGCCGCCTGTCGTCGAGCTGGCCGTAGAGGTCGCCTTCGGCGTCCCCCTCTACGTCCTGCTCGTGCTGCTGCTCTGGTTCGCCTTCGGCCGGCCGCAGGGGGCGGAGGCCGAAGCGGTCGGGATCATTCGCCGGGCGGCTGGCGATTTGGGGCTGGCCGGGATCCTGCGCTGAGGGCGGCTCAGTCCGCTTTCGCGGTGCTCGGGGTGGCGTTGGGGGCGCCACTGCGGGCGGCGGGCTCCGGCGCCTGCGCGGCGTTGGGCGAGGGCGGCGTCTTCGTGGCTGCCGGCGTATGCGGTTCGAGCAGCGCCGCCGTCTCGATCGTGTCGAGCGCGCGGCGCGCGGCGATATAGCGCCGGGCGGAGGCGATCCAGGCCTGGGCATTGTCGCGTCCCGGCATGCGCAGCACTTCGGCCAGCGCGACGTCGACATCGCCCGATTCGAGCCGCCGTGTCGCGCGCATCAGCCGCTCGCGCGGCATCGGCGACGGGGTGCCGCTCTTGCGCACGATGATCAGGTCGCGCATCTCGCCGCGAAGCGCATCCCACCAGCTCTGGCTGGGGCCGCCCGCCATCAGCGTGGGGCCGACTTCCTGCAGCCCGTCCTGCAGTTCCTGCAGCGTCACCGGATCGCGCGACGCGGTAATGATCGTTCCCACCGCCTGCGGCTGGGTCCTGCCGAAGCGCTGGCGCAGCAGCCCCTCGATATAGCCGAGCCCGACTCCGCGATCGAGCGCGCGGCGGGCGGCGAAGGCGACCAGCAGCCCTTCCGCCCGGTCGGCATTGCCGACGGCGGCGCGTGCCTGGTTGTCGATCTGCGAAACCCTGGTCTCGAGCTGCTGGACCCGCCGGCTCATCTCCGGGTCGATCACCAGCCGTTCGGGCTCGCTCTCCTTGGTCGACCCCACCGGCTCGGCACCTTCGGGGACCACTTCGACCGGCGCCGAGGCTGCCGGCGGCGGCGTTTCCGCCATGATCCCGAGCAGCGAGGCGGCATAATTCCAGTTGGCGACCACCCAGGCCATCGCCACCGCTCCGATCAGGAAGGCGAGCACCGGCAGGATGAGCCGCGACAGCCAGGATGGCCGGGATCGCTCCGGCGACCTTTCGGCCGCTTCGAAATAGTCAGTGCCCATTGCCGCTTCTCTCGCTGTCGGGTGCAGTCTTGCACAGCTTGGCCGCAAGCTCCAGCAGCGGCTCGTCGCGCATCGCCGGGGCCACGCTGCATTGCGCCCAGCCGGGGCCGGCCGCTGCGGCCGCCGCCTCGCTGATCGTCGCGATGCGGATTCCGCCCCGATCGCGCCCCGCCCGATCGACGAGGTCGGCGAAATGCCGGGCGGCGCGCGGCGAATGGAGCAGGACTAGCGCGCCTTCGTCGATCGCCCGCCAGCCGGCGGGGGGCATGGTATCGCGCGCTTCGGACGCATAGACCGTCCGCCGCGTGATCGACAGGCCCGGCCGTTCGATCGCAATATGGTCGCGCCCGCACAGGTGCAGCAGCCGCCTGACTCCGTCGCTGGTGATCATCGACAACAGGGCCCTGGCATCGGACGGGCCGGTCCGGACATCGGAAAATCCCGCTGCCCGCGCCGCGGCAGCCGTCGCCGGCCCGACCGCATAGCAGGGCAGGGAGGTGAAGCGAAGCATCTCCGGCCCGGCGAGGCGCGGGGCATTGGCGCTGCTCAGCATGATGGCGTCATGGTCCTTCGGGTCCGGCGCCTCCCAGGCGCGCGGCTCGATGGTGAAGATCGGCGCGATCTCCGGACGAAGGCCGATCGCGGCGGCGCGGGCGGCGCTTTCGTCCGCTCCCGGCTGGGGACGGAGGATCAGGACCATGGTCACCCGGCAAACAGCGCCCGCAGGGCCGGGGCGGCGCGCTCGAGAAGCTGCGCGCCCAGGCTTTCCGGGGCCTCCGGATCGTCGGCCGCGAAGCTGATCTCGCCTTCCTCCGCCTCGCGCCCGTCGTTGGTGAGGATCTGGGCCCGCAGCCGGATCCTGCCGCTCTCCCCTTCCTCATGGCGGGCCAGCGCCGCGATCGGCGAGCGGCAGTCGCCGCCCAGCGCCTTCAGCAGGCGCCTTTCGGCCATGACGCAATGGTGCGACGCCCGGTCGTCGATCGCTTCGACCAGGCGGCGCACCTTGGCGTCATTGCTTCGGATTTCGACGCCGATGGCGCCTTGCGACGGGGCGGGCAGCAGCTCGTCGACCGGAATCGGCGACCCGATCTCGCTTCGTCCGAGCCGTTCCAGTCCGGCCGCCGCCAGCAGCGTCGCGTCCACGTCGCCGCGATCCAGCTTGGCGAGGCGGGTGGCGACATTGCCGCGCAGCGACATGATCGAAAGGTCCGGCCGCCGCCGCAGCATTTGCGCACCGCGCCGGGGGGAGGAGGTGCCGATCCGTGCGCCCTGCGGCAGGTCGGCGATGCTGGCGGCGCCGATCAGCCGGTCGCGCACGTCGGCGCGCGGCAGGATCGCTGCGATCGTCAGCTCGGGCGTGCGGATGGTCTCCACATCCTTCATCGAATGGACCGAAATGTCGGTGCGGCCGTCGAGCAGGCTGCGGTCCAGCTCCTTGGTCCACAGGGCCTTGCCGCCGACCTCGGCGAGCGGACGGTCCTGGATGACGTCGCCGGTGGTGGTGATCGGAACGATCTCGATCCGTTCGGCGGTCCAGCCGTGGGCGACGCGCAGCGCCTCGGCTACCAGGCGGGTCTGGGCGAGCGCGAGCGGCGATCCGCGCGTTCCGATGCGAAGAGGCGTATCCATGGCGCGCTTGCCCTATCGTCTCTGTCGGTGGCAGGGAAGCCGCGCATGACCCTCCTCCTCGGCATCGAATCCAGCTGCGACGAAACGGCGGCGGCTCTGGTGACGGCGGATCGCCATATTCTGGCGCATCGTGTCGCCGGCCAGGAACGCGCGCATCAGCCCTATGGCGGCGTGGTCCCGGAGATTGCGGCGCGCGCCCATGTCGAGATCCTGCCGCGGCTGGTCGAGGAGGTGTTCGAGGAAGCCGGCCTCGAAGTCGCGGATGTCGACGCGATTGCCGCCACTGCCGGCCCGGGCCTGATCGGCGGGGTGATGGTCGGGCTGCTGATGGCCAAGGGGCTCGCCTTCGCCGCCCGCAAGCCGCTGGTCGCGCTCAACCATCTCGAGGCGCATGCGCTGTCGCCGATGCTCTCGCAGCCCGATCTCGCCTTTCCCTATCTGCTGCTGCTGGTCTCCGGCGGCCATTGTCAGCTCCTGTCGGTCGAGGGGGTGGGCCGCTATCGCCGTCTTGCCACCACCATCGACGATGCGGCGGGCGAGGCGTTCGACAAGAGCGCCAAGCTGCTCGGCCTCGGCTATCCGGGCGGGCCGGCGGTCGAGGCCTGCGCGGAGGCCGGGGACCGGCACGCGGTGCTGCTGCCGCGCCCGCTGGCCGGGTCGGGCGAACCGCACTTCTCCTTTGCCGGCCTCAAGAGCGCGGTGCTGCGCGCGCGCGACAGCGGGCTCCATCGTCCGGAGGACATCGCCGCCTCCTTCCAGCAGGCGGTGGTCGACTGCCTCGTCGACCGGACCCGGCTCGCGCTCGGCCGGGCGCCCGGCGCCACCGCGCTCGTCGCTGCCGGCGGGGTTGCCGCCAATCAGGCGATTCGCGGCGCGCTGGCGGCGCTTGCCGCCGAACATGGGCTTCCGTTCGTGGCGCCGCCGCTGTGGCTGTGCACCGACAATGCGGCAATGATCGCCTGGGCGGGCGCGCTGCGCTACGAGGCGGGGCTGGTCGACGGGCTCGACGTGCCGGCGCGGGCGCGCTGGCCGCTCGATCCGGAGGCGGAAAAGGCACGCGGAGCAGGGGTGAAGGCGTGAATCGGATCGGAATCATCGGCGCCGGCGCGTGGGGCACGGCGCTGGCCCAGGTGGCGGCGGCCGGCGGCGAGGCGATGATCTGGGCCCGCGAGGCCGAGGTCGTCGACTCGATCAACCGGCAGCATGAAAATCTCCTGTTCCTGCCCGGGGCGAGGCTCGATCCCGCGATCGTCGCCATCGGCGATCTCGAGGCGATGACCGGCTGCGATGCCTTGCTGGTGGTGACTCCGGCACAGCATATGCGCGCGGTCCTGTCGATGCTGCCGCAATCCGCCACGCCGCTCGTGCTCTGCGCCAAGGGCATCGAGGAATCCTCGGGACTGCTGATGCATGAAGTCGCGCGGGACGTGCGGCCGGCGGCGCCGCTGGCGATCCTTTCGGGGCCGAGCTTCGCGCATGAGGTGGCCGCCGGCCTGCCGACCGCGGTGACGCTGGCGGCCGAGGACCAGCAGCTCGGCGAGGCCTTGCGCCACCGGCTCGCCCGCCCCGGATTCCGCCCCTATCTGTCGGACGACGTCGCCGGCGCCGAAATCGGCGGGGCGGTGAAGAACGTCCTTGCGATCGCGTCCGGCGTCGTCGAGGGGCGTGGCCTCGGCCAGAATGCGCGCGCGGCGCTGATTTCGCGCGGATTTGCCGAAATGACCCGCTTCGGCCTTGCCCGCGGCGCGCGTGCCGAAACCCTGGCGGGCCTGTCGGGGCTGGGCGATCTCGTCCTCACCTGCTCGTCGGCGAGCTCGCGCAACTTCAGCCTCGGCAAGGGCCTGGGCGAGGGGCGCAAAGCCGCCCAGCTGCTTGCCGATCGCCGCACCGTCGCGGAGGGCGCGTTCACCGCCCCGGTGCTGCACCGGGCGGCCGCGGCGGCGGGGGTGGACATGCCGATCGTCGCCGCCGTCTGCGCCCTGCTCGCGGACGAAGCGACCGTCGACGAGGTGGTGGAAGAGCTCCTGTCGCGGCCGCTCAGGCACGAAGGCGTCTGACCGGGCCTGGCCCCCGTCAGAAATCCCAGCAGATGCCGTTGTTTTCCCAGTCGCCGTAGCGTGTGGGTTCCCGCCCCTTGGGGCCGCCATGCTCCGGCTCGGGCCGCGGCTCCTCCGGCCTCGGCACCGGCGGGCTCTTCGACAGATGGGCCGGAGGCTTCACATGGGCTGGACGGCGGCTGGTCATGACATCACCCGATTGAAGTGGAAGGCGCGATGCCCCACATTTCGGATGTGGAGGGCGAATACACAAGATGAACGGTTTCAAGACGACGATGCTCCTGGCGGCGCTCACCGCCTTGTTCATGGGGCTCGGCTACACCCTGGGCGGATCCGGCGGGGCGATCTTCGCGCTGGTGCTGGCCGCCGGCATGAACCTCTTCACCTACTGGAACGCCGACAAGATCGTGCTGCGGATGCACGGCGCGCGCGAGGTCGACGCCCGCACGTCTCCCGAATTCCACGGCATCGTGCGGCAGCTGGCCGAACAGGCCCAGCTGCCGATGCCGCGCGTCTATGTGATCGATTCGCCCCACCCCAACGCCTTTGCCACCGGCCGCAATCCGCAGAATGCGGCGGTCGCGGCGACCACGGGGCTGCTCGCGTCCCTGAACCGCGACGAGGTCGCGGGTGTGATGGCGCACGAGCTCGCCCATGTGCGCAATCGCGACACGCTGATCATGACGATGACGGCGACGATCGCCGGCGCCATCTCCTTCCTGGCCAATTTCGGCCTGTTCTTCCGTGGCGGAAGCGGCGACAATCGCGGCGGCGCGCTGGCGATGATCGCCGCGGTCATCATCGCACCCTTCGCCGCCATGCTGGTCCAGCTCGCGATCAGCCGCACCCGCGAATATGCCGCCGACCGCGCGGGCGCCGAGATCTGCCGCAATCCGCGCGCGCTTGCCTCCGCTCTCGCCAAGCTGGCCCAGGGCGCATCCCGAGTCCCCAATCCGGTCGTCGAGCGGAATCCGGCCGCGGCCTCGCTCTACATCGTTCCGGCACTGGGCGGGCGCGACAGCCTGTTCTCGACGCATCCGGATACGGCCAATCGCATCGCCGCGCTGGAAGCGATGGCGGCGGAAATGGGCCCGGGTGCCGCGTCCTTCGGCCCGGCTCCGGTCCGGGCGGCGGTGCCGTCCTCGCGCCGCGGCCGTTCGGCGCTCGATCCGCTCGGGCCGCGGCGCTGACTTCCGGCGACCCAGTCGGCACGGCCTCGCGCCGTGCGGCAATGCGTCTCCTCGATGCCGTCCTGCGCAAGGGACTGCCGCTCGAGGCTGCGCTGGATGGTGCTGCGCGCGATCTGAAGCGGCCCGACGATCGCGGCCTCGCCCATGCCATCGCCGCCGAGACGCTTCGACGCCTTGCCGATCTCGATGCGCTGATCGACGGCGCAACGGCAAAGCCGCTTCCGGCGGATGCCAGGGCGCGCATGGCGCTGCGGATCGCGCTCGTTCAGGCGCTCGCGCTCGATACGCCGCCCCATGCCGCCATCTCGACGGTACTGCCTCTGGTCGACGGAGGCCCGCGGCGGCTGGTGCATGGCGTGTTCGGCACCCTGATGCGCCGCAAGGTGTCGCTCCCCGGCGTGCCGGGTCTTCCGGCTCAGGTCGCCCAACGGTGGGCGCGGGCCTGGGGACCGGCGGTGGTGGATGCGGCCGCCGCTTCGATCGCGGCTCCGCCGCCGATCGACATCGCCTTTCCTCCCGAAACGGTCCTCGATCTCGACGGCGTCGCCCTGATGCCCGGCCATCTCCGCCTGGCGCGGGGAACCCATGTCCCGGGCATCACCGGCTACGGCGAGGGCCGCTGGTGGGTGCAGGACATCTCCGCCTCGATTCCGGCACGCCTGCTCGGCGCGGGCAAGGGACGGATCGCGCTCGACCTGTGTGCCGCCCCGGGCGGCAAGACCATGCAGCTCGCTTCGGCCGGATTCGCCGTGACGGCGGTCGATTCGTCGGAAAGTCGTCTGGCGCGACTATCGGAGAATCTGGAACGGACGCGCCTTCGGGCCCGGGTGGTGGCGGCGGACGTGATGGGCTGGTCGCCGGCCGAACCGGTCGATGCGATCCTGCTCGACGCGCCCTGCTCCGCGACCGGCATCTTCCGGCGCCATCCCGACGTGCTCCACCGCGTCCGCCCGTCGGCCATAGCCGCCCTTTCCGACGTCCAGAGCGCCATGCTGGACCGGGCCGCCTCCTGGCTGAAGCCGGGCGGGCAGCTCGTCTATTCGGTCTGCTCGCTGGAGCCGGAGGAAGGGGAGGAGGTGGCTTCGGCCTTCCTCCAGGCCCATCCGGAATGGACGGTCGACCCTGTCCGGGCGGAGGAGGCGGCCCCCGGCATGGTGCCCGGGAGCGCGGGATTTCTGCGGATCCTGCCCGGAACTCTGGCCGGGGCGGGCGGCTGCGACAGCTTCTTCATCGCCCGTTTCCGCCGCGCCTGACCCTCAGCCGGACCGGCCCCGGATCCCGCCCTGCCCCGAAATGCGCGTCCGGGCGCGGCGATCCCGCTTCGGAACGGCGGGCGGCGCGCCAGATTCCTGAGGATAAGTCCGCAGCTTTCTTGCTCCGCGACTCGCGCGCGGTTAATGCTGGCTCGTGCAGCAGTCCGTCCGCATCAGTCCGTCCATCCTGTCCGCCGATTTCGCCCGCCTGGGCGACGAGGTTCGCGCCGTCGACGAGGCGGGGGCGGACTGGATCCACGTCGACGTGATGGACGGCCATTTCGTGCCCAATATCACCATCGGGCCCCAGGTCGTGAAGGCGCTGCGGCCGCACAGCGCCAAGCCGTTCGACGTCCATCTGATGATCTCGCCGGTCGACAGTTTCCTCGCCGCCTTCGCCGAGGCGGGGGCCGACATCATCACCGTCCATCCCGAGGCCGGGCCGCACCTTCACCGGACCATCCAGCACATCAAGTCGCTGGGCAGGAAGGCGGGCGTCTCGCTCAATCCCGCCACGCCCGCCAAGATGCTCGACTATGTGCTCGAGGATGTCGATCTGGTGCTGGTGATGAGCGTCAATCCCGGCTTCGGCGGCCAGAGCTTCATCGACAGCCAGCTGCGCAAGATCGAGGCGGTCCGCAAGCGGATCGACTCGCTCGGCAAGCCGATCGACCTGGAGGTGGACGGCGGCATCGATCCCGAAACGGCGCGACGGGCGGTGGATGCGGGCGCGGACGTGCTGGTGGCCGGGACGGCCACCTTCCGTGGCGGCCCCGCCGCTTATGCCGACAATATCCGCAGACTGCGCGGCTCGGGGGCGTGATGCCTTGAGCCTCCTCGAACGCGTCGAGGCCGGCGAAGGCCATCAGGAGATAGAACAGGGGAAGCGGCTTATCCGCGCCGCCGACGATCGCGGGATCCGACTGGCGCAGCGCCTCGCCTTTCGCCTGCGGCGGCTCGCCTGGCACGGACCGGGCCTTCGCCTTCGCGGCCGCCAGCCATTGAGGCTGGTGGCGGTTCCCAAGGATCCGATCGCCGGCGACAAGCTCGCGGGCGAGGCGCTGCTGCACGGGATGGTCGCTCACGGGCGCGAGAAACTGAAGATCGAGGATCTCGATTTCGGGGACACCTCCCTCTCGCCGGCGATGGTGGATTATCTCCACAGCTTCGCCTGGCTGCGCGATCTCGCCGCGGCCGCGACGCGGGAGAAGGGCGCCCGGCTGGCCGAGAAGATCACCCACCGCTGGCTCGATCTCCATGCCGGCAGGCCCGACGACCGCAGCTGGCGGCCGGACCTGTGGGGGCAGCGGATCCTGTTCTGGACCGCTTACGCCCCCTACATCCTTTCCTCCCGCGATCCCGCCTATCGCTCCGCGCTGCTGAACGCCCTTGCCCGGGGTGCCCGCTTCCTGGAAGGAAGGGCCGATCAGGCCGCGCCCGGGCTGGCGCGGGTCACGAGCTGGGCGGGCCTCGTCGCGTCCGCGCTCCTGCTCCAGGGCGGTTCGCCTCGTCTCGGCCATGCCGAAACCGGCTTTGCCCGCGCGCTTGCCGGAGCGCTTCACGACGACGGCGGGCTTGTCAGCCGCTCGCCCGCGCAGCAGCTCGCCCTCGTCGAGCTGCTTTCCCAGCTCCGGACCGTTTATTATGCCGGCGCGCGGCAGATGCCGGAGGTGGTGCAGGAAGCGCTCGCCGGATCGGTCGCGGCCTTGCTCGCGGTCGTGATGGGCGATGAGGCGCTGTCGAGCTGGCAGGGCGGCAACATGCTCTCGCGCCGGCGGGTGATCGCCGCAGTCGAAGGTTCGGCGGTCCAGGCCCGTCCCCTGCGCCAGGCGCGCGGCTGGGGCTATCAGCGCCTCGCGGCCCGGGGCAGCGTCCTGATCTTCGACGGGGCGCCGCCGCCCCCGGCGCGGGTGTTCGCCGGCGGCAGTGCGTCCACCCTCGCCTTCGAATTCAGCGACGGGCCCGACCGCCTGGTCGTCAATTGCGGCGGCGCCGGCCTCTGGGCCGGGACGCTGCCGCCGCAGCTCGTGCATGCCCTGCGCTTTACCGCCGCCCATTCCACCCTCACGCTGGGGGATCGCAATTCGACCGCGATCCTGGAGGACGGCAGCCTCGGCAGGGGTGTATCCCAGGTGCTGATCTCGCGCAGCGAAACCGGCGGCATCGCCCGGGTCGAAGGGAATCACGACGGCTATGTGAAGCGCTTCGGCCTGGTGCACGAACGGGAACTGACCCTGTCGCCCGACGGGGCGGAACTGCGCGGCGAGGACAATCTGATGCCCCATGGGCGCAAGCGGAGGCCCGGCCGGCCGGTGCCCTTCGCCGTCCGCTTCCACCTGGGGCCCGGGGTGGAGGTGACCAGCACGGCCGACGGCCAGGGCGCGCTGCTGCGCCTGCGGGACACCGGCGCGTGGCAGTTCCGCTGCCGCGGCGGCGCGCTCGCGATCGAGGACAGCCTGTGGGTGGATGGGAACGGGCGCCCGCTTTCCACCTTCCAGCTGGTCATCAGCGGCGAGGCGCCGCCCGACGGGATGAACATTTCCTGGCTGTTCCGCCGCGCGGCGTGACGTCGGGCCGCGCGCCGAGATGCCCACCGTCCCGACCATTGCGGATAGGGACGACGAGTCCTAGTGGGAGGCGCCGCCGTCCCGCAGCGTTGCGCGCGGGTTCGGGCGGACGGGACGGACCAATCAGGGATAGACCAGCTTCATGGATCAGGTGAAGATCAGCCGCGCATTGCTGTCGGTGTCCGACAAGACCGGCCTTGCGGAACTGGGGACCGCGCTGGCTCGCCATGGCGTCGAACTCGTGTCGACCGGTGGCACCGCCGCCGCCCTGCGCCAGGCCGGGTTGGATGTCCGCGACATTTCGGACCTGACCGGTTTTCCGGAGATGATGGACGGACGCGTGAAGACGCTTCACCCGAAGGTGCATGGGGGCCTGCTCGGCGTCCGCGACAATCCGGATCATGCCGCGGCGATGCAGGCGCACGGGATTGCTCCGATAGACCTCGTCATCGTCAATCTCTATCCCTTCGCCCAGACGGTCGCGCGCGGCGCCGGGCGGGACGAGATCATCGAGAATATCGACATCGGCGGTCCGTCGATGGTGCGCTCCGCCGCCAAGAACCATGCCCATGTCGCCATCGTCACCGATCCCGCCGATTATGCCGAACTGATCGCCGCGCTCGATTCGGACGGCGGCACGACGTCATATGCCTTCCGCAAGCGCCTCGCGGCCAAGGCCTTCGCCGCCACCGCGGCCTATGACGCCATGATCGCATCCTGGTTCGCCTTCGCCGACCAGGGCGCCATGTTCCCGGACATGCTGCCGCTCGCCATGACCAGGGCCGAGGCGCTTCGCTACGGCGAGAACCCGCATCAGCAGGCGGCGCTCTATCTGCCGGTCGGTCCGCATTCCGGCGGCGTCGCCCAGGCCGAACAGGTGCAGGGCAAGGAACTCAGCTACAACAATTACAATGATGCCGACGCCGCGCTCGAACTGGTGTCGGAATTCCGCGATTCCGATCCGTCCTGCGTGATCGTCAAGCACGCCAATCCCTGCGGTGTTGCGACCGCGGCAACCCTCAGGGAGGCCTATGACGCGGCGCTCGCCTGCGATCCGGTCTCGGCCTTCGGCGGCATCGTCGCCGTCAACCGGCCGCTCACCGGCGCGGATGCGGAGGCGATCACTGCGATTTTTACCGAAGTGGTGATCGCTCCGGGTGCCGACGACGATGCGCGCGCGGTCTTCGCCGCCAGGAAGAACCTGCGCCTGCTGCTGACCGGCGCGCTGCCGGATCCGATGCGACCCGGCCTGGTGCTGAAGTCGATCGCCGGCGGCTATCTCGTCCAGTCGCGCGACAACGGCCGCCTGCTGCGCGAGGAGCTGAAGGTGGTGACGCGGCGCGCGCCGACGGACCAGGAACTGGCCGATTGTCTGTTCGCCTGGACGGTGGCCAAGCACGTCAAGTCCAACGCCATCGTCTATGCCAGAGACGGCGCGACCGCGGGCATCGGCGCCGGGCAGATGAACCGGCTGGAATCGGCCCGCATCGCCGCCTGGAAGGCACGCGACGCCGCCGGGAAGGCAGGGTGGCCGGAGCCGCGCACCATCGGCTCCGCGGTCGCGTCCGACGCCTTCTTCCCCTTTGCCGACGGGCTGCTCGCCGCGGTCGAGGCGGGGGCGACCGCCGTCATCCAGCCGGGCGGCTCGATCCGTGACGACGAAGTCATCGCCGCGGCCGACGAGGCGGGGCTCGCCATGCTGTTCACCGGGATGCGGCACTTCCGGCACTGACCGCCGCGGGCCGCCCGCTGCGGACTGGCGTCATGCCGTCATGGCGTCCCGGCGGGACTATAAGGCGATCGCCACCAGGACGAGGATGAAGGCCAGCATCGAGGCGATCGCGCGCAACAGGTGCGATCGCTCCCAGCGGTTTCGCTGCTGCTGCCAGTCGGACCCCGGAGCGCCGGTGCGGCCGGTGCCGAAGAACAGCTTCGCCGCGCCGGTCAGCTGCCGATATTCGAGCCAGTAGCGGTTGGACGGCTGGGTCATCGTCCAGAACAGGAGGTGGGAGGTGCCGAGCGCCGCCAGCGCCCCGGCATGGAGCCAGAAGCGCGCGTCCCCGCCCGGGATCATGATGAGCAGCGCGCCGATGCCGATCAGCCCCAGCGGCTCGGCCGCGCCGCCGATCGTGAAGCCGGGATAATAGATCGGCTGCACGGCCAGATACTCTTCCCGCGGCAGGCGCATCTTTCCGGGCAGTTCGAGCGCATGGGCCAGCGAGAGGGCCATCGCCACCCCGACGAGGATGGCGGTCACGACCTCGAGCACGATCAGCATGCCGACTGAAATTCCGGGTGGGGGCCCTTGTTCCGGTCGGCCGCCCGCTTCCTGCACCAGCATCTGCCGCCGGGGCGCGCCCGCAACCTTATCTTTCCAGGCCCGTTGGCCGGCCAGGACAGGACCTTGCAATGAGGAGAGGCCCATGAACGTCGGCGACGAGCGCAGCAGATCCTTCTGGATGGACGACTGGCCGGCGATCGACGCGTCGCCGCTCCTCCAGGATGCCGCCTGCGACGTCGTGGTGGTCGGATCGGGAATCGCGGGATTGTCGACCGCCTATGAACTGGCCCGGCTCGGCCGCTCGGTCATCGTCATCGATCGCGGCCGGATCGGCTTCGGCATGACCGCGCGCACGACCGCCCATCTCGCGACCGAGCTTGACGATTTCTACTCGGAGCTGATCCGCGTCCGCGGCGAGGAGGAGGCCCGGCTCTTTCACGACAGCCAGGTCGCCGCGATCAACCGGATCGAGGCGATCTGCCGCGACGAGGGGCTGGACGCCGATTTCGCCCGCATCGACGGCTATCTGGTCGCTGCGGAGGAAGCGCACCGCGCCGACCTCGAAGAGGAATATCAGGCCTGCCGGGCGATCGGGGCCGCGGTCGAATGGGCGGAGCGCGCGCCCGTTCCGGGGATCGACACCGGCATGGCGCTGCGCTTCCCCGGCCAGGCCCGCTTCCACCCCGGCAAGTATCTGGCCGGTCTCGCCCGGGCCATCCAGGCGCGCGGCGGGCGCCTGTTCGCCGACACCGTCCATGTCTCCGATCGGGAGACGGAGGAGGGCGTGGAGATCACGACCGAGGGCGGCCCCGTCGTCCGCGCCGGCGCAGCGGTCTTTGCCACCAATTCACCCACCAACGACAAGGTCGCGATCCATCCGAAGCAGACTCCGGACCGCACCTATGTGATCGCCGGCCGGGTTCCGGCCGGCTCGGTGCCCGACGTGCTGCTGTGGGACAGCTATGAGGCCTATCATTATGTCCGCATCCAGCCGCTCGGCGACGGGCGGGACCTGCTGATCGTCGGCGGCGAGGATCACCGGTCCGGCGAGGCCGACGACATGGAGGAACGCTTCGCGCGGCTGGAGCGG
>Ga0164243_10005503_pt1 | contig 19332 bp, 9 predicted proteins | sample OricompcompostOP_FD_108781 | JGI IMG/M metagenome (GOLD analysis project Ga0164243, IMG submission 108781) | Organic Plus compost microbial communities from Emeryville, California, USA - Original compost - Organic plus compost (OP) | ecosystem: Engineered > Solid waste > Mixed feedstock >... | reverse complement strand
GTCTACGTCGCGCAGAAGCGCAAGATCCAGGACGGCGACAAGCTCGCCGGCCGGCACGGCAACAAGGGCGTCATCGGCAAGATCCTGCCGGTCGAGGACATGCCGTTCACCGAGGACGGCACCCCGGTCGACATCATCCTGAACACCCACGGCGTGCCGCGACGGATGAACATCGGCCAGGTGCTGGAGACCCACCTCGGGTGGATCGCCTCCCAGGGCTGGTCCATCGACGGCGACCCGGACTGGGCCAAGCGGCTGCCGTCCGAGCTCTACGACGTCGAGGCCGGCACCAACACCGCGAGCCCGGTGTTCGACGGTGCCCGCGAGGAGGAGATCACCGGCCTGCTCGCCTCGACCAAGCCGAACCGCGACGGCGAGCGGATGGTCAAGGAGAACGGCAAGGCGCAGCTGTTCGACGGCCGCAGCGGGGAGCCGTACCCGTACCCGGTCGCCCTCGGCTACATGTACATCCTGAAGCTGTCGCACCTGGTGGACGACAAGATCCACGCCCGGTCGACCGGTCCGTACTCGATGATCACCCAGCAGCCGCTGGGCGGTAAGGCGCAGTTCGGTGGCCAGCGCTTCGGTGAGATGGAGTGCTGGGCGATGCAGGCGTACGGCGCCGCCTACACCCTGCAGGAGCTGCTGACGATCAAGTCGGACGACGTGATCGGCCGCGTCAAGGTCTACGAGGCGATCGTCAAGGGCGAGAACATCCCCGACCCGGGCATCCCCGAGTCGTTCAAGGTGCTGCTCAAGGAGCTGCAGTCGCTGTGCCTGAACGTGGAGGTGCTCTCCACCGACGGTGCCGCGATCGAGATGCGCGACGGCGACGACGAGGACCTGGAGCGTGCCGCGGCGAACCTCGGCATCAACCTGTCCCGCAACGAGTCGCCGTCGGTGGACGACGTCGTTCAGTGACCTCGCCGCCGGTCCGCGGGCGCGTGCCCGCCCGCGGACCGGCCACCGACCTGACCTGGCATTCCCGGCCGGAACCCGGCCGGGCCTCTCGACAAAGGGAGAAGACCCGACGTGCTGGACGTCAACTTCTTCGATGAACTCCGCATCGGCCTCGCCACGGCCGACGACATCCGCCAGTGGTCGTTCGGCGAGGTCAAGAAGCCCGAGACGATCAACTACCGCACCCTGAAGCCGGAGAAGGACGGGCTCTTCTGCGAGAAGATCTTCGGTCCGACCCGCGACTGGGAGTGCTACTGCGGCAAGTACAAGCGGGTCCGCTTCAAGGGCATCATCTGCGAGCGCTGCGGCGTTGAGGTGACCCGCGCCAAGGTCCGCCGCGAGCGCATGGGCCACATCGAGCTGGCCGCTTCGGTCACGCACATCTGGTACTTCAAGGGCGTGCCGAGCCGGCTGGGCTACCTGCTCGACCTGGCGCCGAAGGACCTCGAGAAGATCATCTACTTCGCCGCCTACGTGGTCACCTCGGTGAACACCGAGATGCGGCACAACGACCTGTCCACGCTCGAGAACGAGATGCAGGTCGAGCGCAAGCGCATCGAGGACCAGCGGGACGCCGACCTCGAATCCCGCGCCCAGAAGCTGGAGGCCGACCTCGCCGAGCTGGAGAACGAGGGCGCCAAGAGCGACGTCCGGCGCAAGGTCAAGGAGAGCGGCGAGCGCGAGATGCGCCAGCTGCGCGACCGCGCGCAGCGCGACATCGACAAGCTCGACGAGATCTGGGAGACCTTCACCAAGCTGGAGCCGCGCCAGCTGATCTCCGACGAGGTGCTGTACCGCGAGCTGTACGACCGGTACGGCGAGTACTTCACCGGCGGCATGGGTGCCGAGGCCATCCAGGCGCTGCTGGAGGACTTCGACATCGACGCCGAGGCCGAGGGCCTGCGCGAGACGATCCGCTCCGGCAAGGGGCAGAAGAAGCTGCGCGCGCTCAAGCGGCTGAAGGTCGTCGCGGCGTTCCAGACCACCGGGAACAACCCCGGCGGCATGGTGCTCAACTGCGTGCCGGTGATCCCGCCGGACCTGCGCCCGATGGTGCAGCTCGACGGTGGCCGGTTCGCCACCTCGGACCTCAACGACCTGTACCGCCGGGTGATCAACCGGAACAACCGCCTCAAGCGGCTGATCGACCTCGGTGCGCCCGAGATCATCGTCAACAACGAGAAGCGGATGCTCCAGGAGTCCGTGGACGCGCTGTTCGACAACGGCCGTCGCGGGCGTCCCGTCACCGGCCCGGGCAACCGGCCGCTGAAGTCGCTGTCCGACCTGCTCAAGGGCAAGCAGGGCCGGTTCCGCCAGAACCTGCTCGGCAAGCGCGTGGACTACTCCGGCCGGTCGGTCATCATCGTCGGCCCGCAGCTGAAGCTGCACCAGTGCGGCCTGCCGAAGGAGATGGCGGTCGAGCTGTTCAAGCCGTTCGTTATGAAGCGGCTGGTCGACCTCAACCACGCGCAGAACATCAAGTCCGCGAAGCGGATGGTGGAGCGTCAGCGCCCGCAGGTGTGGGACGTGCTGGAAGAGGTCATCGCCGAGCACCCGGTGCTGCTCAACCGCGCGCCGACGCTGCACCGGCTGGGCATCCAGGCCTTCGAGCCGCAGCTGGTCGAGGGCAAGGCGATCCAGCTGCACCCGCTGGCCTGCGAGGCGTTCAACGCCGACTTCGACGGTGACCAGATGGCGGTGCACCTGCCGCTGTCCGCCGAGGCGCAGGCCGAGGCCCGCATCCTGATGCTGTCCAGCAACAACATCCTGTCGCCGGCCTCCGGCCGGCCGCTGGCGATGCCGCGTCTGGACATGGTCACCGGGCTGTACCACCTGACCCGGCTGGTCGAGGGCGCCGAGGGCGAGGGGCAGTCGTTCTCCTCGGTCGGCGAGGCGATCATGGCCTACGACCGGGGCGGGCTGGAGCTGCAGGCGAAGATCCGCATCCGGCTGCGCGACGTGGTGCCGCCGAAGGACGCCACGCCGGAGGACTGGGAGCCCGGCAAGCCCTGGCTGGCCGACACCACCCTGGGCCGGGTCTTCTTCAACGAGCTGCTGCCCGAGGACTACCCGTTCGTCAACGACCTGCTGCCGAAGAAGAAGCAGGCCGCGATCGTCAACGACCTCGCCGAGCGGTACCCGATGGTCACCGTCGCCCAGACGCTGGACAAGCTGAAGGACGCCGGCTTCTACTGGGCCACCCGCTCCGGCGTGACCGTGTCGATCTCCGACGTGGTGGTGCCGCCGGTCAAGGGCGAGATCCTGGACAACTACGAGCAGCGCGCCGACCAGGTGGAGAAGCGCTACCGCCGCGGTGCGCTGTCCTACCAGGAGCGCAACGCCGAGCTGGTCAAGGTCTGGACCGAGGCCAAGGACCAGGTCGCCGACGCCATGGAGAAGAACTTCCCCGAGGACAACTCGATCAGCATGATCGTGAAGTCCGGCGCGGCGGGCAACATGACCCAGGTCGTCCAGCTGGCCGGCATGCGCGGTCTGGTGTCGAACCCGAAGGGCGAGTACATCCCGCGGCCGATCAAGGCGAACTACCGCGAGGGCCTGTCCGTGCTGGAGTACTTCATCTCCAACCACGGTGCCCGCAAGGGTCTCGCCGACACCGCGCTGCGGACCGCCGACTCGGGTTACCTGACCCGGCGCCTGGTGGACGTCTCGCAGGACGTCATCGTCCGCGAGGCCGACTGCGGCACCGAGCGCGGCATCAAGATGCCGATCGCCGAGGTGTTCCCGGACGGCACGGTGGTGCGCGACCAGCACGTCGAGACCAGCGTGTACGCCCGCACCACGGCCGAGGACGTCACCGACGCCGACGGCAACATCGTGCTCACCCGCGGTTCGGACCTGGGTGACCCGGCGATCGAGAAGCTGCTCGCGGCCAAGATCACCAAGGTCAAGGTCCGCAGCGTGCTGACCTGCGAGTCCGGCGTCGGCGTCTGCGCGGTCTGCTACGGCCGCTCGATGGCCACCGGCAAGCTGGTGGACGTCGGCGAGGCCGTCGGCATCGTCGCCGCCCAGTCGATCGGTGAGCCCGGTACGCAGCTGACGATGCGCACCTTCCACCAGGGCGGTGTCGCCGGTGACGACATCACCACCGGTCTGCCGCGTGTCACCGAGCTGTTCGAGGCCCGCGTGCCGAAGGGCAAGGCGCCCATCGCCGACGCCCCCGGCCGCGTGCGGCTGGAGGACAACGACCGGTACTGGAAGATCACGATCATTCCGGACGACGGCAGCGACGAGATCGTCTACGACAAGCTGTCCAAGCGGCAGCGGCTCGCGGCGATCCGGGTGGACGGCACCGAGCGCCAGCTCCAGGACGGCGACCACGTCGACGTCGGCCAGCAGCTGCTGGAAGGCGCCGTGGACCCGCACGAGGTGCTGCGCGTGATGGGCCCGCGCGAGGCCCAGCTGCACCTGGTCAACGAGGTGCAGGAGGTGTACCGCTCGCAGGGTGTCGGCATCCACGACAAGCACGTCGAGGTGATCGTCCGCCAGATGCTGCGGCGGGTCATCATCATCGACTCCGGTGCGACCGAGTTCCTGCCCGGCTCCCCGGTGGAGCGCTCGCAGTTCGAGGGCGAGAACCGGCGCGTGGTCGCCGAAGGCGGCGACCCGGCCTCCGGCCGCCCGGTGCTGATGGGCATCACCAAGGCGTCGCTGGCCACCGAGTCGTGGCTGTCGGCGGCCTCCTTCCAGGAGACGACCCGCATCCTCACCAACGCCGCGATCGAGGGCGCGAGCGACAAGCTGGTCGGCCTGAAGGAGAACGTGATCATCGGTAAGTTGATCCCGGCCGGCACCGGCATCAACCGCTACCGGAACATCCAGGTGCAGCCGACCGAGGAGGCGCGGGCCGCGGCGTACGCGATCCCGTCCTACGACGACGGCTACTACACCCCGGACGTCTTCGGTGCGGGCACCGGTGCCGCGGTGCCGCTGGACGACTACGACTTCGGTCGCGACTACCGGTAAGGCGGTTCGCGGTCCGCACCGGCGGGCCGCTGCGCGGAAGGCCCTCGCCCGAGCACGGGTGGGGGCCTTCCGCTGTTCGGGCCGGGTGCGGCCGGGCGGGCGGAGGCGCGTGCGGGTCATCCCGGGCCCTCCGCGGTCGGGTCCGGCGCGGGGCGCGGGCCGGGCGGGAGGCGCAGGCCGCGGCGGCGCGCCTCGCCGAGCAGGGCGAGCTGGTCGTGCAGCACGCGGTAGCGCAGCGACTCGCACTGCCGGATCGCGGCGACCAGGGCGCTGTCCGAGCAGCCGTCCAGGTTCCGGTCGGGCAGCGGGGAGTCGAGGTCGGGTTCGTCAGGGATCGCGGGGCCGCGGTGCGCGGCGCCGAGCTGGGTTCGCAGTTCCATGCCTCCGATGATCCTGAGTCGAACACCCGTTCGCCAGTACACGAGCGGGTGGTTCGCGATCGAGGAATGCCGCCGCCGGAGCCGGGGTTGCACCGGACATGCGAGTTGTTGGTGTCTCCGAGTTCGGCAGTCCCGACGTCCTGCGGGAATTCCAGGTGCCCGAACGCCACGCCGGCCCCGGTGAAGTGCGCATCCGCGTGCGCGCGGCGGCCGTGAACCCGACCGACACGGCCCTGCGCGCCGGGCTCTACGCGGAACGGCTCCGCGGGTACGAGCCGCCGTACGTGCCGGGAATGGATGTCGCCGGTGAGATCGATGAGGTCGGCGACGACGTGCCGGACGAGTTCCGGGTCGGGGATCGCGTGATGGCGATCGTCGTGCCGGAGGGCGCGCACGGCGGCTACTCCGAGAGCATCGTGCTGCCGTACCGGTCGGTCGCCCCCGTTCCCGCGGGAGCGGACTTCCCGGCCGCGGCGAGCCTGCCGATGAACGGCCTCACCGCGCGGCTCGCGCTGGACCTGCTGGCGCTGCAGCCGGGGCAGGTGCTCGGCGTCACCGGGGCGGCCGGGGCGTTCGGCGGGTACGTGGTGCAGCTGGCCAAGGCCGACGGGCTGCGGGTGATCGCCGACGCGGCGGACAAGGACCGCGAGCTGGTGCGCTCGCTCGGCGCGGACGTCGTGGTCCAGCGCGGCGACGACGTCGCGCAGCGGTTCCGCGAGGTCGAGCCGGACGGGGTGCACGCGGTCGCCGACGGCGCGGTGCAGAACGAGCTCGTGCTGCCCGCGGTGCGCGACGGCGGGTCGATCGCGACGGTCCGCGGCTTCACCGCCGACGGCGAGCGCGGGGTCGACTACCGGCCGGTCTTCGTGCGCGACTACTGGCTCGAGCGGGACGAGCTCGACCGGCTGCGGCAGCAGGTGGAGGAGGGCGCGGTGAGCCTGCGGGTGGCGCGCACCTTCCCGGCCGAGCGGGCGGCCGAGGCGCACCGGGCGCTGGAGGCCGGTGGCGTGCGCGGGCGGTTGGTCCTGGAGTTCTGAGGCTCCGCGGGAGTTCTGAGGTCCCGCGGGAGGCGGTCCGGCGAAGCGGCCGGGGGCGGTGGCGTGCGCGGCGCCACCGCCTGGCCGGTGCGAACGCGCCGGGCGATCAGCCCTCCAGCTCGGAGAGGGCCTTGCGCACCCGCTCGACCTCGGCCTCCAGCTCGGCGAGCTTGGCCTCGTGCTGCTCGCGCGCGGCGGTGATGACGCCGTCGATGGCCTCCGAGATGTCCGAGTGCAGCTCCGCGGCCGCCTTCGAGACCGCGGCCGCCGGGATCGGCAGCCCCTGCAGCACCCGCTTGCCCTGGTGCATCAGCTCCGCCTGCCACTCGCCCTCGGCGGTGCCGGTGACGGTGAGCGTGAGCTCGACGGTGCGGGTCTTCTTGGCCGAGCTCTGCTTGCGGGCGCGGGTCTTCTTCGGCGCGGCCTCCGCGGCGGAGGCCCCGTCGGCCGAGCTGTCGGCGCCGGCCTGCTCCGCGCCGGTCGCCGGGGCGGCGGTGCCCTCCGCGGTCTGCGCCGGGGCCTGCTCGGCCTGGTTGTCCGGGCTGGTCGCCTGGTCTGCTTCTTCGCCCACGCTTCCTCCTTGGTGTCGCCGGTCCACGACACGATAGAACACCAGTTCCCCTCGGTCGCGGCCGCCGGTGCTCCGGGCGGCCGGACCGGGATCGCACTTTAGCGGGGCGCTCCGCCGATCAAGTGATCATGGGTCGAGGGCGTCCAGCAGCGCCGCCAGGCCGGGGCGGAAGGCGTGGTCGGCGGGGGCGGCGTAGCCGATCACCACCCCGGGCGGGCGGTGGTCGCGGTGCACCCAGTGCGGGCCGAGCGCTTCGAGTTCGACGCCGCGGTCGCGGGCCCGGGACAGGATCGCGCGCTCCCCGGGGCCGGCCGGGTCCAGCCGCAGCGCCAGGTGCAGCCCGGCGGAGATTCCTGCTGGGTACAGGCGGTGCCGCGCGCGGATCCCGTCCAGCGCGGCGAGCAGTTGTTCCCGCCGCGAGCGGTAGGTGGCGCGGGATCGGCGCACGTGCTGGTCGTAGGCGCCGGAGCGCAGCAGCTCCGCCAGCGCGAGCTGGTCGAACAGCGGGCCGTGCCCGCCGTGCCGCTTCAGCGCGCGGACCGGCTCGACGAGCCGCGCGGGCAGCGCGAGCCAGGCGATGCGCAGCGCCGGGGCGAGGCTCTTGCTCGCGGTCCCCGCGTAGATCACCACATCGGGCGCCATCCCTTGGAGTGAGCCGACGGGGTGGCGGTCGAACCGGAACTCGCCGTCGTAGTCGTCCTCGACGATCAGCCGCCCGTCCGCGCGCGCCGCCCTGATCAGCTCCGCCCGCCGCCGGGCCCGCATGGTCACGCCGAGCGGGTACTGGTGTGCCGGGGTGACCACGGCGACCGGGCTGCGCAGCTCGTCGACCTCGATGCCGTGGTCGTCGACGGGCACGCCGCGCACGGCCATGCCCGCGCTCGCGGCGATCTCCCGGAACTGCGGTAGCGAGGGGTCCTCGAAGTCGATCGAGGTGCTGCCGCGCGCCAGAAGGGCCCTGCTGAGCAGCGACAACGCCTCGCTGTAGCCGTTGCAGACCACGAGCCGCTCCGGGCTGGTGTCCACCGCCCGCGAGCGGCGCAGGTAGTCGGCGAGCACCTCGCGCAGCGCTTGCGGGCCCTGCGGATCGCCGTAGTCGAGATCGCCCGCGGGCGTCTCGCGCAGCACCCGGCGGTGCGCGCTCGACCAGTCCCGGCGCGGGAACGAGCTCAGATCAGGTCGGCCGGGGCGGAAGTCCCAGCGCGGCGCCGGAGCCGGCGGTTGCGGAGGTGGCGCGGCGTCCTCATCGCTGCGCAGCCGCTCGGCGACGGTGGTCGGCGCGCCCTGCCGGGACAGCAGGAACCCCTCCGCGGCGAGCCGGGTGTAAGCGCGGGTCACCGTGCCGCGCGCGATACCGAGGTCCCGGGCCAGCGCCCGCGTCGACGGCAGCCGCGCGCCCTCCGCGAGCCGGCCGTCCCGGATGGCCGTGCGCAGCGCCTCGGCCAGGTCACCGCTGTCGGCGCGCCCGGACCAGTCCAAGTGCAGGTCCAGCCCGGACCGCTGGTCGGTCACGCCGCGGACCCTACCGAACCGTCCCGGTGGGCGGGATGAACGCGAAGTGATCTGCGGCGAACGGGCCCGTCGAGATGTTGCCCATTGCTAATCTGAGCGTGATCAACGCGAGATGACCGAGCGGGACGGGTTTTGCAGGTACAGCAGCACGCGCAGCCGGACGCGCACGAGCGGTTCCTCGGCAGCATGGCCGGCGGCGCCCTGGGGGACGCGCTGGGCTACGCCGTCGAATTCAGCGGTATGCGGCACATCCGCGAGCAGCACGGCGAGAGCGGGCTTGCCGAGCCGGTGCTGCGCGGCGGCACGGCCGAGATCTCCGACGACACGCAGATGATGCTGTTCACCTTGGAAGGGCTGATCCGCGCGCACGTCGCGCGGCGGCTCGAACCGGTGGACAACGACCCCGTGCCGGAGGTCCAGCACGCCTACCAGCGCTGGTTGCACACGCAGAACCGCGAGTGGGCCCGGGCCGCCGGGCCGTACGCCTCCCGGCTGCCGCAGCCGGACGGCTGGCTGATCACCCGGCCCGAGCTGTTCAGCGCCCGCGCGCCCGGCAACACCTGCATGTCCGCGCTGCTGCAGTTCGCCCGCACGCACCGGCAGCCGAGCACCGACCAGCCGATCAACGACTCGAAGGGCTGCGGCGGCGTCATGCGCGCGGCCCCCGTGGCGGTGTGGTCGCACGACCCGGCGGAGGTCTTCCACGCCGCGGTCGGCACCGCCGCGCTCACCCACGGGCACCCGAGCGGCTACCTGTCGGCCGGGGTGCTGGCGGTGATCGTGCACCAGCTGATCCGGGCCGAGCCGCTGATCTCGGCCGTCCGGGTCGCCCGCGAGCTGCTGCTGCGCCGGCCCGGGCACGAGGAGCAGCTGCAGCTGCTGGACACCGCGGTCAAGCTCGCCGAGCACGGGCGGATCAGCCCGGAGCGCATCGCCGACGAGCTCGGCGGCGGCTGGGTCGGCGAGGAGGCGCTGGCCATCGGGCTGTACGCGGCGATGGCGGCCCCGGACGCGCGGCAGGCGCTGCTGCTGGCGGTGAACCACTCCGGCGACTCGGACTCCACCGGGATCGTCTGCGGCAACATCGCCGGCGCGCTGCACGGGGTGCGCGCGCTGCCCGGCGACTGGCTGGAGGTGCTGGAGCTGCGCGACGTGGTGCTGGAGCTGTCCCGCGACGCGCTCGCCGAGTTCAGCCCCGAACCGCCCGTCGACCCGGCCTGGTACGCCCGCTACCCGGCCTGGTGAGTGATCAAGCTCTCGCCTCCGCGCGCACCCGCGTGCCCACCAGCGTTCCGGGAGGAGACCGTCGATGGCCGGCGATCGATCGGGGGAGCCGACCTCGGCGTCCGGCCGGTGCGGCAACATTGTGCAGCAGGTCCGGCGGACCGCCAGCCGCGCTGCGACGGCCCGTCCCGGCGACCGCCCGCGTTCCGGCGCTCGCGCCGCGGCCGCAGGCGCTGCCCCGCACGGTGACCCGACAGGAGACTGGGGATGACCGGTGACCCCTCGTGGTTCCCGACCACGCACACCGCGGCGGTCTCGCGCCGCGAACCCCGCGCGCTGAGCTGGGCCGAGCGGTTCCGCGGCGCGCTGCTCGGCGGTGCCGTCGGGGACGCGCTGGGCGCCGGGGTGCGCACCCGCACGGCCTGGGACATCCAGCACTGGTTCGGCCGCGGCGGGGTCGCCGACTACCTGCCGGTGTTCGGGCGGCGCGGCGGCGCCACGGAGCTGACCCAGCTGACCGCGTTCACCTTGGAGGCGCTGCTGCGCGCCCGCGCGGTCAACGGCGGATCCGCCGACTGGCTGCCGACCCCGGTGGTGCGCACGAACCACCTGCGGTGGCTGCACACGCAGGGCGTGCCGTGGGAGTTCGCCATGTCCGGGCACCTGCAGACGCACCCGGAGCCGAGCGGCTGGCTGCTGGAGCGCCCGGAGCTGTTCTCCACCCGCAACCCGGGCGGCGGCGCGCTGGCCGCGCTCGGCCGGCTGGCCACCCAGCCGCCGACGCAGGCCGCCTACGACCCGGGCCGCGGCCCGGCGGTGCGCCCCGGGTTCGCCGACTGCGCGGTGTGGGCGGCGCCGATGATGGTGTGGAGCACCTCGGAGGACCGGGTGTTCGCGGCCGCCGCCGACGTGGCGCGGCTGCTCACCGATGATCTGAACGTGCACGGCGCGACCGGGCTGCACGCCGACGTGCTGGCCCAGCTGATCCAGGGCGACATCGGGCTGTGGGACGCGGTCGGGCTGGCCGATGCCCGGCTGAGCGCGCTCGGCGGCCCGGCGGGCACCCCGGGTGCGGTGCGCCGGGCGGTGCACGCGGCGATGTTCGCGACCCGCGGCGGCCGCCGGCCGCAACCGCCCGAGCTGGACGCGGAGTTCGACACCGAGCAGCAGCCCGGCGAGCTGGGCACCGCGCTGGCCGCGGTGGCGGCGACCTCGACGTTCCCGGACGCGGTGCTGATGGCGGTGAACGTGTCCGCGGACAGCAGCGTGACCGGGGCGCTGGCCGGGCAGCTGGCCGGGGCGCTGCACGGGCCGGAGGCGATCCCGCCGCGCTGGCGGGAGGAGCTGGAGCTCGGCGAGGTCCTGGAGACGTTGTGCGCGGACGCGGCCGAGGCGTTCGCGCCGCCACCGCCGCCTCCGCCGCTGCCGAAGTGGGCGCAGCGGTACGTGGGCGAGCCGGGGCGCGCGGCTCCGCGGGAGCTCGGGCCGGCTGCGGACCGCGGGCGGCCGGGGGCCGGCAGCAACGACGAGACCATGGTGATCGACCTGCGCGCGGTGGAGCAGGAGTCCGGTGTGGACACCGCGCGGACGCCGGTGCCGGGGGCGGGCGAGCCGTTCGCTCCGGAGGGCGCGCGCTCCCCCGAGGCGCCGCGTTCGGCGGAAGCCTTGCACAGCCCGGAGGCCCCGTACGCGCCGGAGCCGCCGCACGCGCCGGACCGCGGGCCGGAGGGCGCGCGGGGCGCCGAGCCGTGGGGTGCCGAGCCGATGCGCGGGCCGGAATCCGCTCAACGGGGCGGAGATCCGCGCGCCGACGCGCTCGACCCGGACACCCTGCGCGGAGTCGACGTGCGGCGCGCTCAGGAGCGGTCGGACGCCGGGTTCGGTCCGGAGGCCGCGCACGGGGAGCCGCCGGTGAGCCGTGCTCGCCCGGAGCCGGCCGACCCGCGCGACCTCGCCGCTGCGAACCGGCCCGGGGCGGAGCCCCCGATCTCCGGCGAGCCGCACGTCTCCGCTGGTCAGGAAGGCCATGACGCGCAGCCCGCCGGCGGGTTCGGTGCGGAGCCGGGCGCGGCGGATCGGTACGCGGATGCTCCGGTCGCGGAGCCGCACGAGCGCTTCGCCGGGGAGCCCTCGGTGTCCCCGGACCAGGCGGAGGCGAGCCGGTTCGCGCCCGTGGATCCGGCGCACGGCGGGGAATCCGGCCGTTTCGCGGTCGAGCGCGGTTCGGACCGAGCCGCGGAGTCCGCTCGGACTCCTCTTCCCGAGGCCGATGCCGCCGGGCGGTTCGCGGCGGAGTCCGTTCACGAATCCGGGCACGTCACCGAGCCCGGGCACTTCGCGGAGGAGCCTGCGCACGCGGCGGAAGACGAGCGTTCTCCGGGCGAGGCGCACTCGGCGGAGCCGTACGCCGGGGAGCCCGGTCGCTTCGCCGCGGATCCGGCGGATTTCCGCGAGCGCGGGTCGGATCGGTTCGCGGGGGAGAGCTCCGCGGAGGCGCCGCGCGGCGCGGACGTCGCGAGCCCGGCGGAACCGCTGTCTTCGGAACTGCCGCGCAGGCAGGAGCGCCGGCCGGAGGGTTCCGGCCCGTTCGCCGGTGAGTCCGCGAGCGCGGCGGACTGGTTCGGCACGCACGGCGGCTCCGATCCGGCGAGCCGGTTCGGCGCGGAGGCCCCTGGTGCACAGCGCCGTGCCGAGGAGGGGGTGCACTTCGACGCGCCGGGGCGCGCTGCCGAGGACGGGCCCGAGCTGCCCGGTGACCGGAGCGGGTTCGGCGGGGACGACTCGATTTCCGCGGAACAGCCCGGAATTCCGGAGTTCGCCGGCGCCTCGTACGACTTCGCTCCGGGCCGCGCCGGCTCGGCCCACGACGCGCCCGCGGAGTCGGACGCTGCTGAGGCAGACGCCGCCGGTCCGGCGCACGACGCCTCCGGGAGCGCGCAGGCTGCCGGGCCGTGGTCGGAACCGTGGAATTCCGTGCCGCAGGAGACGGGTTCCGAGGGCCACGAGGGCTCCCGGCGTTCGCGCAAGGCCCGTCGGCGGTCGCGGTCCGCCGAGGCGGTGGAGATCGCCGGGCTCGCGCAGGTCGGCGGGGTGCAGGACACGCAGGAAAATTCGCGCACTGCCTCGCCCGACGCGGAGCACGACACCTCGGGCGCTGGTCACGGGGCCGATTCCGCGGACCGGCGGGAATCCGCCGTCGAGGCGCGGACCGAGCGGGTCGACACGGCTCGCTCCGGCGCGGAGACCGCGCAGGATTCCGCGGACGACTCCGGGACCGAGCGCCTCCGCACCGCCGACCGCCAGGACGCGTTCGCGCAGCGCACCGACCGCACCGAGCTGGCCGAGCTCGGCCTGGACCGCGCCGCGGCGGCCGCGGCCGACGCCGACCGCCCGTCCCCGGTGAGCTCGCCGGACGGCGGGATCTTCGGGCTCTCCCCGGAGCCCACCGATCGCGAGGAGCTGTCCCGGCTGGCCAAGCTGGTCTCGCTGCGGCCGGAGGAGGCCGGGCGGATCCCGGTCGAGGACCGCACCGGGCGCAGCCGCGGCGAGCGGGGCGGTGCCGAGCCGGGCGGCGCGGACCAAGACGGCCCGGAAGGCGGCGGCGCGGACCAGGGCGGCCCCGAACCGTTCAGCACCGAGCCGTTCAGCACCGACTCGGTCGGCACCGAGCCGGATCGCGCCGAGCAGGACGGCTCCGAACGGGGCGCTTCCGAGCAGGACAGCGCTGATCAGGGCGGGGTTGCCCCGGGCAGCTTTGATCAGGACAGCGCTGACCACGCCGCGCCCGCTCAGCGCAGGGCCGAGCAGAACGGGGTCGACCAGGGCAGGACTGCCGCGCAGAGCAACGCCCCGCGCGACGAGTCCGAACAGGACGGTTCCCGGCCGGACAGCGACCGACCGGAAGGCGCCCAACCGGAAGGCGCCCGACCGGAAGGCGCCTCACCGGACAGCGTCCAACCGGAAGGCGCCCCACCGGGCAGCTCCGCCCAGGACCTCCCCGAACGGAACCACTCCGACCAGGCCCGCTCGGCCCAGGCCCACACCACCGACGGGGCGCCGTCCACCGAACCCCGCGCGGCCAAGTCCTCCGGCGGCCACGCCAAACCCGAGGCCACCGACGAGGTCGCCCCGTCCCTGACCGAGCGCGTGCTCGGCTGCTTCCTCGGCGGCGCGCTGGGCGACGCGCTCGGCGCCGACCTGGAGTTCGCCACCGCCGCCGAGATCACCGACCGCTTCGGCGCCGCGGGCCCGCAGGGCCTGCGCGAGGCCTACGGCGTGCAGGGCGCCATCACCGACGACACGCAGCTGACCCTGTTCACCGCCGAGGGCCTCATCCGCGGCAGCGTCGCCCGCCGCACCCTCGGCACCGGCGACCCGATGCCCGAGGTGCAGCTGGCCTACCAGCGCTGGCTGCACACCCAGGGCGTGGAGTGGCCGCGGGCGGCGGGCCCGTTCCTGCCGCAGTACCCGGAGCCGGACGGCTGGCTGGTCGAGGTGCCGGGCCTGTTCCACGCCCGCGGCGCGGGCAAGACGGTCTTCCGCGCGCTGACCGCGTTCGGCGAGGGCGGCCCGGCCGGGTCGATCGCCGAGCCGATCAACGACTCGAAGGCCTGCGGCGGCACGATGCGCGCGGCCCCGGTCGCGCTGTACTCGCCGGACCCGCCGGTGGCGTTCGAGCTGGCCGCCCGCGTCGCCGCGCTCACCCACGGCCACCCCTCCGGCTACCTGTCCGCGGGCGCGCTGGCGGTGATCGTCCAGCAGGCGCTGCTCGGGCAGACCCTGGACGACGGGGTGTGGCTGGCGCTGCAGGTGCTGGAGACCTGGGACGGGCACGAGGAGACCAGCGAGCTGCTCAAGCGCGCCGTCGAGCTGGCCGAGCAGGGCACTCCCACGCCGCAGCAGATCGCCGAGCACCTCGGTGGCGGCTGGGTCGGCGAGCAGGCCCTGGCGATCGCCGTGTGCGCCGCGCTGGCCGGCGAGGACGTGCCGGACGCGCTGCGCATCGCGGTGCACCACGACGGCGACAGCGACTCCACCGGCGCGATCTGCGGCAACATCGTGGGCGCGCTGACCGGGGTGAGCGGGCTGCCGGTGAGCTGGCTGGCGGACCTGGAGCTGCGGGACGTGGCCGAGCAGATCGCGCTGGACTGCGTGGCCGAGTTCGGCGAGGTGCTGCTGACCGACCCGGACTCGCCGGAACCGGCCTCGGAGCGCCCGGCCGACGAGGAGTGGGACGAGCGCTACCCGGTCCGCGACCTGATGGTGGCCGGCCACGGCGATCCGCCGACGGCGTTGCTGCCGGCGGTGCAGGACGAGGCCGAGCCGGAGCCGCCGGGGCCCTCCCCGGAGCCGCTGGCCGCGTTCCCCGCGCCGAAGCCGGCCCCGCGGCGCATCAGCGGCCCGCAACCCGCCTACGACAGCGAAAGCTGAGCGTCTCACCAGCTCAGTTGCACGTGATCCGGGATACAGCCGCGGAACCTCGCGATCCGGACCGGCGCCGCCGCCGGGGTTGGTAACGTTCCGCGGCACGATCAGATCCGGTGCGGTCGCGCGCGTGCGGCGCGACTCCGAGCTGTGGCGGGGGCGGGGTGCCTGACGACATCGGCGCGACTGAGCGGATGGTCCGCGAGTGGCAGGAGCGCGCGCAGCAGAAGGCCGAGCGGTTCGGCCGGATGCAGTCGGAGATCGAGCAGCTGTCGATCACCGAGTCCTCCCGGGACGGCGCGGTCGAGGTGACCGTCGGCTCCAGCGGGATGCTGCAGCGGCTCGAGCTCGCCGACAGCGCGGGGAACCGCCCGATGCACCGCCTCGCCGCGGAGATCATGCACGTGGTGCAGCTGGCCCAGTCGAAGATCCCGGAGCGGATGCAGCAGGCCGCCGCCGACACCGTCGGCGAAGACGACGAGGCGGTGCAGCACGTGCTCGGCCAGGCCAAGCGGTTCTTCCCGGAGGCCCCCGCCGAGCCGGAGGAGCCGCGCCGCGGCGGGGTGCGGGAGATGCGCGTCGAGGTCGACGACGAGCCTCCGCAGCAACCTCGGCGGCACACCGGCCGGAGCCGGCCGGACGACTTCGACGACGACGACTTCAGCCGCGGCTCGTTCCTGCGCTGATCCCGGGGGTTTCCTGCGATGTCCGAGAAGATGAACGTCGTCATCGAGAACCTGCGCGCCCACGCGTCCAAAGTGGACGGCGTGGCGGAGAAGCTGGGGTCCGCGGCCGACGCGACTCGGCAGGTCTCGCTGAACAACGACGCCTACGGCGTGCTGTGCCAGCCCTTCGCCTGGATGATCGACCAGGTCGAGCAGCACGGCACCGAGGCCATCCGGCACGCCTCCGAGGCCGTCCGGGACAGCGCCCACGAGGTCCGCGCCACCGCTGAGGACTACCAGGCCACCGACGACGCCAACCGGAGCATGTTCGGCGGGATGCAGGCGTGACCAACCCGCTCATCAACGCGCAGAACGCCGCGGATCCCGGGGAGACCCCGGAGGCCATCAAGGGCATCGGCATCGCCGAGTCCTGGCACGACGTGCAGAGCCTCAACGACCAGTCCAGCTGGGTCGAGGAGGGCCTGGCCTACGGCGGGCTGGCCATGGAGGGCATCAGCACCGTCGTCGACCCGGTCGGCACCCTGCTGTCCTACGGCTTCGCCTGGATGATCGAGCATGTCCAGCCGCTGCAGGACGCGCTGGAGTGGTTCGCCGGCGACCCGGAGGGCGTGCAGGCCTACGCGGCGCAGTGGCGGCAGGTGGGCGCCTCGGTGCACGCCGCCGCCGAGGAGTACGACCAGGCCGTCCGCACCGACACCGCCGAGTGGGCCGGCGGGGCGGGGGACGCCTACCGGCAGCACGCGGCGCAGAAGTCCGACGCGCTCAAGGGCGCCGGATCGCTCGCCGACACCATCGCCACGGTCGTGGAGACCATGGGCATGGTCGTGTCGTTCGTGCGCGACTTCGTCCGCGACCTCGTCTCGGACTGCATGTCCCGGCTGGTCACCTACCTGCTGGAGTCGTTCGTCCCGCCGGTGGTCTCGCTGGCGTGGGTGGTGCCGCAGGCGGTCGCGTTCATCGCCAAGACGGTCACCGAGATCACCGACGTGGTGCGCAAGGTCCTCAAGACCATCGGCAACGTCTCGCCGAAGCTGGCGCGGATGGGCGAGGCGTTCGGCGACGTCATGAAGGCCCTCGGGCGCGGCGGGCAGGCCGCGGGGGCCAAGGCGGCGCAGGTCGCCAAGATGGGCGCCAAGGTCGCCGAGAAGATCGACGTGTCCGGGCGGATGGCCGACCGGGTCGCGGAGAAGGCCTGGCAGAAGGTCGACGACTCGTTCGGCACGGACGTCGTGGGGCGGCACCAGGCGCGGTTCGGCGGGCCGTCGTCGGGGGATTCCGGCTCGGCGGATTCGTCCTCTGTGGACGGTTCGGGTGGTCGTGCTGCGGGTGGTTCCGGGGGTGCGGACTCCGGTTCCGGTGGCGCATCGGGTTCCGCCGGGGACGGTGGAGTTTCGTCCGGGGCCGGCGGTGCCTCTGGTGATTCCGGCGCCGGTGAGGGTGCTTCGGGGGTCGGTGACGGCGGCTCGGAGGTCCGTGGAGGCGGCTCCGGTGCTGCGGGCTCGGGGGCCGGCGGGCATGGCGCCGATGGCGGGTCGAGCTCCGGTGCGTCCGGCTCCGGCGCGGACGGGGGTTCCGGTTCCGGGGCGCGTGCTGCGGACTCCGGTGGGCACGGTGGCTCGGCGTCCGATGTGGACGGTAGTGCCGCTGCCGGTGGGCACGGTGCTGACGGGGGCTCGGGCTCGGGTGCCGGTGGTCATGGAGCGGACGGTGGCTCGGGTGCCGGGGACTCGGCTTCCGGCGGGTCTGGTGCCGGTGGCGGCTCCGGCTCGGGTGCCGATGGTTCGGTTTCCGGCGGGCACGGTGCGGACGGCGCTGACGGCGGCCGGGCTGCTTCGGCTTCCGGTGGAGCTGCGGACGGCTCCTCCGCGGGCGCGGATGCTCCGCGCTCGGCGGCGGGCCCTGCGCACACCGGTGGTCCGAGTTCTTCGGGCGCTGATTCGAGCAACGGGCCCAGCCGCATCGAAGCCGCATTAGCGGGCGGCCCGGACGATCCCGCGGAGGTGCCCAGCAGCCCGGCGGCGACCACTGCGTCCGGTGTGGACGCTCCGGCCCGGCCGCAGGCGCCGGACGCCCCGGCCGCGCCGCAGCAGCACGCTCCTCGCCAGGACCAGGCCGCGGCCGCTCCTCCGGCTGGGGGTGCCGCTCCTCCGGCCGGCGGTGCTGCCGCGTCGGGCGCTCCGGCGGCCGGAGCGCCCGGCCAGCGCAGCGGGAACCGCGTCGGCACCTCCGCGTGGACCGGCACCTCCGGAACTCCGGGCGCCGCAACGCACTCCGGGGATCTGGACCCCGCCTCTGCTCGTGCCGACGGCTCCAGCCGCGCTGACGGAACTGCCCGGTCGAGCTCCCAGCGCCCCGACACCTCCGGCGAACCCCGCTCCAGTGCAGGCTCCCCGCAGGGCCGCACGGCGGAGGCCCCGACTTCCGCGCGCTCCGCCGATTCCGGTGCCACTGCGCCGAATTCCGCTCCTGCCTCGCCGCGCGCTGCCGATTCCGGTACCGCGCGCCCCTCGGGCGAGGGCATGTCGGCTGCTCCCCGGAGCGATGCCGCGTCGCCGCGCCCGGACGGTTCGCCGCGTGCCGCCGATTCCGGTGCTGTGCGGCCGGATTCCGCGCGCGAGGGCCTGAGCGGTGCTCCGCGCTCCGATGGCTCCGCGGCCGCGCGCGCTGACGCGACAGGCGCACCGCGAACCGACGGCACCAGCGGCACCCCGAGCTCCGCGCGCGACGCCTCGACCGGCCCGCGTGCCGAGGGCCCGGCTGCTCGCCCAGACTCCGCTGCTGCACAGCCGAATTCGCCCCGCAGCGACGGTCCCGGCCCGAACGGTCCGCCGCCCGCACGCGCGGAGGCGCCCGGCCGCCCGAACACCACCGGCTCGCCGCACGCCCAAACCCCGCCTCGCTCCGCAGAGTCCGCGCAGCCGGGTCCCGCGCGCCAGGACCCGGCCGGCGCCTCGCGCGCGGATGCGGCAGCTCCTCGTTCGGATGCCGGCGCGCCGCGGTCCGACGCCGCAGGCTCGCCGCGCGCGGGCGGTTCGCCGCGTGCCGCCGATTCCGGTGCTGCGCGGCCGGGTTCTGCACGGGAGGACGTGCCGCGGGCTCAGCGCAGCGATGCCGCGCCGGCTCGGCCGGATGCTGGCGCGCCGCGTTCCGATGCTGCGGGCGCCCCGCGGTCCGGCTCTCCGCGGCAGGAAGCGCCCACCGCGCGCAGCGACGCCGCATCACCGCGGCCGGACGCCTCGGGTGCTCCCCGTGCCGCCGATTCCACGCCGCCGGGTTCTCCGCACGCCCAGCGGACCGGCGCAGACCCGAGCTCCCGGCACGGAAACGCCCCGCAGCGCACCGCGGATCCGCACGGCACCCGCGCGCCGGACCGCACCGCCCCCGCACACGCCCCCGACGAGTGGCCGTGGGCGAAGGTGCGGCCGGAGGACTTCAGCAACGTCAAGGGCCGCCGGCCGAACTTCTTCGGCCCGGGCTGGCAGCGCCGCCTCGCCGAGGACGCCGCCATCCGCGCCGAATCCCTCGGCTACCACGAGACCCCGAAGGCCCCGGAC
>Ga0164243_10005502_pt1 | contig 19332 bp, 14 predicted proteins | sample OricompcompostOP_FD_108781 | JGI IMG/M metagenome (GOLD analysis project Ga0164243, IMG submission 108781) | Organic Plus compost microbial communities from Emeryville, California, USA - Original compost - Organic plus compost (OP) | ecosystem: Engineered > Solid waste > Mixed feedstock >... | reverse complement strand
GGCGGCCGCAGCGCCGCCGACCTGTCCTACGGGCTGGACGTGGACGAGATCGCCCCGTCGGGATCGGTGGCGAGCCGGGTGGAGCAGGACTTCGCGCGGCGGCTCGCCTCGCTGCCTCCGGCAACGCGCACGCTGCTGCTGATCGCCGCCGCGTCACCGGTCGGGGACCGGCAGTTGCTGTTACGCGCCGCAACGGCGTTGAGGATCATTCCCGACGCTGCGCCGGCGAAATCCGCGGGCCTGATCGAGTTCGGCGACTCGCTGCACTTCCGGCATCCGTTGGCGCGTTCGGCGGTCTACCGGCAGGCCGGTGCGGACGAACGGCGAGAAGTGCACCGGGCCCTGGCCGACGCGAGCGACCCGGTCCGTGATCCCGACCGCCGGGCCTGGCATGCAGCGCAGGCCGCCGCCGGACCCGACGAGGACGTTGCGTCGGCCCTGGTGGAAGCGGCCGGGCGGGCCCAACAACGCGGCGGCGTGGCTGCCGCCGCCGTCCTGCTGGAGCGCGCGGCGGAACTGACTCCCGATCTGTGGCAGCGCGGACGTCGCGCACTGACAGCTGCAGAAGCACACTTCTCCGCTGCCGCACCGGACCGGGCCGTCGAGTTGGCGGCCATGGCTGACCTGTGTCCGCTCAGCTCGCTGGATCAGGCACGGCTGACTCGGTTGCGGGCCAGGATCCTTTTCGCCCGCAGCCGCAGCGACGATGCCGCACCGTTGCTGCTGGAGGCCGCGGCCCGGTTCTCCGCGTCCGGTTCATCGCTGGCCCGCGAGACCTACCTGGAAGCGATCAGCGCGACGGTCTTCGCCGGCCGCGTCCACGGCACGTCCGGTGCACGTGCGGCGGCGTTCGCGGCGCGGTCGTCGGGGGCGCCGTCCTCGAGCTCGCCGGCCGCCGACCTGCTGCTGGACGGTGTGGCGACCCTGCTGACCGACGGCCACCGGGCCGGTGTGCCGGTACTGCGCCGGGCACTCGACCCCTTCGCCCACGAGGAACTGGGCAGCAGGGAGGCCGTCATGCGATGGCTGTTGCTCGTTCCGGTGGCGTTGGAAGCGTTCATCCACTACGGCTGGGATCTGCCGGCATGGGATGTGCTCGCCAATCGAGCGGTCCGGCTGGCCCGCGACATCGGTGCCCTCGGTGTCCTCCCGCCCGCCCTGATCTACGCCGGAGGCGTGCACATCCATCAGGGCGACTTCGCCGCTGCAGCCGGGATGATCGACGAGGCCGACGCCATCGCCGCGGCGACCGGGAACGCCCCGCACAAGTACGCCGCCCTGGTGCTCACCGGTTGGCAGGGGCAGGAAGCTTCGGCCACGGGAATCATCGGCGACGCGCGGCGTACTGCCACGGAGCGCGGCGAAGTGTCCCTGGTCGGAGTCACCGGTTACGTCCAGGCACTGCTGTTCAACGGCCTGGCCCGGTACGAGGACGCGCTGGCCGCGGCTCGCACCGGCATCGAACATGACGGCTTCAACTTCACCGGCCTCTCCCTGGTGGAACACGTCGAGGCGGCGGTCCGCTGCGGACGCACCGACCTCGCGGAGGAGTCCCTGGCCCGGCTGGTCGAACTGACCGATGCGGCCGGTACCGGTTGGGCCCGCGGCGTCAGCGCACGAAGCCGGGCCCTGCTCAGCGACGGCGACGACGCCGACCGGCTGTACCGGACGGCGGTGACCGCGCTCGGACGCGACCGGGTGATGGTGGAGGTGGCGCGGACCCACCTGCTGTACGGCGAATGGTTGCGTCGGAGCAACCGCCGCGCCCTGGCGCGGGAACAGTTGCGCCTTGCCCACCAGATGTTCGACCGGATGGGAGCCGCGGGCTTCGCCGAGCGGGCGCGCCGCGAACTGCTGGCCACCGGCGAGCATGTCCGGTCCAGGACCGATTCCGCGGACATCCCGCTCACGCCGCAGGAGGCACAGATCGCAGCCCTGGCGGCCAGTGGGATGACCAACCCCAAGATCGGTGCCGAGCTGTTCCTCAGCCCGCACACCGTGGAATGGCATCTGCGCAAGGTCTACACGAAGTTCGGCATCAGCTCCCGGCGCGAGCTGTCCGGCGCCCTGGCTGCGGGCGTCGGACGCCTGGCCGGGCCACACCGCTGAGCCACGCCGAGCCACGCGGTCGAGCAAGTAATACGACCACGTAGCCGACCACGTAGCCGACCACGTAGGCGACCACGCAGTCGACCACGTGCGTGACCACGGGCCCGCCCACGCATCCGACCACGGACTTCCGGGGCGCGAGGGATGCGGTCGGGAACCGAGGGTGGATGGCGTGCCCCGATGGGCGCCTTCCACACCGAGGAGTTCCCGATGTCCGCGCCAACCCTGGAGAAGACCAGCGAACCAGACGATCTCGCAGCCGCCCTGGACACGTTCCTTGCCGAACGGTCCCGGCTGATCGGTCTTGCCGGCCGGGTGACCGGCGCCCTTGGAGCCGAGGACGTGGTGCAGGAGGCCTGGCTGCGCTGGCAACGCGTCGACCGCAGGAAGATCAACAACGCCGCCGCGTTCCTGACCACAACGACGACGAACCTCGCGATCAACGTCATCCAATCCGCACAACATCGCCGCGAAGTGCCCACCGAGGCGCGGATGGCCGATCTGTTCGACCCGTCCGCCGATCCGACCGAACAGGCCGAGCAGACCGCAGCGGTCGGCGAGCTGCTGGAGCTGCTCACCGCACGGCTGCCACGGGCGGAACTGGCGGCGTACCTGCTGCGCAAGGGTTTCGACTACCCGTACGCCGACATCGCCCGCCTGCTCCGGACCAGTCCGGCCAACGCCCGGCAACTGGTATCCCGGGCCCAGAACCGGCTGGCCGCAGATCGTGGCGGGGTCGTCACCGATGATCATCACCGCTCGTTGACAGCCGCGTTCCTGACCGCGGCCCGGACCGGTGACGTCCGGGGTCTGGAACGACTGCTCAGTACGGGATTACGCTCCTCCCAGACATGGAGCGAGCGACTGGAGCCCGGTCCGGCCTGCTCGGCCGCGACCGGGAATGTGCGATCCTCGACGACCTGATCGCGGCAGTCGCGACCGGTCGTAGCGGGGCGCTTGTTCTGCATGGTGAAGCAGGGATCGGCAAGACGGCGTTGCTGGACTACGCCGGTGCGCAGGATGCCGGCTGCCGGGTCGCCCGGTTGGCGGGCATCGAGGCCGAGGCCGACCTCGCCTTCGGGGCGCTGCACCAGTTGTGTGCGCCGTTCCAGGACAAGTTCGCCCGTCTCCCGCAGCCGCAGCGCTCGGCGCTGCAGACGGCGTTCGGGCTCAGTACCGGGCCGCCTCCGGACCGCCTCCTCGTCGGCCTGGCCGTGCTCAGCCTGCTCGCCGACGTCGCCGACGATCGCCCGCTGTTGTGCCTGGTCGACGACGCGCAGTGGCTGGACCAGGTCTCGGCGCAGACCATGGCCTTCGTCGCGCGCCGACTGTTGGCCGAGCGGGTCGGTCTGATCTTCGCCGTCCGGGAACCGGTACCGGATCATCCGATGCAGGATCTGCCGCGGCTCGACCTCACCGGCCTCGACTACCCGGACGCACGCGCGCTGATGGCTTCGGTCGCGCCGACGCAGATGGACAACCGGATCCGTGACCGGATCCTGGCCGAGGCCCGCGGCAACCCGCTGGCGCTGATCGAGTTCCCGCGGCACCTCAGAGCGCTCCAGGCCGGCGGCGACGTCGGCCCGTCCGACCAGCCACCGGCGGACCAGGTCGAACTCGGGTTCCTGTCCCGGATCCGCGCCCTGTCGCCGCAGGCGCAGCGGCTGTTGCTGTTGGCGGCGGCCGAGCCGATCGGGGACATGGCACTGCTGCGGCGGGCCGCGGCTCGGCTGGCCATCGACCTCGAACCAGCAGCCGCCGAGGCGCACGCCTCGGAACTTGTCACCGCACGCACTATGGTCCGCTTCAGGCACCCGCTGGTCCGGTCGGCCGCCTACCGGTACGCCTCCGCCGCGGAGCGGCACCAGACCCACCGGGCGCTGGCCGAGGTCACCGATCCGCTGCAGGACCCCGACCGCCGCGCCTGGCATCTGGCCCGCGCCGCAACGATGCCGGACGAGGACGTCGCCGTCAGCCTCGAACAGGCAGCCCGGCGGGCCCAGGCCCGGGGCGGCCTCGCCGCATCGGCCGCCTTCCTCGACCGGGCCGCGCAACTCACTCCGGACCCGGCGCGGCGTGCCTCCCGAACCCTCGCGGCCGCGCAGGCCAAGAGCCGGGCCGGCCAGTTCAGCGAAGCGACAGCGCTGCTGGACGCCATCGGGCTGCAGCCGCTCGAACCGCACGAGGACGCCCACGCCAAGCTGGTCCGCGGCCAGATCCTGTTCTCCTCACGCAGCGCGAGCGCCGGTCTGGCGCTGCTGCTCGAGGCCGCCGAACAGCTGGAAACCGCAGACCCGGCACTGGCGGCCCAGACCTACCGTGACGCCCTGTACGCCGCACTCACCGCGGGGCGGCTGCCGGGCGACACCGGGTTGGAGCAGGTCGCCTCCGCGATCCTGGCGATGCGGCAGCCGACGGACCGATCTCGCTCCGATCTCCTGCTGGACGGCGCGGCCCGGGTCGTGGCCGAGGGGTACGCGGCCGGGGTACCCGCCCTGCGTCAGGCGCTGGCGGCGTACCGGGCCGGACCGATCCCGTCGGACGAAGGCCTCGGCTGGCTGCCGCTGGCCTGCCGGGTCGCCCACACCGTCTGGGACTTCGAGACCTGGTCGGCGCTGTCGCAGTCCCTGCTCGATCTGACCGCCGATGCCGGAGCGCTCGCCATCCTTCCCACCGCCCTGCTGCTGCGGCTGTCCAACCGCATCTACGCCGGCGACCTGGCCACTGCCGACGCCCTCGCAGCCCAGGCGGCCACCCTCGGGGAGGCGACCGGCAGCAACTTCTTCGCCCGCTACTGTGCCCTGGTCGTCGCACCCTGGCGGGGCGAGGAGGCGCGGGTGCGGCAGGCGATCGACGCGATCACCGAGGATCTGGCCCTGCGCGGCGAAGGCAAGGTGCTGACCGCCACCGAATGGGCGGCCGCCGTCCTGTACAACGGCCTGGGACGCCACGAGGAGGCGTTCGCGGCCGCCACGAAGGGTTCGGCCTACCCGCAGGAGATGGGACTGGCCAGCTGGTCGGTGGTCGAGTTGGCCGAGGCCGCGACCCGCCTGGGCCGGCACGATGACGCCGCTCGGGCCGCCCGGTACATCGGGGAGATGGCTGCGGCCAGCCCGACCGACTGGGCGCTCGGCACGGCGGCGTACGTCTCGGCGCTGGTCGCCGACGGTCCCGCCGCAGAACGCCGCTACCGCGAGGCGATCGAACGCCTGGAACGGGTCGACGTGCGGTTGATCGCAGCTCGCGTCCAATTGCTGTACGGCGAATGGCTGCGCCGCGAGGGCCGATCCGCCGACGCGCGCCGACGGCTCGAGTCGGCCCACGAACTCCTGGTGCAGATCGGCGCGACCGGCTTCGCCGAACGCGCCCGCCGTGAGCTCGCCGCTGCGGGTGTCGCCGTCGCCGGTCCCACCCCGGCGAGGAAGTCGACGTTGGCGTCGCTGACCGATCAGGAGGATCAGATCGCCCGGCTGGCCGCCGATGGGCTGACCAATCCGCAGATCGGCAGCATGCTGTTCCTCAGCGCCCACACCGTGGAGTGGCACCTGCGCAAGGTGTACGGCAAGTTGGGCATCCATTCCCGTCGGGAGATCGCCGCGAAGCTCGCCGATCCGGCGGCCGGCGGACGCTGAACGTCGCTGCTGGACCCGAGCTGAGAGCTGCTCGGAAATGAGTTGTCCGCACCGGTTCCACCCCGTATATTCCACATGGAATATTTCAGCCGGGCTGCTCGGGAGGGTGACGTGGCGCTGACACCGCTCGCGGTGGGCATCCTCGCCCTGCTCGCCGAACGGCCGATGCATCCGTACGAGATGTACTCGCTGATGCTGGACCGGCGGCAGGACCGACTGGTGAAGCTGCGACCCGGGTCGCTGTATCACACGGTCGACCGGCTCTGCCGCGACAAGCTCATCCAGGCGACCGGAACCGAACGCGCCGGTGCCCGCCCGGAGCGGACGACCTACGAGATCACCGCCGCCGGTGAGGACGCGATGCACGGCTGGATCCGGCAGACCCTTTCAGGGCCGTACGAGGAGTTTCCCCGGTTCCCGGTGGCACTCACCGAGGCCCACAATCTGCCCAGGGACGAAGTCGTCCAACTGCTTTCGGCCCATCTGGAGACGATCGACCAGGACATCGAGGTGCTGGAATCGGGGGGCTCGCTGGCCAGGACCCGCTCGGTGCCCGAGATGTACTGGCTCGACGTGGACTACGTGCTGGCTATGCGTCGCGCCCAGCGCCGCTGGATCGCCGACACCATCGAACGAATCAAGACGGGGGATCTCCCATGGCTCACGAAACCACAACACTGAGCGCGGCTGCGCAGGAGACGCGCAGCCCCTGGCCGGCGCTGTGGGCGCTGGTGATCGGCTTCTTCATGATCCTGGTCGACGCGACGATCGTCGCGGTCGGTGTGCCGGTGATCATGCGCGGCCTGGACGCCGACGTCAACTCCGTCATCTGGGTGACCAGCTCCTACCTGCTGGCATACGCCGTGCCGTTGTTGATCACCGGTCGGCTCGGTGACCGGATCGGCCCGAAATGGATGTATCTGATCGGGCTCGCCGTCTTCACCCTGTCGTCGCTGTGGTGCGGTCTGGCGGGGACGATCAGCATGTTGATCATCGCCCGGGTCTTCCAGGGCCTCGGGGCGTCGATGATGACCCCACAGACGATGACGGTGATCACCCGCACCTTCCCGCCGGAACAGCGCGGTCGGGCGATGGCGTTGTGGGGCGCGGTCGCCGGCATCGCCGGGATCGTCGGCCCGATCGCCGGCGGCCTGCTGATCGACGGCCCGGGCTGGGAGTGGATCTTCTTCATCAACGTGCCGGTCGGGGTCGTCGCCTTCGTCCTGGCGCTGCGCCTGGTGCCCCGTCTGGAGACCCACAGCCACCGCTTCGACATCCTCGGGGTGCTGCTCAGCGCTGTCGGCATGTTCGCCATCGTGTTCGGCATCCAGCAGGGGGAGTCCTACGACTGGGACGGCTGGATCTGGGGACTGATTCTCTTCGGTGTCGCCCTGATGATCGTCTTCGTGATCTGGCAGCGCCTCAACCGGTCCGAGCCGCTGGTCCCGCTTGCCCTCTTCCGGGACCGCAACTTCTCGCTGTCCAACGGCGCCATCCTGACCGTCGGCTTCATGATCCTGGCGATGCAGCTGCCGTTCATGTTGTATGCCCAGACAGTGCGTGGTTTCACCCCGACCCAGGCCGCACTGCTGATGCTGCCCAACGCGATCGTCGGCATCATCCTGGCCCCGATTGTCGGCCGGCTGGTCGATCGCTACCACCCGCGCTATCTGGCGGGCTTCGGCCTGCTCGTCGACGCCGTCGCCCTGCTCTGGGCCAGCCTGGTGCTGCGGCCGGACACCCCGGTCTGGCAGCTGTTGTTGCCGCTGACCCTGCTCGGTGTCGGCACCGCCTTCACCTTCGGGCCGATCGGTGTCTCGGCCAACCGGAACCTTCCGCTGCACCAGGCCGGGGCGGGGTCCGGCGTGTTCAACGCAACCCGCCAGGTCGGTTCGGTGCTCGGCAGTGCGGCCATTGCGGCGCTGATGGAGGCGCGGCTGGCGGCCGAGCTGCCGGCGATGCCCGGCGGGGCGGCACCGGCCGACTCCGAATTCGGAACGCTGCCGCCGCAGCTGCAGGACGGCTTCGCCACCGCCATGTCCCAGTCCTTGCTGCTGCCGGCAGGGGTGATCTTCCTCGGCTTCATCGTCACTCTGTTCCTGGTTGCCCCGAAGCACCTGGCCGCCGCCCGTGCCGGTGAGTCACACTGAAGTCATGTGTCGCAACATCCGTCAGCTGCACAACTTCGACCCGCCGGCCACCAGCGAGGAGGTGTACGACGCCGCGCTGCAGTACGTCCGCAAGATCGCCGGCACCACCAAGCCGTCGAAGGCCAACCAGGAGGCCTTCGACCGGGCGGTGGCCGAGATCGCGCACAGCACTCACCATCTGCTCGAGCACCTGGTGACGACCGCCCCGCCGAAGAACCGCGAGGAGGAGTCGGCCAAACGCCGGGCCCGTGCCGCGCAGCGGTACGCGGCCACCGCCTGATCCTCCGCAGCTTTCCTCAACCTATCGGTTGACAACAGGTGGGAATCGTGCTGAACTGTACTCAACCAATCGGTTGAGGAGGGCAGATGGCCGAGGACACGCTGTCGAAGGTGTTCGCCGCTCTGGCCGAGCCGACCCGTCGGGACATGGTGGCCCGGTTGACGCTCGCCGACGCGACCGTCGGAGAGTTGGCGGAGCCGTACGACATGTCTCTGCAGGCCGTCTCCAAGCACATCAGGGTGCTGGAGGACGCCGGTCTGGTCAGTCGCTCACGGGACGCGCAACGGCGTCCGGTGCACCTGGAGGCGGAGGTTTTCGATCTGATGACCAAGTGGATCGAGCGCTATCAACGCCAGGCCGAAGAGCGCTACCGCCGGCTGGATGCCGTCCTCGCCGAACGAACCGGTGATCAAGAAACCGGTGACAGGCACACACTGGATCACAGAGGAGAGGCGCGATGAGCACCGACACCAAGCAGACCCGGGAGGCGACGATCATCGCCGACCCCGATCTTCCCAAGATCACCATCACCCGGGAGTTCGACGCCCCGGCCGACAAGGTCTTCGCGGCCCATGTCGATCCGGAGATCTTCGCCCGATGGATCGGGCCCAACCAGTACGAGGTGACCATCGATCGTTGGGAGGCCAGCACCGGAGGGAGCTACCGGTACGCCACCGGCGAGGAGTGGTTCTTCGGCTCCTTCCACCAGGTGCTGCCCGACCAGCACAAGATCGTCCAGACCTGGGGCTGGGAGGGCATGCCCGAGGCGGTGAGTCTGGAAACCTGCACGGTCACCGACCTGCCGGACGGGCGCAGCCTGCTCACCACGGTTTCGCTGGTCGACTCCATGGAGGCGCAGGCGGGCATGCTCGCCAGCGGGATGGAAGTCGGTATCAACGACGGGTACGCCAAGCTCGACGAACTGCTCAAGGCCTGAAACGGCGTCGAGCCGACGGGGCGGCCGGCACGGCCACTACGATCGTCTCGTGCTGCCGCTGATTCCGACCCCGACCGTCCTCGAGGAATCCGGACCCGGGCTCAGCCTGGAGTCCGGGATGGCGGTCGGGGTCGACCCGTCCCTGGCCGGCGTCGCCCGACCCTTCCTGGCCGGACTGGCCGATGATCATGACCTCCGGCTGGAGGTGGTCGACGGGCCGGCGGCGATCACCCTGCAGTTGGTCGCCGACGATCCCGACCTCGCCGCCCTGCCGCAGGCTTCGGGAGACCGCGCTGATGATCTTGCTCCCGACGCCGAACGGTACGAGCTGGAGATCACCGCCGAGGGGGTGCGGATCCGGGCGGCCCACCCGGCCGGACTACATCGCGGGTTGACCACACTGCGGCAGCTGGTGCTCGACGGTCCGGAGTTGCCGGGGGTACGGATCCTCGACGCGCCGCGGTACGCCTGGCGCGGACTCAACCTCGACGTGGCGCGAACCTTCTTCTCACCCGACGCCGTACGTCGGGTGATCGATCTGCTGGACAGCTACAAGTTCAACGTGTTGCACCTGCACCTGACCGACGACCAGGGATGGCGGCTGGAGATCGACGGTTGGCCACAACTGACCGCCGTCGGCGCGCAAGGAGCCTACGGCGACCGGCCAGGCGGCCACTACACCATCGAGGATTACAACGACATCGTCGCGTACGCTGCCGAGCGGTTCATCACCGTCGTCCCGGAATTCGATCTTCCCGGACACAGCACGGCGCTGATCAGGTCCTATCCGGAATTCGGCAGCGTCGAGCAGCTGGGCGGCCTGTCGGTGAGCAGACTCGATGCCGACCAGCCGCGGCTGTGGGAGTTGATCACCGACGTGCTCGGCCAGTTCGCGGCGCTGACACCGGGACGGTTCCTGCATCTTGGCGGCGACGAGGGGTTCGGGCTGACCGACGAGTTCCACGCCGACTTCCTGGACCGGGCGATCGGCATCGTGCACGGGCTGGGCAAGCAGGTGGTCGGCTGGCAGGAGGCGGCCCGGGCCGGGCTGGGGGAGGGCGACATCGCCCAGTACTGGATCGACTTCACCGACCGGCTGGAGACGATGTTCGCCGACCGGCAAGCTGATCACAGCCAGCAGGATGATCTTGGCCGGCAGTTGCTGGAACTGTTCCGGAAGGCCGACGGTGATCTTGACCGGGCGGTCGGACAGGGAGCCGGGATCCTCTTCTCGCCGGTGAGTTTCTGCTACCTGGACCGACCCTACGACGACCAGCCGTCCGAAGATCAACAAGAGCGCTGGCAGCGCGTCGGGTTGCGGCAGGCCTACCCGCCGGTGACCCTGGAGGATGCATTCGCGTTCGATCCCGATCATGCCCTGGCCGAGGTTGCGCCCGGTGCGGTGATCAGCGGGGTCGAAGCGACCGTCTGGTGCGAAACGGTCACCGGCGAAAGCGATCTGCAGTTCCTGCTGCTGCCCCGGCTGCCCGGGATCGCCGAACGTGCGTGGGCTCCGGCCGGTACCACCTGGACCGACTTCCGGCCGCGGCTGGCCGCCCAGCGGAGCAGCTGGGCAGCCCGCGGCTACACCTGGTTCGACCCGGACGCGTTGGCCGGACCGGCCGCGACCACGAGCTGATCACCCGAGTGATCAGCGAGTGATCACCAGCTGATCGGCAGGGGCCGACCCTCCTCGTAGCCCGAACTGGACTGCACGCCGATCTGTGCACGGTCGGCGAACTCGGCAAGATTCGTCGCGCCGGCGTAGGTGCAACTACTGCGGACGCCGGAGACGATCTGGTCGATCAGGTCCTCGACGCTGGGTCGCTCCGGGTCCAGATACATCCTCGAGGAGGAGATACCCTCCTCGAAGAGGCCGGCCCGGGCCCGCTCGAAGCCGCTCGCCTCCCGGGTACGCATCTTCACCGCGCGCGCCGAGGCCATCCCGAAGGATTCCTTGTAAGCCCGGCCCTCGGCGTCGGTCATCAGATTGCCGGTGCTCTCATAGGTCCCGGCGAACCACGACCCGATCATCACGCTGCCGGCGCCGGCGGCCAGCGCCAGCGCGACGTCCCGGGGATAGCGGACGCCGCCGTCGGCCCAGATCGAGACGCCGACCTCGCGGGCGGCCTCGGCGCACTCCAGCACGGCGCTGAACTGCGGACGCCCGACGCCGGTCATCATCCGCGTGGTGCACATCGCGCCGGGACCGACGCCGACCTTGATCACATCGGCGCCGGCGTCGGCCAGTTCCCGGACGCCGTCGGCGGAGACCACGTTGCCGGCCGCCACCGGGATCCGGCGCCCGGTCTGCTCGGTGAACCGGTCGCGGACCTCGGTCACCGGCTTCAGCGCGGTGATCATCTTGTCCTGGTGACCGTGTGCGGTGTCCACGACCAGGACGTCGATGCCCGCCCCGAGCAGCGCATCGGCCCGACCGGCGACGTCGCCGTTGATGCCCACCGCGGCACCCACCATCAGCCGGCCCCGCGGGTCGACGGCCGGCCGGTAGAGGGTCGACCGCAGCGCGTGCTTGCGGGTCATCACTCCCAGCAGTCGGTCACCGTCGCAGACCAGAGCGACGCTGAGATGTTTTGCGGACAGGATGTCGAAGATCTTCTGCGGTTCGGTGTCGGGGGAGACGATCACCAGGTCGTCACTCATCACCTCGTGCACCTGGGCGAAGCGGTCGACCCCGGCGGTCTCCACGTCGCCGACGAGTCCCAGCGGTTTGCCGTCCTGGACGACCACGACGGCGCCATGGGCACGCTTGGTGAGCAGGGAGACCGCATAGCCGACCGTCTCGTGCGGACCGACCGAGATCGGTGTGTCGAACACCGTGTGGCTGGCCTTGACCTTGCCGACCGTACCCGCGACCACGTCGGCGGGAATGTCCTGCGGAATGATCGCAACTCCACCACGACGCGCCACCGTCTCGGCCATCCGGCGCCCGGAGACCGCTGTCATGTTGGCCACCACGATCGGGATCGTCGTGCCGATCCCGTCGGTGCTGGTCAGGTCGACGTCCAGCCGGGACGAGACCGAGGATCGGCTGGGGACCATGAAGACATCGGAGTAGGTCAGGTCGTAGCCGGGCGGAGTGTTGAGGAATCTCACCCGTCTATTCTGCCCGCCTCGCCAAATCCGCGCCGCCGTGATGACCGTCGACGGCGGGCTGCAGATCCCCGGCCGGGTCGGATCCCGCCTGGCTGGATCCGACGAGGGTGCGCAGGTCGACCCCGGTCATCCGTTCCACCAGGGTGACTGTCTCGTTGAGGTTGTTGGCGATGCTCTGGGACAGCTTGCTCGCACCGTCGGTGGAGATGACGGTCAGATCGTCGATGTTGCCGTACGGCTGGGCGAGTTCATGGGCGACCTTCGGCAGCACGTCGGCCACCCGATCGATGATCGCGGCCTGGTTGAACTGGGCGTACGCCCTGGCCTTGGCCTCGATCGCCTCGGCCTCGGCCCGCCCGGCTGCCGCGATCGACTCCGCCTCAGCCAATCCGTCGGCCTTGCGTGCCTCGGCAGACGCTCTGCGGCGGGCGAGTTCCGCGCCGGCCTCCTGCTCGGCCTTGTACTTGGCGGCGTCCGCGGGCCGCCGGACCTCGGTATCCAATTGCTTCTCGGTCAACTCCGCCTGCCGGATGGCGACCTGCTCCTCGCGCTGGATGATCAACTCGCGCTGCTGGGCCTGGGCCAACGGACCGGCTGCATCGGCCGCCGCCTGCCGGGCGTCGGTCTCCTCCTTGATCTCAGCCCGGCGGATCGCGAGTCGCTGCTGGGCGACCGCAACGCCCTCGTCGGCAACCGCCTGCTTCTCGGCCGCCTCCTGCTTGGCGTGGGCCTCGGCGATCGCTGCCTCCTTCTGCACACGGGCGGAGTCGGGGCGGCCGAGATTGGCCAGATAGCCGCTGTCGTCCTCGACACTGGAGATCTGCAGGGTGTCGACGATCAGGCCCTGATTGTTCAACGACTCCACCGCGACGTCCTGCACCGACTGGGCCAGCGCCGCCCGCTCGTGGATGATCTCCTCGACCGTCAGCGTGCCGACCACGGCACGCAGCGAACCGGCCAGGATGTCCTGGGTGTACGCCTCGATCTGGTCCTGCTGTTCCAGGAATCGCTGCGCAGCAAGGCGGACGTTGGCCTCGTCACCGCCGACCTTGACCTGCGCGACGCCCTCGAGGAAGAGCTTGATCCCGTTGCGGGAGATGCCCTCCACCTTCACCTTGACCGAGCGGGACGCCAGGCTCAGCGTGTAGGCGCGGTTGCGCAGCGGCAGCACCAGTGCCCGGGAGCCGACCACGACCCTGGCCTCGCCACCGGCACGACCGGTGATGATCAACGCCTCGTCCGGCTTGGCCACCCTGAAGCTGCGCAGAACGACGATGATGGCGATCAAGACGATGATCGCAATGCCGATGGCGGCAATGGTGCCGGTGATCATGGGCTCTCCCGAGAGGTATAGGGAGGTCAATGATGCCAGCCACGAGTGTCACTTGTGACCCGCGCCGAACTCCGGATCGGCGTCGATCTGCTCGATAGCCCAGCGCGCCCAGTCGATCGTCGCCCGGAAGACCCTGATCCCGTACTGGGCGGCGAGCGCGCCGTGCCCACGGGTCGGGCCACCGCCGGCGACGCTGTCCTCGAAGTCCTGGTTGATCGCCTCCAGTTGCCGCGCGGAGTAGTCGATGGTGTGTTCCAGGATCGTCCTGGCCTCCTCCCGGCTGAGCGCCGACAGCAGGAACAGCCGCAGCACGTACTCGTTGCGTACGCCGCCGGTGCCCCCGGCCGGAGTGAGCAGCCAGTGCCGCAACTCCGCCCGCCCGTCGGCGGTGATCGCGTACGTCTTGCGACCCCGGGCGCCCTCCTCGGCGATCTCGATCAGTCCGGCGCCGGTGAGCTTCTTCAGCTCCGGATAGATCTGGCTGTGCTTGGCGTCCCAGGCGTAGGAGCCGATGCCCTGGGCGAACCGCTGGGTGAGTTCGTACCCGCTGGACGGGCGTTCGTTGAGCAGGCCGAGGAGGGCGTACCGGAGTGACATGGCGAGAAGCGTACCTGACACTCTTGACATGTCGAACTCGACATGTCAGTCTCGACTCATGAGTTTCTACCTGGACGGCGTCTTCGCCCCGGTCCCCGACGAGATCGACGCCTACGACCTGGAGGTCACCGGCGCGCTCCCACCCGAACTCGACGGCCGCTATCTGCGCAACGGCCCCAACCCGAGGCTCGGCAGCGATCCGGGCCATTGGTTCGGCGGAGCGGGAATGCTGCACGGTGTCCGGCTCAGCGGCGGCCGCGCCGAGTGGTATCGCAACCGCTGGGTCGACACCCGGGTCGAGTCCGGCGAACCGATCCTCGGACCGGACGGCCGGGACCTGCGGCGGACCGTGGCCAACACCCACCTGATCGAGCACGGCGGATCGCTGTTGGCGCTGTGCGAGGGCGGCCTGCCGTACGAGGTCACCGGCGACCTGGAGACCAAGGGCGCCTATGACTTCGGCGGCCGGTTGCGGACCGCGATGACCGCTCACCCCAAGACCGATCCGGTGACCGGCGAACTGTTCTTCTACGGCATCTCGATGGCCCGGCCGTATCTCACCTTCCACGTCGCCGATGCGTCCGGGGCGTTGATGCGTTCGATCCCGGTCGACGTGCCGGCGCCGACGATGATGCACGACTTCGCCATCACCGAGCACCACGTGATCTGGCTTGACCTTCCGGTGGTCTTCGACCGCGAGCGGCTCGGCAGGTCCATGCCGTTCAGCTGGCAGGATGCCTACGGCGCCCGGCTCGGTGTGATGCCGCGGACCGGGGGACCGGTGCAGTGGATCGACATCGACCCCTGCTACGTCTTCCACGTCGGCAACGCCCGCGAGGACGGTCGCGGTCGGGTGGTGTTGGACGCGGTCCGCTACAGCCCGGGCGAGTTCGGCCGGTTCTGGGCACCGCGCGGCGGTCCCGACGGCCAGGACGACCGGGGTGCGAACGGCGTGTTGCACCGCTGGATCATCGACCCGGTCCGCCGGACGATCAGCGAGCAGCAGCTCGACGACCGCAACGTCGAGTTCCCCAGCCTGAACGACGGCCATGTCGGGCGGGCCAACCGCTACCTCTACGCGGTCTCCGACGAGGGCAACGGCGGCCTGATCAAGTACGACACCGAGCACCAGACCGCGCAGACCCGACTGTTCGACTCGCCGGTGCACGTGGGCGAAGCGGTCTTCGTGCCCGCAGTCGACGCCACATCGGAGGACGCCGGCTGGCTCATCAATATCGTCACCCCGCGACACGGTGATGCGTCATCCTTGGTCGTGCTGGACGCCACCGATGTCGCCGCCGGCCCCGTCGCCACAGTACGACTCCCTCGCCGGGTGCCCGCCGGGTTCCACGGTTCCTGGATCCCCGAACCCGTCTCGACGCAAAGGACAAACGCATGAACAGCAAGGCCATGATCGGACGTATCGTCTGGACCCTCTTCCTGGACGCCGGTCTCGCGGTGGCGGCCTACCTGGTGGCACGGCAGTTGGGTGCGAGCATGTTCCTGGCCCTCTTGATCGGCACCATCGTCGCCGGGATCCGGGCCCTGTACGTGATCGTCAGGCGGCGGGAGGTGGACGCTTTCGCACTCTTCATGATCGCGACCTTCGGCATCGGTCTGCTGCTCAGCCTGGTCACCGGCAGCGCGCGGTTCCTGTTGGCCAAGGACTCGATCTCGACGGCGGTGTCCGGAGTGATCTTCCTCGGCACGTTGCTGGCGGGCAAGCCGATGATGTACTACCTGTCCCAGCGGTTCGGCGCCACCAGTGACGCCGATCGCGAGGAATGGGCGCGGCTGTGGCCAACGCAGCCGGGTTTTCGCTCCTTCTTCCGGGGTATGACCGTGGTATGGGGAATCGCATTCCTGGTCGAAGCCGCGGTCAAGCTGATCTTGGTGTTGGTGTTGCCGCTCGGCGTGGCAGCGCCGTTGGTGCCGTTCTTCACGCCGGTGCTGATCACCGGGCTGGTGATCTGGACGGTGCGTACCAGCGTCGCCGCACAGAAGCGCCTGAGTGTCGCCCAGCCTGTCGCTTGATGTCGGTTTCTCTGCGCCACTAACGTCGACCCATGGCCGACGACCAGGTCGATGAACCCGCCGGTGAGCACGAGCCGCCGGAGATCACCTACGACGAGCAGTTCTATCCGGCCAGGCCGCGACGGCTGCGGCCCAGGGCGCGGCTGACGCGCCTGTTCCCGCTGCGCTCCCGATCACCGCGTTCCGGCAAGCCGGTCGGCTCGAATCCCGAATACGTCGACTGGCTGGTCGAGGAGTCGATGCTCTCCGACGCCACCAGCATGGCGCGGCAGTTCGAGGGCCTGCCGAGCATGTTCCAGAACCCGTACGCCAACCCCGATCCGCGATCGGCGATCGAGAAGGCGTCGGTCTGGTTCACCGCGTACCCGATTTCCATGATCACGCCCAAGGGCAGGTCGTTCCTGGGGACGATCGGTGACCCGGATCTGTGGGAGACCTTCCAGCGGATCGGCATCGACGCCATCCACACCGGCCCGGTGAAACAGGCCGGTGGCCTGAACGGTTGGGAGAAGACGCCAAGTGTCGACGGTCATTTCGACCGGATCAGCACCAAGATCGACGAGATCTTCGGCACCGAGGACGAGTTCCGCGCGCTGTGCGAGGTGGCCGCCAACTTCGGCGGCACGGTGATCGACGACATCGTCCCCGGGCACACCGGCAAGGGTGCGGACTTCCGGCTGGCGGAGATGAAGGTCGGCGATTACCCCGGGATCTACCACATGGTGGAGATTCCTCCCGAGGACTGGCACATGCTGCCGAAGGTGCCGCGCGGCAAGGATTCGATCAACCTCGACAACGAGGCCGAGTCCCGGCTGCAGAAGGCCGGCTACATCATCGGCCAGATGCAGCGGGTGATCTTCGCCGAGCCCGGGGTCAAGGACACCAACTGGAGTGCCACGGCGCCGGTCCTCGGACCGGACGGTGTCGAGCGCCGCTGGGTGTACCTGCACTACTTCAAGGAGGGTCAGCCGACGATCAACTGGCTCGACCCGACGTTCGCCGGGATGCGGTTGGTGATCGGCGACGCGCTGCACTCCCTGGGTGATCTTGGTACCGGCGCGTTGCGGCTGGACGCCAACGGATTCCTCGGTGTGGAGAAGAGTGCCGAGGACGTACCGGCCTGGTCGGAGGGCCATCCGCTGTCGGAGGCGGCCAACCAGCTGATCGCCTCCATGGTGCGCAAGGTCGGCGGCTTCACCTTCCAGGAGTTGAACCTGTCGATCGACGACATCCGCGCCACCGCCGCCCGGGGTGCTGATCTGTCGTACGACTTCGTCAACCGGCCCGCGTACCATCACGCGCTGGCCACCGGTGACACCGAGTTCCTCCGGATGACGCTGAATCTGGCACTCGACCTCGGGGTCGAGGCGGTGTCGTTGGTGCACGCGCTGCAGAACCACGACGAGATGACCTACGAACTGGTGCATTTCGCGACCGTGCACGCCCAGGACCTGTTCCGGTTCCGGCACGGCGAGTACACCGGCGAGGCGCTGGCGGTGCAGATCCGCTCCGATCTGATCGAGAAGCTGACCGGCGACGACGCCCCGTACAACCTGACGTTCACCACCAACGGGATAGCCTCGACCACGGCAACCGTGATCGCCGCGGCGCTGGGCTACACCAGCATCGATGATCTTGACGAGGAACAGGTCGAGCAGATCCGCCGGGCGCATCTGTTGCTGGCCATGTTCAACGCGTTGCAACCGGGCGTTTTCGCTTTGTCCGGTTGGGATCTGGTGGGCATGCTCACTCTTGACCGCAAGCAGGTGGCACCGCTGCTGAGCACCGGTGACACCCGATGGATCCATCGTGCCGCCTACGACCTCATGGACTACCAGCCCGACGCCACCCAGTCCTCGTCGCTGATGCCGCGCGGTGTCAGCCTGTACGGCCCACTGCCGGCACAGCTGGAGGATCCGAACTCTTTCGTCTCCCAGCTGGCCGACGTCCTGCGGATCCGAAAGGCGTACAAGATCGCCACCAGTACCCAGATCGACGTGCCGCAGACTTCGACGAACGCGATGCTGGTGATGGTGCATCAACTAGAGGATCCGGACGAGCGGCAGGTCACGGTGCTCAACTTCGCCGACCGGACAGTGTTCGGGCACGTTCGCTCGGAGAAGCTCGAACCCTCGTCGTTGGTGGTCGACATGGTGACCGACGAGGTGATCGGGGAGATCGACAACTTGAACACGTTCAGCGTCGCGCTCGGGCCGTTCGGCGGGAAGTCGCTGTTGATCCGGCCGCGTACCCAGGAGGACGAGGAGGTCGGCGTACCGGACTTCAACGAACAGGCCGGTGGAGCCGAGGGCGCACCGGGATTCGGCAGCCCCCTTCATTGACGCTTTAACTAAGCCCCTAGGCTGTGCGCATGTCCGATGCGCAGCAGGGCTCCGGATCGTCACTGGCGGAGTACGTCCGTCCGGGTGAGGAATTCAACCGGGACATGAACTACATCCCGGACCGGATCACCGCCGACGGCCGGTACGGGTGGCCGGTCGAGGCCGGTCGCTACCGGTTGATCGCCGCGCGGGCCTGCCCGTGGGCGAACCGGACATTGATCGTCCGCCGGCTGCTGGGTCTGGAGGACGCCATCTCGTTGGGGCTGTGCGGGCCGACGCACGACCAGCGGAGCTGGGCCTTCGATCTCGATCCCGGCGGGGTCGACCCGGTGTTGGGGTACGAGCGGCTGCAACAGGCGTACTTCGCACGCTTCCCGGACTATCCGCGGGGGATCACGGTCCCGGCGATCGTCGACATCCCGACCAAGGCGGTGGTCACCAACGACTATCCGTCGATCACCATCGACTTCTCCCTGGAATGGACGAAGTTCCACCGCGACGGCGCCCCGGAGCTCTACCCGGAGCGGCTCCGGGACGAGATCGACGGGGTGAACGACCGGGTGTTCACCGAGGTCAACAACGGCGTCTACCGCTGCGGCTTCGCCGGCTCACAGCAGGCGTACGAAAGCGCCTACGACCGGCTGTTCACCGCCCTGGACTGGCTGGAGGAGCGCCTATCGAAGCGCCGCTATCTCATGGGCGGCACGATCACCGAGGCGGACGTGCGCCTGTTCACGACGCTCGCGCGCTTCGACCCCGTCTACCACGGGCACTTCAAGGCCAACCGCAACAAGCTCGACG
>Ga0164243_10005501_pt1 | contig 19334 bp, 16 predicted proteins | sample OricompcompostOP_FD_108781 | JGI IMG/M metagenome (GOLD analysis project Ga0164243, IMG submission 108781) | Organic Plus compost microbial communities from Emeryville, California, USA - Original compost - Organic plus compost (OP) | ecosystem: Engineered > Solid waste > Mixed feedstock >... | reverse complement strand
CCAGGCGTGCCGGTACGACAGACTGCAGGCGCGGCAGGCGCCGGCGATATTGCCTGTCGCATCGATCGCGGACAGCAAGGCCAACATGTCATGCAGCGCCTGAGGCGGGTGCTCGGCGTCGCCCTCCAGTACCCATTGCGGGCGCAACCCGATCCGGAATTTATATGTCATTAATTTCCTATTGAACGCGGTAAATTTGGCGTTTACAGTACGACCAACGAGCAACTGCGTTCATTTTATATGCTTTACAAAGCATATTATCAATGCAAGCAGCTAGCAATAAAAACCGACGCGGCACGATCACGAAGCCGCCTCCAGGAGATCTGCATGTCCACCCCTCAGGCAACGCCGAATCCCCCCGGCAGCGCTGGTGCACGCGGCGGTGAGTCGGCCCTCTCGGCCGCTCGCCAGTCATCGATGCCCGCCGTCAAAGCCGCCGCACAGGCCGCCACGCAATGGCGCGGCCAGCCCGGCGCACTGTTGCCGATCTTGCATGACGTACAAGACCAGCTTGGCTGTATTCCAGCCGACGCGGTGCCCACCATCGCCGAGGCCCTGAATCTGTCCCGCGCCGAAGTCCATGGCGTCGTGAGTTTTTATCCCCATTTCCGTACCGAGCCCGCTGGGCGGCACGTGCTGGAAGTCTGCCGGGCAGAATCCTGCCAAGCCATGGGCGCCGAACGCCTGGCCGACCATGCACGGCAGACCCTGGGCTGTGATTTTCATCACACGACGAGCGATGGCGCCGTCACCCTCGAGCCCGTGTATTGCCTCGGGCTATGTGCGCAATCCCCCGCAGTCATGCTGGACGGCAAACCGCACGCGCGCGTCACGCCCGACAAGCTTGACCGCATTCTGGACCGCGCTATGCAACACGCTCAGGAGGCCAAAGCATGAACGCCTCTCCCCCTCGGCCCACTGTCACATCCGTTGACGCCACGACGGCAGCCGATAACGTCATCGCCGCATCATCGACAGGCGTTCCAACCGACGCTGACATCGTCACCATCTACCTGCCCCGCGATGCAGCGGCACTGGCCATGGACGCCGACGCCGTCGCACTGGCCATCGAACAAGAAGCGCACCGCCGCAATCTCACGATCCAGCTCGTGCGCAATGGATCACGCGGCATGCTCTGGTTGGAGCCACTGGCCGAAATCATCACGCCGTCAGGCCGCATCGCTTATGGCCCCGTCCAGGTCGACGACGTCGCCAGCCTGTTCGAAGCCGATTGGCTGCATGGCGGCGCGCATCCCCTGAATCTGGGCCTGACCGCAGAAATCCCCTATTTAAAGAACCAGCAACGCCTGACGTTTTCCCGAGTCGGTATCACCGATCCGCTGTCCACCGACGACTACCTCGCTCACGAGGGGCTGCAAGGCTTGCGACGCGCATTGACGATGACGCCTGAGCAGATCGTCGACGAAGTCACGGCATCCGGATTGCGCGGGCGAGGCGGCGCCGCCTTTCCCACGGGCATCAAGTGGAAAACCGTCCTGACCACGCCCGCGCCGCAGAAATACATCGTCTGCAATGCAGACGAAGGCGACTCCGGTACGTTCTCCGACAGGCTCATCATGGAGGGCGATCCCTTTGTATTGATCGAAGGCATGACCATCGCCGGCCTCGCGGTCGGTGCGACCTACGGCTATATCTATGTCCGTTCGGAATACCCCCAAGCCATCGACACGCTCAACGCAGCTATCGCCCGGGCTCGCCGCGCAGGCTGGCTGGGTGACGATATACAAGGCAGCGGCAAACGCTTTGACCTTGAGGTCCGCAAAGGCGCGGGCGCGTATATCTGCGGCGAGGAAACATCGCTGCTCGAAAGCCTCGAGGGCAAACGTGGCGTTGTACGCGCCAAACCTCCGTTGCCGGCAATATCCGGATTGTTCGGTCAACCCACTGTTATCAACAACCTGATTTCGCTCGCTACGGTGCCCGTGATTCTGGCGCGCGGGGCCGCGTATTACCGCGACTACGGCATGGGCCGTTCACAAGGTACGCTGCCTTTCCAGTTGGCAGGCAACCTAAAACACGGCGGCCTGGTCGAAGTCGCATTCGGTATCACGCTGCGCGAGTTGCTGTACGACTACGGCGGTGGCAGTGCCTCGGGCCGGCCCTTGCGCGCAGTACAGGTCGGTGGTCCACTAGGCGGCTACCTCCCTGAATCCCAATGGGATGTGCCGCTGGACTACGAGGCGTACGTCAAGATCTCGGCGATGGTAGGCCACGGCGGCATTGTCGCCTTTGACGATACCGTCGACATGAGCCGCATGGCGCGTTATGCCATGGAATTCTGCGCCATCGAATCCTGTGGCAAATGCACGCCCTGCCGCATCGGTGCAGTACGTGGGCAGGAAACGCTGGACAAAATCCGTGCCGGCGGCCCGCAACACGAACAGCACGTGCATCTGCTGCGCGACCTCTGCGACACCATGCTGGGCGGCTCGCTCTGTGCATTGGGCGGGATGACGCCCTACCCCGTGCTGTCCGCGCTGAACCATTTCCCAGAAGACTTCGGCATCGCAGCGCCTGCCACGTCCGGCCACCCAACCGCCTCTCATCAGGCCTGATTCGAACGAGACCCGCCATGCTCGAAACCGTTATCAAACGCGACCGCGATCTGGGCACGCCCGCCCGCGGCACGCAAGCAGATGCCTGCCTCGTCACCCTGACCATCGACGGCCAGGAAATCTCCGTTCCCGAAGGCACCTCCGTCATGCGTGCCGCGGCCGAGGCCGGTATCAATATCCCGAAACTCTGCGCCACCGACAGCCTGGAGCCCTTTGGCTCGTGCCGTCTGTGCCTGGTGCAGATCGACGGCCGCCGCGGCTATCCCGCCTCATGCACCACACCCGTCGAAGACGGCATGGTGGTCTACACCGAAACACCCAAACTGCATGATCTGCGACGCGGCGTCATGGAGCTTTATATCTCCGACCACCCGCTCGACTGTTTGACCTGCCCGGCCAATGGCGACTGTGAGCTGCAGGACATGGCGGGCGTCGTGGGATTGCGCGCGGTTCGTTACGGCTACGACGGCGCCAATCACCTGAAAGACAAAACCGACGCGTCCAATCCGTACTTTTCCTACGATCCGTCCAAATGCATTGTCTGCAACCGTTGCGTACGCGCCTGTGAAGAAACCCAGGGCACATTTGCCTTGACGATCTCCGGCAAAGGCTTTGCCTCGCGCGTGACCGCCGGCCAGAACCAATCGTTCCTGGAAAGCGATTGCGTGTCCTGCGGCGCCTGTGTCCAGGCATGCCCGACGTCTACCCTGCAAGAAAAATCCGTCATCATGATGGGCCAGGCCGAACACTCGGTCATCACGACCTGCGCCTATTGCGGCGTAGGCTGCGGCTTCAAGGCCGAAATGAAAGGCCAGGAAGTCGTGCGCATGGTGCCCTGGAAAGACGGCCAGGCCAATCGCGGCCACGCCTGCGTCAAGGGCCGATTCGCCTGGGGCTACACCACGCACAAGGAACGCGTGCTCAACCCCATGATCCGAAAAAACATCACGGATCCCTGGCGCGAAGTCTCCTGGGAAGAAGCCATCGCCTACACCGCATCGGAATTCCGCCGCCTGCAGGCCACGTACGGCCGCGACTCCATCGGCGGCATCACATCCTCGCGCTGCACCAACGAGGAAACCTGGCTCGTACAAAAACTCGTTCGTGCGGCCTTTGGCACCAACAACGTCGACACCTGCGCGCGCGTCTGCCATTCACCGACCGGCTATGGCCTGAAGCAAACCCTGGGCGAATCCGCGGGCACGCAGACATTTGATTCGGTCATGCATACCGATGTGGTTGTCCTGATGGGCGCGAATCCCAGCAGCGCGCATCCGGTCTTTGCCTCGCGGTTGAAACGCCGGCTGCGCCAGGGCGCACGCCTGATCGTCATCGATCCGCGCCGCATCGAGCTGGTGAATTCGCCGCATATCAAGGCCGACTATCACCTGCCTGTGCGTCCCGGCACCAACGTTGCATTGTTGACCGCGCTGGCACATGTCATCGTCACGGAAAACCTGGTGGCCGAGGACTTCGTGGCGCAACGCTGCGAAGCCAAAGCCTTTAACGAATGGCGCGACTTTGTAGCGCGTCCCGAAAATTCGCCAGAAGCCACTGCAGACATCACAGGCGTGCCCGCGGCCGATGTGCGCGGCGCCGCCCGGCTCTACGCCACCGGCGGCAATGGATCGATCTACTACGGCCTGGGCGTCACCGAACACAGCCAAGGCTCGACCGCCGTCATGGCCATCGCCAACCTGGCCATGGCCACCGGCAACATCGGCCGCGAAGGCGTGGGCGTGAACCCGCTGCGCGGCCAGAACAACGTGCAAGGCTCCTGCGACATGGGCTCGTTCCCGCATGAGCTGCCGGGTTACCGTCACGTCTCCGATAACGCGGCACGCGCGCAATTCGAGGCCGACTGGGGCGTCACCCTGCAACCCGAGCCGGGCCTGCGCATCCCCAATATGTTCGAGGCCGCGTTGGGCGGCAGTTTCAAGGGCCTGTATTGCCAGGGCGAAGACATCGTGCAGTCGGATCCCAACACGCAGCACGTGGCTGCCTCGCTGGCGGCAATGGAATGCATCGTGGTTCAGGACCTGTTCCTGAACGAGACGGCCAAATACGCGCACGTCTTCTTGCCTGGCTCGTCGTTCCTGGAAAAAGACGGCACGTTCACCAATGCCGAACGCCGCATTTCGCGCGTGCGCAAAGTCATGGAACCTCGCAACGGGATGGCCGACTGGGAGATCACCGTCGCGCTCTCGAATGCCCTGGGCTATCCCATGAACTACACGCATCCCAGCGAGATCATGGACGAGATCGCCCGGCTCACGCCTACGTTCACGGGCGTGACCTACGCCAAGCTCGATCAAATGGGCAGCCTGCAATGGCCCTGCAACGAGGCCGCGCCCGATGGCACACCCATCATGCATATCGATGAGTTCGTCCGGGGCAAAGGCAAATTCATGATCACCAAGTACATCCCCTCGGATGAGCGCAGCACGCGCAAATTCCCGCTATTGCTGACGACGGGACGCATTCTGTCGCAGTACAACGTGGGTGCCCAGACCCGCCGCACGCACAACGTGGCCTGGCACAGCGAGGACGTGCTGGAAATGCATCCCCAGGACGCCGAAGACCGCGGCGTATCCGAAGGCGACTGGGTCGGCGTGCAAAGCCGCTCGGGCGAAACGGTGTTGCGCGCAACGCTGACAGACCGCGTACAGCCGGGCGTGGTGTACACCACTTTCCATTTCCCCGAGTCCGGCGCCAACGTGGTGACCACAGACAATTCCGACTGGGCCACCAACTGCCCGGAATACAAGGTCACCGCGGTGCAAGTGATGCGGGTCTCGCAACCGTCTGAATGGCAACGCCAATGGTCGCGCTTTGCCGACATTCAGCACAAACTGCTGCGAGAGCGTACCCGTGAAACCGACGCAGCCCTCGTCAGCAAGTAGGCAGTCTTCTTTATATATTGGCCTTATGGACCGTCAGCCATCGTTCATCCAGCACCGCGCCGATTGCGCGCAGGCCTCTGTCGTGCGCGTGCGCGGCGGCGCGGCCGACCCTATCACGCAGATCGATCGCGTCGCCGAGGAAACGCCCATCGCATTGGAATACAACGGCATCAGCCATGCAACGATGCTCGCGACGCCAGCCGATCTGGAGGACTTTGCGCTGGGATTTTCCTTGACGGAGGGCATCATCGACCGGCCTGCCGACGTGCGAGGCATAGACGTCGTCCCGCAACACAACGGCATCGTCGTGCAGATCGAGATTTCGAGTGCCTGCGAGGTCCGCTTGAAAGAACGCCGGCGCGCGATGGCTGGCCGCACGGGTTGCGGGCTGTGCGGTGTCGAAACCCTGCCGGAGGTGCTGCGGGAAGTCTCCCGGGTCCCCGATGCACCGCCTGTCGCGATATCGGCGATTCTGCGTGCGATGCGGGCGATGCGGGCGAATCAGGCCTTGCATGACATCACCGGTGCGACGCACGCAGCGGCATGGGCCGATACCGATGGACAGGTACACATGGTGCGCGAGGACGTTGGACGCCATAACGCACTGGATAAGCTGATTGGCGCGCTGGCCCGTCGCGATGAACCGCTCAAACGGGGTCTGGCCCTGGTCTCGAGCCGCGCCAGTTTCGAAATGGTGCAAAAATGCGCGGCTGTCGGAATAGGCGTCCTGGCCGCAGTCTCGGCGCCGACCGCGCTGGCTGTCCGCCTGGCACAGAACTCCAACGTGGCGTTGCTTGGTTTCGTGCGCAATGCCGACGCCACCATTTACTCATATGCTGAACGCATCCAGAGCTGAATCATCATGGATATTGCCAACTTGATCCGCATGGCCAATCGCATCGGCGATTATTTCGATGCCCTGCCCGACCGCGAAGAAGCCCTCGAAGGCGCGGCCACACATATTCAAAAATCCTGGGAACCCCGCATGCGCATTGCGCTGCTGGACTTCTTGGCTCAGCACACGGATGGCCAGAGTGATGATGTCCGCCTGCATGCATTGATGGTCGAGGCGGTGACGCGATACCGGACGCGGCTGATGCCGGTTCGAGCTGCTTAATAGCTCCTGTGGGTTTAGGCTGGCGCTACAGGCTCCGGCTTGTTTTTTGCAGATCGTGTCTTGTTGCGGTCGTTGGGGATGAGTTCTTTTGGCGTCGGTTCAACGCTGGGACGGGTTTTTTGCTTGGGCTTCGTGGGAGTGGAGGCCATGGCTGTCTTGCGGATCATGGCGGCGAAGGTTCTTGTCAACTTGGACTGAGGCTGACCGTCCTTGAATAGAAGGCCGGGGGTTCTCATGGGGGTAGGGCCCTCCAGGGGCAGGGCGCATAGCCCATTACTTTCGTCTACGGCGCTGGCTGCGACGATGGCGCCGACGTGCATGCGAGAGATCAATCCGAACATGGCATTGACGGTATTCATTTCTGCGATGATGTTTGGAACCGCGCCGGCTGCGCTGAAAAACTCGTCCAGCATGCGACGGGTGGAAAAGCTGCTCGGCAACATAACCAAGGGCTCTCGATGCAGTTCTATCATGCGAATTCGCTTGCGGCGTGCCCAGGGATGGGTCTTAGCCACGACGAGGACCAGTTCCTCGTTGAACAAAGGCTCAAAACGCAAACCGGAACGTAACTCGGGGCGATAGGCCACACCCATGTCCAATTGGCCCGCGTGCAGACTGGCAACGATGGCGTCGGCCGGCAGTTCCTCGATCACGACTTTCACGGTGGCATGCCGTGACAGAAATTGAGCGACGCACTCGGGGATGAATCCCAGATTAAACGTATGCGTGGTGCCGACTCGCAGCACGCCCGACATCGAGACGTCACGCGCTTTTAATTCACCCAGTCCCTGATCTATTTCCGATAACGCGCGAGAGGCGTACTCCAAGAATGCCTCGCCCGCCTCTGTCAAAAAGACTCGCTTTCCGATCCTGTCAAAGAGCGATTGCCCTATTTCGTCTTCCAGTTGGCGGATTTGATGGGACAGCGTCGATTGCGTGACGTGTACGCTTTCAGCGGCGCGTGTGAAGTTCAATGTCCCCGCCAACGCAATGAAGTATCTGAGATGACGTAATTCCATATTCGCCCCATCAATCGATGACATCAATGATAACTGGAGAAAATAATCATTTCTATCTTTTGTTTGGCTCGATTAGCCTTGCTCAAGCTCTTATTCCTTCTTACGTTCGAGGACGACACGCATGGCCAGAGTATTGGATGGAATTACCGTCATAGAACAAGGCACGTTCATCACTGGCCCGGCGGCAGGAATGCTGCTCGCCGATCTGGGAGCCAATGTCATCAAAGTCGAACAGCCTGACACGGGTGATCCGTTCCGCGCATTCAAGGGGGGGCTCTACAGCCCGCATTTCCAGACATATAACCGCAATAAGCGCAGCATTACGCTCAATACCAAACAGGTGGATGACGCCGAGGTTTTCGATGCGCTGATACGTGAAGCGGATGTCTACATCCAGAATTTTCGACCGGGTGCTGCGGCCCGCCTTGGCGCTAGCGAAGCGCGGCTGCGTCAGATCAATCCACGATTGATTTACTGTGCGATCAGCGGATTCGGGCAAACCGGCCCCGCCGCAGGCCGACCTGCCTACGACACGGTAGCGCAAGCAGCCAGCGGCTTTCTCAATCTGTTGATCAACCCCGAAAACCCTCGTGTTGTCGGCCCCGCTATTGCAGATGCCTTGACGGGCTTTTATGCGGCCTACGGCATTCTAGGTGCGCTGGTCGAAAGAGGCCGAACGGGCACGGGCAGATCTGTCGAGGTGTCGATGCTGGAGGCGATGAGTCACTTTAATCTGGACGCGTTCACGCATTTCTTCGCCGAAGACGAGGTGATGGGCCCGTATAGCCGGCCCAGCGTTTCGCAGTCGTATGCGTTGAAATGCGCAGATGGGAAATGGGTGGCGCTGCACATGTCATCGCCTGAAAAGTTCTGGCAAGGCCTGGCCCGGGCGATTGAGCGGCCGAATATTTTTCAGGACGAACGCTTCGCCACGCGTGAGGCGCGTATTGCCAATCAAGCGACACTGATCGATGTATTAGGCTCGATTTTCGTGACGCGCACTCGCGCAGAATGGTGCACGCGGCTCGAGGCCGAGGATGTTCCGCACGCGCCCATGTACGACACCAGCGAGGCGCTGCAGGACCCCCAGGCAAAACATCTGCAACTCGAAATTCAGGGGCTGCACCCGACGCTCGGCACCTGGAGAACCGTTCGGTCACCGGTCAGTTTCGATGGCGAAAGACCCTTGGACGTCGTTCCTCCGCCATTGCTTGGCGAACACAGCGCTGAAATCCGGGCAGCCCTGCAGGCAAAACAGAAATGAACCGACATTGAGTGGATGGTCCCAAAAAATCATGAATGGAGACAACCGTGACGCTCTCACCAACGCCCGCGCTAGCCGCCTCAGTGCCCACCGATCAAAGCCGCAGCAGCCAACCGTGGATTCAACTGGTACTCGGCATGATTGCCATGATGGCCATTTCCAGCCCGCAATATGTCTGGGCGCTTTTTGTACAACCGTTTAAAAGCTCGCTTGACGTTTCGCTGTCGGCCCTGCAAGTCACCTTTGCTTTATTCAGCATTTTTCAATGCGGGGTCGGCCCGCTGCATGGCGAACTGGCCAGCCGATTTTCCTCCCGGACCTTTGCCGCGGCAGGCGGTCTGCTGGTAGGGCTCAGTTGGATCAGCTCGGCCTATGTCACCTCGCTCCCGCTGCTGTATATCAGCTACGGCGTGCTCTCGGGTATCGGCACAGGATGGGTGTATGTCGCCGTCATCGAGCTCATGGTGCAATGGTTCCCGCGCCGCAGAGGATTTGCCGTCGGCATGGCTGCAGGCTGTTATGGGCTCGGTGCGATTGTCACCACCTTTCCCATCGCGTCCAGTATTCGAGAGCACGGACTGCAAACGACTCTGGTGGTTTTCGGCATGGTGCTATCGGCCGTCATTGTGCTCGCGTCATTAGGCATGAAACGCGCAAGCGCACCGTCGCGCACCGAGCCGCCTTCCCAACCGGGGATGGCCTCTGCGCGGCATTTCAACTCGCGTGAAATGCTGCGCACCCCATTGTTCTGGCTCATGTTTTTCATTATGGCCCTGGTTGCCACAGGCGGACTCATGGCCATCTCTCAGCTTGGCGCACTCGCGGTGCATTTCGGCATATCGGATCAGACGCTGGTGTTGGGCATGGCGGCACTACCGCTCGCACTCACGCTTGATCGTGCTGCGAACGGACTGACCCGTCCTTTTTTTGGCTGGATATCCGACAGAATCGGCCGCGAGCCAACCATGCTGATCGCCTTTCTGATGGAAGCAGCCTCCATTCTGCTATTACTCAAATTCGGATCGAACCCTGTGGCATTCGTCTTGCTGTCGGCGGTCGTGTTCTTTGGCTGGGGAGAAATCTATTCCTTGTTTCCTTCCCTGCAGGCCGATGCATTCGGGACAACACATGCCGCCAGGAATTTCGGCTATTTACTGATCGCAACAGCGGTAGGCTCTATCCTGGGAGGCCCTCTCGCCGCGCTGTTGTACGAGAAAACGCAATCCTGGGATCTGATCTTCTATTGCATCGCCGGACTCGACATTGTCGCAGCGCTGCTTGCGTTCTTTGTGCTGCAACCCATGCGCATTCGTTGGGTGAATAATGCCCAACGGCAGAAACAGGCATAAAGCCCTGGAACACGACCAAAGGAGAACACAGTTGAACAATCAACAAAGCCTTGATCTGACTCAAGCGGTGATTGCGCGATTGGCAGACACTCAGGATGCGCGATTCAAGACGCTAATGACGGCTCTCGTCACCAAGCTGCACGAATTCATCCGCGAAGTCGATTTAACACCCGAAGAATGGATGTCAGCGATTGAATTCCTGACGCAAACCGGCCAAACATGTACCGATAAGCGGCAGGAGTTCATCCTGCTATCCGACACACTAGGCGCGTCCATGCAAGTCGTCATGTCGGCCCAAGCCCGCGCATCCGCCGTTGACCCGGCGTCAGGCGCAGCAACGGCGGCGACCGAGGCGACGGTTCAGGGCCCCTACTACTGGGCTGGCGCGCCGCACAAGGAAATGGGCAGCAACATCGCAGAAGGTGTCGCGGGCGAGCCCGCCTACTACCACGGACGCGTCACGGACGTGCAAGGCAATCCCCTGTCCGGTGTCGTGCTGGATGTCTGGTCGGGCGATGGCGAAGGCGTCTATGACATGCAAATCGAAGGCCAAACCGACATGCTGGCACGCGCACGTTTCGTGACAGGCGAAGACGGCCGCTACGCATTCTGGTCAATCCGCCCCAACTACTACCCTATTCCCATGGACGGGCCTGTCGGTCTCATGATCAACAAAATAGGGCAACACCCGAATCGCCCCGGCCATATCCATTTCAAACTCTCCGCCCCAGGCTATGTCGATATCACCACCCACTTATTCGTCGCCGACAGCCCGTACATCGACTCCGATGTGGTCTTCGGTGTACGAGACAGTCTGATCGTCGACTTCCAACATCATCCTCCCGGCACCGCGCATGATGGCCGAACGCTCGCCACGCCTTTTTGGAGCGCGTCGTTCGATTTCTGCCTGGCGCCCGTTCGCGTGTGAATCAATTCCCTCATCTCTTAACGGTATTCCCTCTACGCTCCAGGCCACATCATGAAAATCGGTAAAGCTACCATCCCTCATAGTGCGATCTGCACCTCTGACGAACACACCATCGTCGTGCGCGGCAAGGATCTCTGCAAAGACCTCATCGGCCACATTTCCTTCACGGATTACTTTCATCTATTGGTCACGGGCCAACGTCCCAGCGCCACTGCGACAGCGGTGCTCGACGCCACCCTGGTTGCCATCGCGGAACATGGCCTGGTGCCCAGCGTTCAAGCCAGCCGAATGACTCTCGCCGCAGCGCCCGATGCGTTGCAGGGCGCCGTCGCGGCCGGTATCCTGGGGTGTGGCTCGGTCATACTCGGAGCATCGGAATATGCAGGACGGTTGTTCGTCGCGATTCAAGAACGCCAGGCCGCAGGCGCCACGCTGGAAGCTGCGGTTCAGGCAGAACTGCAAGAATGCCGCGCAGCCCATAAAGCGATTCCGGGTTACGGCCATCCGCTGCACAAGGAACGCGATCCCCGCGTCGCACGGTTGCTCGAAGTCGCACGCATCAGCGGCGCAGAGCTGAACTACATTGCCATTGCCGAAGAAATAGAAAAACAGATTCCTGCCATCATCGGCAAAGATCTCCGGCTCAACGTCTCGGCGGCGATTCCCGCCGTGCTGCTCGGCGTAGGCTTTCCCTTGGCCGCATTAAAAGGCGTACCCATCCTGGCCAGAACGGCCGGTTTGATTGCACACCTGAACGAAGAACTCCAGGCCTCCATTGGATTCGCGCTGTCTTACCAAGCCACACGCGAACTGCAATACGACGGTGAAGTTCCGCCGGGATTTGGTTCCAGCCAATAGACAATACGACTGCAGCGCGCAGCCCCTGCGGCTTGCTGTCCGCCAAGGCGCACTTTCAGCTCGGCCTCCGGCGAGCCGTGCCGCACACAAGACAAGAACTCAGAAGGAGATTCACGATGGCACGCTATACCCCTCGCATCCGACTCAGCATACTGCTGCGAAAAACCGTGGCGCTCACAGCAAGCACCTGCCTTCTGGCGCTGTTCGCTGCATCGGCCCACGCTCAGGACTACCCCTCGCAATCTATAAGAATGATTGTCCCCTTCGGCCCGGGGACATCCACCGACACCGTGGCGCGCATCATGGCCAACGCCATGGCAGAGTCACTTGGGAAACCCATCATTGTTGAAAACAAAGCCGGTGCGGGGGGCACGATCGGCACCGAACAAGTCGCCCGCGCCCCCGCGGATGGATACACCATCGTAATGGGCACCGTTGGCACGCACGCGATCAACAAAACCCTCTACAAGAGACTGGGCTACGACCCCGTCAAAGACTTTGTCCCCATCGGGCTAGTCGGCCAGACGCCCACCCTGCTGGTGGTCAAGGGCGACTCGCCGTTGCGCTCGCTCAACGATCTGGCCACGGCCGCCGCCAAGCCCGGGGGCATCAGCTTTGGATCGGCCGGCAACGGCACCTCGGGACATCTCGCCGGCGAGCTGTTGAAAATGCGCCTGGGTGGTGAAATGACACACGTGCCCTATAAGGAAGGCGGCATGGCCGTCACCGACGTCATCTCAGGACAAACCCAGTTCATGTTCTATCATCCGGCCGCGACCCTGCCACATATCAAATCCGGCAAACTGAGGGCACTGGGTAGCTCCGGTGCAACACGCAGCGCGTCTGCCCCCGACGTCCCGACCATAGCCGAACAGACCAGCAAGGATTTCGACTTGGTTGCCTGGTTCATGATTTACGCCCCTACCGCCACGCCAACGCCCGTCATCGAGACCCTGCGAAAAGCCGCCCGAGCCGCACTTTCCAATCAGGACGTGGCAGCCAAACTCGGCAATCAGGGAATCGAACAACGCCCTCTCACCGCAGACGAACTGCGCACATTCACCCCAGACGAAATCAGCAAATGGGCCGAACTCGTCACACAGTCGGGTGCCCAGATAGATTAGATCGCCGCCCCAGCCATCTGGCCGGGGCGCGGTGATCGAGTTTTCGTGGACACCGGCATAGGTGGTTGGCGTAAGTGACCGCCCTCACAGGCAGTTGAGCCCTCCATTCGAGAAACTGCTACATTGCCAGGCATTCACTCTTTGCCTTTGCCATGTCCGCATTACCTCTCGTCCATTGGACCGAATCCGGCCAATCCCAGACAGCCTTTTGGCGCTCCGAATCGGCCGCCCCTGTGCCAACACGCATTCAAATCGCGTGCGATCAATTATCGGCAGACGCGGCTTATCGCTTGATCTGCGAAGGCACGCAGCTCCTATGGCGCGGCGATTTTCATAATGCGCGGCAGTTATTGCAGGCGCTGGCACGCCGCATCGACAAGAAAAAACGCAAACCTGCGGCGACGGCGCTTGATGCGTTCAACCAGCATCGTCAAGCGCAATCCCAACGCGCCCGGCTGCTAGGCAGCGTACTAGTGCCTTTCGATGCAGACCACACGATCCCTCTGCGCCGCGCGCCGAATGTGCAGCAAGCCTGCCTGGAGGCCTATGGTCCGGCCACCGGTCCCTATTTGGCGTCCCTGCGCGAACTGCAAGGCATTGTCGGCGCCCATGAGTGGCGTAAGAAAGGCGTTCCTATTGCCGCACTCAACGCTCGCATCCATCCTCACTACGGTGTGTTTTCACCCGTACGTGGTGAATACATCGATCTCGTCGCCCGCGCACCGCTTCCCGCGGATACATCGCTGGCGTATGACATCGGCACAGGCACGGGCGTGTTAGCCGCCGTTCTGGCACAGCGCGGTATCAAACAAGTCATTGCCACCGACCAGGACCCGCGCGCCCTGGCCTGCGCACAGGAAAACCTGACCCGGCTGAGCTTGCTGTCGCACGTGACCCTGACGCAAACCGACATGTTTCCCGACGGCCAAGCCCCCTTGATCGTCTGCAATCCGCCGTGGCTGCCCGCACGTCCCAGTGCGCCTGTCGAATACGCGATCTACGATCCCGACAGCCGCATGCTGCGCGCATTTCTGCAAGGGCTTTCAAAACACCTCGCCCCCAAAGGCGAAGCCTGGCTAATCCTCTCAGACCTGGCCGAACACCTGGGCCTGCGGGCTCCTGACGAATTATCCACGCTGATCACCAACGCAGGCCTGCGCATCATAGATCGTCTGACAGCCCGCCCCACCCACGGCCGCGCCTCGGATCCCACCGATCCTCTGCACACAGCCCGCGCAGCCGAAATCACATCACTGTGGCGCCTGTCGCACATTGATTAACGCGCGTCGCCGAATACCCTCACACACCGCCGCATTCACCGGACCAGCCGTCCAAAGCGCCTTCCCACGAACGTCTTTTCACATCCCCGTCATGCAACGTTAATCCCACCGTAACCTCCCTCCCCAATCATTCCCCTTCCACCAAGACACATTCCGACACACTGCGATGAAAAACTGGAAGAGGACCACCCAAGTCTTGCTGCTAAGCAGCCTGACCCTGCTAGCCGCGTGCAGCAACAGCGACGACGATGACGATGACGACACCTCGCCCCCCACGCCGCCCGTCAGCCAGGCGATGGATCTGACGATCCTGCACATCAATGACCACCATTCCAATCTGGACAGCAAGAGCAAAACCCTGCTGCTGAAAAACGCCGCCGGTACCCAGACCGAAGCCACCGTCGATGCAGGCGGCTTCCCGCGCGTCACCGCAGCCATCAACGAGCTCGCGACGGCATCCCCCAACGTGCTAAAACTGCACGCGGGCGACGCCATGACAGGTACCCTGTATTTCAACCGCGCAGGCGAGGCCGGCGAAGCCGACGCCGCCTTGATGAATACGGTGTGTTTCGACGCGATGACGCTCGGCAACCACGAATTCGACAAAGGCGACAGCGGCCTGCATCGCTTCATCGAACTCCTGCACGCAGGCACTTGCCAGACCCCGCTGCTCAGCGCCAACGTCAGCTTCGGCCCCAACTCACCGTTGAATGCAGCCAACGCCCCGAACTGGGTACAGCCCGCGATCACTCTCGAACGCGGCGGCCAGTCCATCGGCCTCATCGGCTTGACCATCGCGGGCAAAACGCAGCAGTCTTCCAGCCCCGACCCCGGCACCACCTTTTCCGACGAAACCGAAGCCGCCCAAGCGCAGATCGACGCCTTGCGCGCTAAAGGCGTTAACAAGATCATCGTGATGAGCCATATCGGCTACAGCTACGACAAAGAAATCATCCCCAACCTGAGCGGTGTAGACGTCGTCGTAGGCGGCGATTCCCATTCTCTGCTGGGCTCCGCCGCAATGCAAACCTACGACGTAGGGACACCCGCCGGCGCTTATCCCACAGAACTGACGGACAAAGACGGCAAGCGCGTCTGCCTGGTACAAGCCTGGGAGTACGCCCAAGTCGTCGGCGAACTGAAAGTCAGTTTTGACGCCAATGGCGATGTCACCTCATGCAGCGGCACGCCTCACGTGCTGATCGGTGACACACTGACCGTCGGCGGCACTGCCCCCAACCCCGCAGACGAGGCCGCCATGCAGGCCGACATCGAGGCCAGCGGCTTTCTGCGCGTACAAGCCCCCGATGCCAACGCGACAGCAACTCTCGAGCCGTTCAAAGAGCAAGTCGACGCCTATAGCCAGAGTGTCGTCGCCAACGTCCCGCAAGAACTCTGCTCGCGCCGTGTCCCCGGCGGCCCTGGTTCGGTCGACTACAGCCGATCCAGCGCAGCCTGCAACGCCGAAGGCAGCGTCAGCGTCCGCGGTGGAGACATCCAACAGCTCGTCGCCCAGGCCTATCTGGAAGTCGCCAATACCGAATACGGCGGCGCCGACATCTCGCTGCAAAGCGGTGGTGGCGTACGCGTCCCGCTGCAAGGCAACGTGACTGCCGCCAACGTCATCGAAGTCCTACCCTTCGGCAACATGCTATGGCGCCTGGACATCACCGGCACCGAAGTCATCGGCATGCTCGAAGACGGTCTCGAGGCGGTATACGGCGACGGAGGCACCACCGGTCCCTACCCCTACACGGGTGGCCTGCGCTATGACGTGAACAGCCTGGCCGCCAAGGGCAGCCGCGTCTCCAACGTGGAAGTCTTCAATTCCGCCACGAACACCTGGCAATCCCTGGACGCCGATCGCACCTACAAGCTGTTTGTCTTGAGCTTCAACGCGACCGGCGGCGACGGCTACACCACGCTGGCCAACGTGCCCGATGAGCGTCGACAGGACATCGGTGCGCTGGATGCCGACGTGCTGCAAACCTACATCGATATGCAGCCCAAGGACGCAAACACAGGCCTGCCTGTTCTCAATCGACTGCCCGTCGAGTTGTACAGCACCAAGAGCTACGTCGAGTAAGGCTCTCTGCACAGGAGTGCAGCAAATCCGCAAACCACAGTAAAACGGCCGGGATACTCACTATCCCGGCCGTTTTGCCTATTGCGCAGGACGCTTATGCCTGCACACTCAAGGCTGTCCGATCCCGCTCAATCCTATCAACGCCCCAGCCAACAGCATCCACAAGGGATGCACACGGCTGAAAATCGTCACGGCTGCTACCAGAGCGGTGATACCCCCTAATACCCATGTATGCACGGAGGCTTCCGTGATCAACGATGCGCTGGCCGCCATCAGTCCCACCGTCATGGGGAAAATACCTGCCTGCACGACACGCCGCCACGGTTTGTCCTTGAACCGTTCCCACAGTCCCAACGCAACTGCCGTCAAAATCGACGAGGGGCCGAACTTCGCAATTGTCGTGACCAAGGCTCCCTGCCACCCCGCCACATTCCACCCGACCAGCGTCACGATCATCAGATTGGGACCAGGCGCAGCCTGACTCAACGCGAACAAGGCGCTGAAATCGGCATTCGACATCCACTGATGGATCTCCACAACCTGCCGCTGCATCTCGGGCAAAATCGTGTTGCCGCCACCGAAGGCCAGCACCGACAACTGCGTAAAAATAACGAAGAGCGAAATCAATACGGAAGTCATCGCGCCAGCCTCCAGGTCACCAGGATGCTGATCGGCGTCAGCACCAGCATTGTCGGCAGCAAGGGCGTACGCAGCACGGCGATGCAAATAAAACATGCCACGGCCACGGCGATCCCCGCCCATTTGCCTCGCAACGGCTTGGCGATTTTCACGGCCATCGAAATCAGCAGGCCCGCGGCCGCGGCAGCCAAACCGGCAAACAGATGTTGAATATGCGGATCATCCGCATACCTGTCGTACACCATGCCCAGCGCAATGACGATGAAAGACGGCGCAGCGATCAGGCCCATCAGGGCAGCAAATGCTCCCTTGACCCCACGGAATTTCATGCCCAGCGCCACGGACATGTTGATGATGTTGCCGCCCGGCAAAAACTGGCACAACCCGAGCAACTCGGTGAAATCATCGGAGGACAGCCATCGGTGTTTCTCCACCACCATGTGGCGGGCCAATGGCAAGGCGCCACCAAAGGCGCTCAAGCCCAACCAGAAAAATCCCTTGAATAGGGCCCAGCACGAGGGAGGCTCAGATATGGGCGATACGGCAGTCGAAGACGAAGTGTTCATCAGAATCCAGCAAGGCTAGGCGCGTTGATTCCTGTGCAGCGAGCGAGCTGCTCTGAACAGCAGGAGATGAATTGGGACGAAAGCCTACTCCTGCTCGCACCGGCGCGCAATTGCACCCGTCAATCACCATGACGACGGAGGGGGCAAATCGGCGTCGGAGATGACGGAACGACTCCGCTCGATCAAGATTCGCGATCACGCGCGCAAAACAGAATCTTCCTCACCGTCAGACCGCTCCTGTTGCGCGTAGAATGTGCGACGTACCGGCCCTCTTGTGCCGGGCTCATGCAACATGTCCGCATCCACTGCTCCCTCGCCCACCCCTTCGCTTTATCCCATCTTGTTGATGATGATTGCCATGGTGTCCATGCCGAGTGGCGCGGCCTTGGCAAAAAGCCTGTTTCCCATGGTAGGCGCACAAGGCACGGCGGCGCTGCGGTTGTTGTTCTCGGCGCTCATGCTGCTGGCCTATTTCCGACCATGGCGTGTCCGCCTGACGCCCTCGGGATGGTGCGTGGTGCTGGCCTACGGCTTGTCGCTAGGCATGATGAACCTGCTGTTCTACATGTCGCTGCGCACCATCCCGCTGGGCATTGCGGTCGCTCTGGAATTCACGGGACCCCTGACGGTAGCGCTCTTGAGTTCACGCCGCTTTGCGGATTTCTGCTGGATTATTTTGGCAGCTGTGGGCATTCTGTTGCTAATTCCCCGAGGCGCCGAGGTCCACACGCTCGATCCGACAGGGATGCTGCTGGCGCTGGGCGCAGGGCTATGCTGGGCACTGTATATCGTGTTCGGACGCCGTGCCGGTCTGCACCATGGCACCCAGACCGTGGCACTGGCCTCGACCGTCGCCACCGTGGTGGTTCTGCCCTTCGGATTCGCACAGGCAGGAACGGGCCTGTTCGCGCTGGAGGTATTGCCCTGGGCTCTGGGCGTTGCCGTGCTTTCCAGCGCATTACCCTACGCGTTGGAAATCACCGTCCTGTCCCGGATTCCTGTCCGGGTCTTTGGTACGCTGCTCAGCCTGGAGCCAGTCTTTGCTGCCTTTTCCGGCATGCTGTTCCTGCGCGAGACGCTATCCCTGACCCAATGGGCAGCCATCGTCGCCATTGTTGCCGCATCCATCGGGATCACCGTCGGCAATCGGCAGCCCGCAAAGGCACGCCCCAAATCGAAACGATAAGCGCGCTGCCCCCCGGACGGCCCCGTAGAAATATGAGGCCGTCACGCCCGGCCGGGATGAAACGAATACCCTCATTCGCAGATGGGGATCAAACTCAATCGCGGAAATTCTGATACTGCAGCGGCAGATCCACGTCGGTCTTGCGCAGCAAGGCAATGGCCTCTTGCAAATCATCGCGCTTTTTACCGCTGACACGCAGCTTGTCGCCATTGATCTGGCTTTCGACCTTGAGCTTGGCGGCCTTGATGGCAGCAATCAGTTTTTTAGCAACAGGCTGCTCGATGCCTTGGCGAACCGTGATTTTCTGGCGTGCGCCGCCCAGGTTCTCCAACGGATCGGCGACCTCCAGGCAGCGCACGTCGATACCCCGCGCCGACAGCCGGCCGCGCAAGATATCGAGCATTTGCTTCAGTTGAAAAGCGCTGGGCGCGATCTGCGT
>Ga0164243_10005500_pt1 | contig 19334 bp, 16 predicted proteins | sample OricompcompostOP_FD_108781 | JGI IMG/M metagenome (GOLD analysis project Ga0164243, IMG submission 108781) | Organic Plus compost microbial communities from Emeryville, California, USA - Original compost - Organic plus compost (OP) | ecosystem: Engineered > Solid waste > Mixed feedstock >... | reverse complement strand
TCGCCGGCGCCCTGGAAGTCGTACTCGTCGAGGGTCTCGCCGCTGCGTCCTTCCCAGGACTTGTCCACGCCCTGGCCGATGTCCGGGGACTGTTGGCCGATCGCGACCTGGACCCCGCACGACGCGCCGTCGAAGCCCTTGGTCGAGGAGTCGTAACCGATCTTGAGGACCCGGTCGCGGACGATCCGCGGGATCTCCACATAGGCCTTGGTGGTCACCTCGCCGGCGACGACGACCAGGCCGGTGGTCACAAGGGTCTCCACCGCGACGCGGCTGTCGGGATCCTGTTCCAACAGTGCGTCAAGGATGGAGTCGCTGATCTGGTCCGAGATCTTGTCGGGGTGCCCCTCCGTCACGGACTCCGAGGTGAACAGCCGAGTCGCCATCAACCAATGCCTCTCACGGTGTCGTGCCTGCGTTCGAACCTGCGGGCGCCGGCTGCCCGACGCGATCGAATCCGATCCGACCCACTGCGAACAACCTAGCCCCCTGCCGAACCGCTGACACGGCCCGACGTTCGCGCCAGCTTAGCGGTCGCGTCGCAACCCGCCGGCCACGTCCCAGATGTGGTGGGCCAGCGTGTCCTTCGATCCCGCCAGCGGTTCGGACACCTGGCCGTCGGCGCCGAGGATCCGGATCTCCGAATCCGCTCTGCCGAACACCCGGCCGTCGCCGACGGCGTTCAAGACGAGTAGATCGCAGCGTTTGCGCGCGAACTTGGCGCGGCCGAGTTCGACCAGCTCGTCCGGTGTGGCGGCGGTCTCGGCGGCGAAGCCGACGATCACCTGGGCCGGGTCGGTCCGGTCGGTGACCAGGCCGGCCAGGATGTCGGGGTTCTGCACCAGCCGGAGGTCGAGGGTCTGTGTTTCCGGCGTCTTCTTGATCTTGCGGTCGGCCGCGGACTCCGGCCGGAAGTCGGCCGGGGCGGCGCTCATCACCACGATGTCGGCCTCGGCGGCATGTTTGCTCATCTGTTCGGCCAGTTCGGCAGTGGTCCTGACCTCGGTGACGGCGACGCCGGCGGGCGTCGGGAGTCCGACGTTGGCGGCGACCAACCGCACCTCGGCGCCGCGCAGCGCCGCTGCCCGGGCCAGTGCGTACCCCATCATTCCGGAGGAGGCGTTGCCGATGTAGCGCACCGGGTCGATCGGTTCGCGGGTGCCGCCGGCGCTGATCAGCAGCCGCAGACCGGCGAGGTCACGGGACGCGGCGGCGGTCGCGATGTCGGGGCGGTCGAGCACGGTCTGCGCGATGGCGGCCAACTCCGCCGGTTCGGGGAGTCTGCCCGGGCCGCTGTCGGCACCTGTCAGTCGGCCGGAGGCCGGGTCGATGACCACGGCGCCGCGTTCGCGCAGGGTGTCGACGTTGGCCCCGGTCGCCGGGTGCTGCCACATCTCGGTGTGCATCGCGGGTGCGTACAGCACCGGGCAGGTGGCGGTCAGCAGACAGTTGGTCAGCAGGTCGTCCGCGCGTCCCGACGCGGCGCGGGCCAGCAGATCGGCGGTCGCCGGGGCGACCACGAGGAGATCGGCGTGCCGGCCCAGGGCGACGTGCGGCACCGTCTCGGCGCCGGTGAAGACGTCGGTCGCCACGGGGTGTCCGGACAGTGCCGCCCAGGTCGGCGCCCCGACGAACTGCAGGGCCGCCCGGGTGGGCACGACCGTGACGTCATGGCCGGATTCCTTCAGCCGCCGGAGCAGCTCCGCGGCCTTGTACGCCGCGATGCCGCCCGCGACGCCGAGCAGGATCCGGCTCACAGTGTCCCTATCCGGGTCGGGCGCCTCAGGCGCCCGGCTCGGAGTCGTCGAACTCGGCCGGGATGTTCTCCACAGCGGTCAGTCCGGCGCCCTCCGTTTGGTTGGCCTCGTCCTCGCCGTCGGTCTCGATGCACTGCAGGACGCCGGCGTTGACTTCGCGCAGGGCGATGGACAACGGCTTCTCCTGGACGCCGGTCTCGACCAGCGGACCGACATGCTCCAACAGGCCCTCGCCGAGCTGGCTGTAGTAGGAATTGATCTGCCGGGCACGCTTGGCCGCGAACAGCACCAGCCGGTACTTGGAGTCGGTCTTGGTCAGCAGTTCGTCGATGGGCGGGTTGTTGATGCCCTGGAAAGCAGTCTGGTTGTCGGTCAAGATGCCCCTTCGGAACGGGTGTGGAGATCTGGAGATCCGGTCGCCCGGACACGATCCGTACACAGATCACGGGCACGCCAAAGGCGCCCGAACGTCACAGGCAGAGCAAGTCTACCAAGTCCCGTACGGCTTGCTCGACATCGCGATTGACGATGGTGTATTCGAACTCGCCCTGGGCGGCCATCTCCTCCCGCGCGGTCTGCAGTCGACGCTCCCGCTCGCCCGCGTCCTCGGTGCCCCGCACCTGCTGGCGGCGCAACAGTTCCTCCCAGGTCGGCGGGGCCAGGAAGACGAAGCGGGCGTCGGGCCAGCTGGATCGGACCTGCCGCGCGCCCTGCAGGTCCAGTTCGAGGATTGCCGGCCGTCCGGCCTCCAGGGCGTCCAACAGCGGCCGGCGTGGCGTGCCGTAGCGGTAGGCGCGGTGCACAACGGCCCATTCGAGCAGGGCGTCGGTGGCGATCAGCCGGTCGAACTCGGCGTCGTCGACGAAGAGGTAGTGGACGCCGTTCTGCTCGCCCGGACGCGGCGGCCGGGTGGTGGCCGATACCGAGATGAAGACCTCGGGGTGGCTCTGTCGGAGCCGGTTCATCACGGTCCCCTTGCCCACCGCGGTCGGTCCGGACAGAACGACCAGGCAGCTGGTCGCGGTCCCCACTAGGCCTCGTCCCCCGGCGTGTCGACGCTATGCGCCATCGGAACCGAATTCGGCGATCAGGCCGTCGATCTGGTGCTTTCCCAGGCCGCGAAGTCGCCGGTTCGAGGCGATCTTGAGCCGCTGCATCACCTTGGTGGCGCGCACCTCACCGACGCGCGGCTGGGATTTCAGCACGTCGAGCACCTTGGTGTGCGCAACCACCTCGTCGGTGTCAGCCAGGCGCAGCACGTCCTCGATCGTCAACTCGCCGCTGCGCAGCCGATCCTTGACCTCGGCCCGTCGCCGGCGTGCCTGCGTCGCAGCATGGCGGGCTTGCTGACGCTGTTCCTCGCTCAGGTGTGGGATCGGCACGACAACTCCATCACTGACAGTCCTCTTGGTGTAAAAACCTACCCTGACCTGCGCCGATGGTCGACGGCGGGCCGGACACCCCGCCTTCGGACCACCCCCGCCCTTCTGCCCGTCTCGGCCTTCTGCCCGTCCCCGCCCCTGGCTCCCTGCCCGCGCCGTTCTGCCTGCCCCGGCCGGATCCCTGCCCGCCCCCGCCCCCGCCCAGGCTCCCTGGCCGCCTGCTCCCTGCCCGCCTGCTCCCTGCCCGCAAGGTCAAGGTTTGATCGTGCGGCTCCGACACGCCGAGCCGACGAGCCCGTGGGTCAACCTTTGAGCTTCGCGCCCGGCGCCGCTCCCTGGCCGGGCCCGGCGCCGGTCAGGCCGGGCCCGCTGCCGCCCGGGCCGGCGCCGGTCAGCTAAATCCGGATGCGCGGCGGTCGGCCGGTGGCCAGCATGGTCGGGTGCCATCCACCGACCTGCCGACCGATTCGGAAGCAACCTTCGTGCCCGGCCTGGAATTGAACCGCGACTTCTACACCCGGGAGGTTGCGCCGCTGCTGGCCGACCATCACCACAGCGCCGCACTGCTGGGGTGGGGGTCCGATGTCCTCGGGTACGACACCCCGCGGTCGGTCGACCACGGCTGGGGACCGCGGTTGCAGATCTTCGCCGACCCGGACCGGATCGACGCGGTCCGTCACGCACTCGAGGGACGCTTGCCCGAGACGTTCCATGGCTGGCCGGTGAGCTACGGCTGGGACCGGATGACCGAGCAGTCCCATGTCGAGGTGATCGGGATGGGCGACTGGCTGATCGGGCAGCTCGGCGTCGATCCGCGGTCCGGGTTGTCGCCGACCGACTGGCTGGCGATCCCACAGCAGCAACTGCTCGGCGTGACCCGGGGCGCGGTCTATGCCGATCCCGACGGCGAACTGGCAGCCGTACGCTGCCGGCTGGTCTGGTACCCCGACGACGTCTGGTTGTGGCTGATGGCCTGCGAGTGGCATCGGATCTCCCAGGAGATCGCGTTCACCGGCCGCGCGGCCGAGGTCGGCGACGACCTCGGGTCGGCGATCATTGCGGTGCGCCTTGCCCGCGAGGTGATGCGGTTGTGGTTCCTGCAGCACCGCAGTTACTGGCCGTACACCAAGTGGTTCGGTACGGCGTTCGCCCGGCTACCCGACGTCACCGACCTGAAGGCCGCACTGGACCGAGCTGTGTCCGCACCCGAATACCCGGATCGGGAGGCGGCCCTGGTCGCGGCGTACCGGATCGTGGCCGCCCGGCACGATGCGCTGAAGATCACCGATCCGGTGGACTGGTCGATCGGACCGTACTTCAGCAGGCCCTACCGGGTGCTGCACGGTGCATTCGCCGAGGCGTGCCTGTCGGCGATCGGTGATGATCACCTTCGTACGCTGCCGTTGGTCGGATCCGTTGATCAGTTCGTCGACGCGACCGATGTGCTGTCGGCCTCCGGCCGTTCCCGGATGCTCAAGCGGTTCCTGGAGAGGCTTTGCGCCAGCAGTTGAGGCCGTAGTGGGCCAGTGGTTGATCAGGCCAGGCTCTGCTGCGCCTCGTCGACCGCGGCACGGATCGAGTCGACCGACGGGCCGGCCCGAAGGATCCCGCGGCTGCTGGACGGGATCGCCTGCGGGTAGGCCGCTCCGAAGATCTTTCGCAGATCATCGGGACCGCCGCCCTGGGCCCCCATCCCGGGCGCCAGGATGCTGCCGCCGAGTGCGCTGAAGTCCAGGTCGATGCCGGGATCGACGGTCGCTCCCACCACCACTCCGACGCTGCCCCACCGGCCGGCCGTTGCCGCGTCGGCGTTGCACCGGCCGGCGAAGTCGATCATGGCCTGGCTGATCGATCCGCCCTCGGGGGTGGTTGCCTGCTGGACCGTGACGCCCTCGGGGTTGCTGGTCGCGGAGAGCACGTAGACGCCACGGCCGGTCTGTTCGGCCAACTCGATCGTGCCGTTCAGCGAACCCGGGCCGAGATACGGGCTGACGGTGATCGCGTCGGCGGCCAGTGACGAGCCGTCGGCCAGGTACGCGGCGGCGTACGCATCCATCGTCGACCCGATGTCCCCGCGTTTGACGTCGAGCAGCACCAGGATGCCGGCCTCGCGGGCATCGCCGATCAGCCGTTCCAGGACGGCGATCCCGGCCGACCCGTACGCCTCGAAGAACGCCGACTGCGGCTTGACCACGGCAACCCGGCCGGCAATGGCTTCGATCATGGTCCGCGCGCACCGTTCCAGCCCGGAGGCGTCCCGCGGCAGTTCCCATTGATCGAGGATCCCCGGGTGAGGATCGATGCCGACACACAGTTGCCCGTGCTTGTCGACGGCTGCCCGCAGTCGCTCGCCGTAGGACTGACTCATGGGGTGACCTCCTGGTTGATGCGGTCGATGAGACCGGGGCCCTGGTAGATGAATCCGGTGTAGACCTGCAACAGCCGGGCGCCGGCGTCGAGCATCGCCTGCGCGTCCGCCGGGGATTGGATGCCGCCGACGCCGATGATCGGCAATTCCGTACGGGCCGCCAAGTAGCCCACCACCTGCCGGGACCGACGGGTCAGCGGCGCACCGGACAGGCCGCCGACCTGCGGGGCCAGGGCAAGATCATCCGGGCTGATCCCCTCGCGCGACACCGTGGTGTTGGTGGCGATCAGTCCATGGACTCCGGTGGCGCCGCAGACGTCGAGCACCTCGTCCAATGCAGGTTCGGTCAGGTCCGGGGCGATCTTGACGAAGATCGGAACCGGATCAACGCTGTTGATCTTGGTTGCCTCGGCGGACAGCGCGGCCAGCAGCTCGGTGAGTGATTCCTTGTCCTGCAGGGATCTCAGCCCGGGGGTGTTGGGGCTGGACACATTGACGGCTATGTAGTCCGCGCGGTCTGCGAGCAGCCGGAACGACGTCAGATAGTCCTCCACCGCGTGATCCAGCGGCGTGATCTTGGTCTTGCCGATGGAGATGCCGATCGGGATGCCCAGCGCCCGGTTCCCGCGGCGTACGCCGGCGGCGGCGAGCGTACCGGCCAGAGCAGCGGCGCCGTGGTTGTTGAAGCCCATCCGGTTGATCAATGCCCGGCTCTGCGGCAGTCGGAACATCCGCGGCCGTGGATTGCCGGGCTGGGCCTGGGCGGTCACCGTACCGACCTCGGCGAACCCGAAACCGAGGCTGCGCCAGATGCGGGCGGCGATGCCGTTCTTGTCCAGGCCGGCGGCCAGCCCCACCACACCGGGGAAGGTGATACCGGCCACGGTGACCGGTCGGCGACCGCGGCCGAAGGCGGCGTCCGCCGCCGCACGGGCCGGAGGCATGCCAGCGACCATCGACAGCGCCCGCAGGGTCAACTCGTGGGCGCGTTCGGCATCCAGTCGGAAGAGCACCGGCCGGACGACCCGCCGGTAGGCGAGATCTGGGAAACGCGTACTGGTTACTCCCAGCACGAGTTTCCCAGCAGGCTCGGTCACCCGACCGCCTTCTCCCAATCCTGCAGTGATCGGACACCGACCCGGGCCGATCGGATCGCCTCGATCCCCTGGACCGCGGCCGTCAGCCCCTGCACCGTGGTCATGCACGGGATGTTCCGGGCCACCGCCGCGGTGCGGATCTCGTACCCGTCGAACCGAGGCCGGCCGTCGGTGCTCTGGCCCTGCGGGGTGTTGAAGATCAGGTCCACCTCGCCGTCGGTGATCGCCTGGACGATCGTCTTCTCCCCGTTCGGTCCCGGGCCCTGGCTGTGTTTGCGCATCCGGGTGACCGGGATGCCGTTGCGTTCCAGAACCGACGCCGTACCGGAGGTGGCCAAGACCTCGAAGCCCAGCTCGGAGAGCAGTTTGACCGGCAGGATGATGTGCCGCTTGTCCCGGTTCGCGGCGGACACGAAGATCCGGCCCCGTTCGGGCAGCGGCCCGGAAGCGCCGGCCTGACTCTTGGCGAAGGCGGTGCCGAAGCTGATGTCCAGGCCCATCACCTCGCCGGTGGATTTCATCTCCGGGCCGAGGATGGTGTCCACACCCGACCCCTCGATGGTGCGGAACCGGTTGAAGGGCATCACGGCCTCCTTCACCGCGACCGGCATTCCCAACGGTTCGTCGGCACCGTCACCGTCGGCCTTCAGCATGCCCTCGGTGCGCAGTTCGGTGATGCTGGCGCCGAGCATCACCCGGGCTGCCGCCTTGGCCAGTGGCGTCCAGGTCGCCTTGGAGACGAACGGCACGGTCCGGGAAGCGCGCGGATTGGCCTCCAGCACGTAGAGCACGTCGCCGGCCAGGGCGTACTGAATGTTGATCAAGCCGCGTACCCCGACGCCCTTGGCGATGGCCTCGGTGGACACCCGGATCCTGCTGATCACCTCGGCACCCAGCGTGATCGGCGGCAGTGCGCAGGCCGAGTCACCGGAGTGCACACCGGCCTCCTCGATGTGTTCCATCACGCCGCCCAGATACAGTTGCGCGCCGTCGTAGAGGGCGTCGACGTCGATCTCGATCGCATCGTCGAGGAACCGGTCGACCAGCACCGGATGCTCCGGGGAGACCTCGGTCGCCCGGCGGATGTAGGAGGACAGGGTGTTGTCGTCGTAGACGATCTCCATGCCCCGGCCGCCCAGCACGTACGACGGCCGGACCAGCACCGGATAGCCGATCTCCTCGGCGATCGCCCGGGCCTCGTCGAAGGAACTGGCCATCCCGTGTTTGGGCGACAGCAACCCGGCATCGTCCAGCACCCGGGCGAACGCGCCGCGTTCCTCGGCCAGGTTGATCGCCTCCGGGCTGGTGCCGACGATCGGCACACCGGCGTCCTTGAGCGCCTGGGCCAGCCGCAGCGGCGTCTGACCACCCAGCTGAACGATCACCCCAGCAACCGGGCCGGCCGCCTGTTCGGCGTGGACGACCTCGAGTACGTCCTCCAGGGTGAGCGGCTCGAAGTACAACCGGTCGGAGGTGTCGTAGTCGGTGGACACCGTCTCCGGGTTGCAGTTGATCATGATCGTCTCGTAGCCGGCGGCGCTCAGCTCCATCGCGGCGTGCACGCAGGAGTAGTCGAACTCGATGCCCTGCCCGATCCGGTTCGGACCGCTGCCCAGGATGATCACCGCAGGTCTGGTCCGCGGCTCCACCTCGGTCTCCAGATCCCAGGAGCTGTAGTGGTACGGCGTCCGGGCGGCGAACTCGGCGGCGCAGGTGTCGACGGTCTTGAACACCGGCCGCAGGCCGAGGGCCCAGCGGATCCCCCGCACCACCTGTTCGTCCAGATGCCGCAGCGCGCCGATCTGGGCGTCGGACAGCCCGTGGGTCTTGCCGAGCCTGATCAGGTCCGCGGTGAGTTCGGGCGCCCGGCGGATCTCCTCAACCACCTCGTTGATCAACGCCAGTTGGTCGACGAACCACGGGTCGATACCGGTCGCGGTGTGCACCTGGTCGACGGTGGCGCCGTGCCGGATGGCCCGGTAGACGACACCGAGCCGGCCGTCGTGCGGCCGGGAGGCCTGCTCCAGCAACTCTTCCTTGGTTTCGGTGATCTCGCCGGCGACGTCGAAGGGTGCCTTCGGGTCCTCCAGGCTGCGCAACGCCTTGCCCAACGCCTCGGTGAAGTTGCGGCCGATCGCCATCGCCTCGCCGACGCTCTTCATATGCGTGGTCAGGGTGGTGTCGGCGGCCGGGAACTTCTCGAAGGCGAAGCGCGGCACCTTGACCACGACGTAGTCCAGGGTCGGCTCGAAGCTGGCCGGCGTCTGCCGGGTGATGTCGTTGGGGATCTCGTCCAACGTGTAGCCGACGGCGAGTTTGGCGGCGATCTTGGCGATCGGGAAACCGGTCGCCTTGGAGGCCAACGCGCTGGACCGGGAGACGCGCGGGTTCATCTCGATGACGATCATCCGGCCGTTCTCCGGATTGATCGCGAACTGGATGTTGCAGCCGCCGGTCTCCACGCCGACCGACCGGATGATGCCGATGGCGACATCGCGCATCCGCTGGTATTCGCGGTCGGTCAGGGTCATCGCCGGAGCGACGGTGATCGAATCGCCGGTGTGCACGCCCATCGGGTCGAGGTTCTCGATCGAACAGACGATCACCACGTTGTCGGCCTTGTCGCGCATCACCTCCAGCTCGTACTCCTTCCAGCCGAGGATCGATTCCTCGATCAACACCTCGGTGGTCGGGCTGGCAGCCAGTCCGGCGCCGGCGATCCGGCGCAGGTCGGATTCGTTGTGGGCGAAGCCGGAACCGACGCCGCCCATGGTGAAGCTGGGGCGTACCACGAGCGGGTACCCAAGATCATCTGCTGCTGCCAGAACGTCCTCGAGGCTGTGACAGATCCGGCTCCGGGCGACCTCGGCCTGCGCCGATCCGTCCGGGCCCGGTGGCAGTTCGGTGACGATCCGCTTGAACGACTCGCGGTCCTCACCGCGCTGGATCGCGTCGACGGAGGCGCCGATCAGCTCGACACCGTACTTGGCGAGGATTCCCTGGTCCCACAGGGCGACCGCGGTGTTCAGCGCCGTCTGGCCGCCCAGGGTGGCCAACAATGCGTCCGGCCGTTCCTTCTCGATCACCTTGGCGACGGTCTCGGGGTTGATCGGCTCGACGTAGGTGGCGTCAGCCATCTCCGGGTCGGTCATGATCGTCGCCGGGTTGGAGTTGACCAGGATCACCCGGTAGCCCTCGGCCCGCAACACCCGGCAGGCCTGGGTGCCGGAGTAGTCGAATTCGCAGGCCTGCCCGATCACGATCGGGCCGGAACCGATCACCAGGATCGAACTGATGTCGTCCCGGCGGGCCATCAGTTCGCCGCCTTGGCGTCGGAGAGCAGCTGGACGAACCGGTCGAAGAGGTAGGCCGCGTCATGCGGTCCGGCCGCCGCCTCCGGGTGGTACTGCACGCTGAACGCCTTCAAGGTTCCTTGATCATCTTTCAGTTCCAGGCCCTCGACCACGTTGTCGTTGAGGCAGACGTGGCTGACCCGCGCGGTCCCGTACGGCGTGGCGAAGCCCTCGCCGATCGGCGCGTCGACGGCGAACCCGTGGTTGTGCGCGGTGATCTCGACCTTGCGGGTGCCCAGGTCCATCACCGGTTGGTTGATTCCGTGGTGGCCGTAGGTCAGTTTGTACGTCCCCAGGCCGAGGGCGCGGCCGAAGACCTGGTTTCCGAAACAGATGCCGAAGAACGGAAGATCATCGGCCAGGGCTCGCCTGAGCAGATCCACCTGGGCGTCGGCGGCCGCCGGGTCGCCGGGTCCGTTGGAGAAGAAGACGCCGTCTGCCCCGGTCGCCCGCAACGCGTCGTAGGAGACCGTCGACGGCAGGACGTGGGTCTCGATGCCGCGTTCGGCCATCCGGTGCGGGGTCATCGACTTGATGCCCAGATCGATGGCCGCGACGGTGAACCGCCGGGTGCCGATCGCCGGGATGATCTTGGTGTCGGTGACCGTGACGTCGTCGGCCAGGTGCGCGCCGATCATCGACGGTTGGCGGCGTACGCGTCCGAGCAACTTCTCCGGATCGAGTTCGGTGGTCGAGATGCCGACCTGCATCGCACCCTTGTCCCGCAGGTGCCGGGTCAGCGCGCGGGTGTCAACGCCGGCGATGGCGACGATGCCCTGGGCCTTGAGTTCGGCGTCCAGGCTGCGCCGTGACCGCCAACTGCTGGGGATCCGTGCCGCGTCGCGGATGACGTAGCCGGCAACCCAGATCCGGGTCGATTCGTCGTCCTCGTCGTTCCACCCGGTGTTGCCGATGTGCGGTGCGGTGGCGACCACGACCTGGCGGTGGTAGCTGGGATCGGTGAGGGTCTCCTGGTAACCGGACATGCCGGTCTGGAAGACCGCCTCCCCGAAGGTCTCACCGGCGGCTCCGAAGGAATATCCCGAGAAGCTGCGGCCGTCCTCGAGGACGAGGATCGCCGGTGTTCTGGTCGACGTGCCGGTGGAAGGAACACCGGAAGGAGTGGCGGCGGGATCGATCACCGAAGAGTGGGCAGGGTGAGGCGCAGAATGCGACATCTACCGTCCTTTCCTGCCTCACAGGACAGGTCTTAAAGGTTGGCGTGTATCGCAGGCGACGATATCAGCCCGGGCAACGGTCTCCCGCATCCAACCCTGAGCGGCCGGCCCGCGATCGGCCGGGCGTACGGTCCGCCGACGGCTACGCTGCGGGCGTGACCTCCGATCTCCCCGGGCCCGAGACCGAGCGCGCCTCCGCGATGGCCGATCTCGAGCGTGAGATCAGCAAGTTCTTCCGCAGCGCCCGCAGCCTGTCCGACCGGATCGCCGCCCGGATCCATCCCGATCTCGATGCTCCGGGGTACGGGCTGCTGGCGACGATTCTCGACCTGGATCCCGACGACCGGGGCGTCCGGGCGGTCGACCTGGCCAATCGGACCAGGTTGCACAAGTCGACTTTGAGCCGATCGATCGCCGATCTGGAACGGCTCGGGCTGATCGCCCGGGTACGCGACCCCCACGATGCGCGGGCCCGCCTGGTCACTCTCACTGAACGCGGCCGCAGCGCCGTCGAACAGTCCCGGATCGGTCGCAGCGAACTGATGCTGAACCGGCTCGCCGAGTGGGACACCGAAGATCTGCTCCAGCTCGCGACCTTGCTGCAACGCTTCAGCCGGGCGCTCAACCCGGACAGCTAAGTCGAAGGCTCCCGACTGAGGCGGAGCTGAGACGCACCGGTGTGCTGGATGTGCAATTAGTTTCCTTAAGCAACGACACAGCCTTATAGTTGCTTTCAGCAACCAAAGGAGTCCTGTCCCTCGATGCCCAACGACCTGCACACCAACCATGCCCGTTGACCGGGAACAGGCGGCGAACCTACTGGAGTCGCTGGTGTCGCTGATCCGGGTGGCCCGAACCATCGCCCACCGGGACGCGGCCCACAGCGTCGCGGCAACGCCGATCGCGCTGCTCAAGCTCGTCTCGGCGACCGATCCGCGCCTCGGTGATCTCGCCGAGCAACTGCGGGTCAAGCCGTCGGTGGCGTCCCGGGCCGTCGCTGCGCTGGAGAGCGAGGGCTACGTACGCCGGGTCGCGGACCCGGGTGACGCGCGGGCCTGCCGGGTACGGATCACCGACTCCGGCCGGGCCTACCTCAGGTCGCGTGAGGAATGGGCCGTTGACATGGTCGCCCGGACCATGTCGGACTGGTCGGACGAGGAGGCCGAGATGTCGGTACGCGTCCTGCAGCGGCTGCTGCAGAGCGTCGACGTCTTGGCCGATCACTTCGACCGCGCCGCCGCGGCCGGGATCGACCCGATGGTCATGCCGGTCCCCGGGCGCGACAGATCGGATGAGTCCGGAGCCGACGCGCCCCCGGAGGCCGCGGACGCGACGGAGCCCGCACCCGCCGGGCAGGACGACCCAACCACAGATCCAGATCACCACTCCGCGGACGACGGTGTCCCGGTGGACAACCCGAACGCGCTGCTGACCACAGCACTGACCACTTGGGAGACGACCGCAGTATGAGCACCGCTGTTGCGGAGCGCAGTCCCGCCGCCGAGGACCATCGGGCCGGCGAGGAGCTGTCGCACAAGGAGATCCTCGAGGTGATGATCGGCCTGTTGGCCGCTCTCTTCACTGCGCTGATCTCGTCCACGATCGTCTCGACGGCCCTGCCGACGATCATGGCCCAGCTGCACGGCACCCAGCGCCAGTACACCTGGGTGATCACCGCGTCGCTGTTGGCGATGACCATCTCGACGCCGATCCTGGGGAAGCTGGCCGACCTGGTCAACAAGAAGCTGCTGATCCAGGCCTCGATCATCCTGTTCGTGCTCGGCTCGATCGGCGCCGGCGTCTCGCAGGAGATCTGGCAGATGATGGTCGCCCGCGCCGCCCAGGGCATCGCGATGGGCGGTCTGACCGCCATGACACAGGCGATCATGGGCACGATCATCGCTCCCCGCCAGCGTGGCCGCTACACCGGCTACATGGGCGCGGTGATGGCCGTTGCCACGATCTCCGGCCCGTTGGTCGGCGGGTGGATCACCGACAGCTGGAACTGGCGCTGGGTGTTCTTCGTCTGTGTCCCGCTGGCAGTCATCGCCCTGTTCCTCCTGCAGATCACGTTGAAGCTGCCGCAGCTGCCCAAGCGCAAGGTCAAGATCGACGTCGGCGGTGCCTTCTTCCTGGCGATCACCGCTGCCGCACCGATGCTGTGGGTGACGTTCGCGGGCAAGGACTACGACTGGATCTCCTGGCAGACCGCCGCCTTCGCCGGCGCCTTCGTGGTAGCCGCCGTGGTGGCATTGATCATCGAGTTGCGTCATTCCGAACCGATCGTTCCGATCCGGGTGATGAAGAACAGTACGACGGCGTTGATGATCATCGCCGGTATGGCCGTCGGTGTCGGCATGTTCGGCGCGGGCACGTTCCTCACCCAGTACTTCCAGTTGGGTGCTGGGTACACGCCGACCAAGGCCGGTCTGATGACGCTGCCGATGATCGGTGCGCAGTTGGTCAGTTCGGTGGTCGGCGGTCAGATCGTCAGCCGTACCGGTCGCTGGAAACCTGTCATGGTCATCGGCGGCGTACTGATGGTGGTCGGCTTCATCGGCCTCGGTGTGGATCTTGATCACACCACCCCCTACTGGCACACCGCGATCTGGATGGCCATTGCCGGTATCGGCGTCGGATGCCTGATCCAGAACATCGTGCTGGCTGTGCAGAACACCGTCGACGTCAAGGACATCGGCGCTTCCTCGGCGACGATCTCGTTCTTCCGTTCGCTGGGCGGCGCGGTCGGGGTCTCGGTGCTCGGTGCCGTGCTGGCCGACAAGGTCGAGGACAAGATCATCGACGGCATCAAGGCGATGGGCCCGGCAGGTGCCCAGGCGGCCGGCCGGCTGGGCGGCGGCGCCGGCAACCTGAACATCAACGGGCTGCCCGCACCGATCCGTACGCTGATCCACGATTCGTACGCCGACACGTTCGGATCGCTCTTCCTCATCGCCGGCCTCGTCGCGATCGCCGCTCTGATCGCAGTCGTGCTGGTCCGCGAGGTACCGCTGCGCACCACCGTCTCGATGCAGCCCAAGGCCGAGCCGGCCGCAGCCTCGGATGCGGCCGGTGCAATTGGTGCGGCCGACGGGAACACCGACGGGCAGGCGAACGGGCAGGCGAACGGGCAGGCGAACGGCAGGACCAACGGCGCCGTCGGCGGGAACCGACAGAACGTCCCCGCGTTGGTGACCAAGGCAGGGCCGACGAGCAACGGCCCGGCGGCGGAAGCATCGCCCGGATGGGATCCCGCCGGTCTGGACGACCCGGCCGAGCGGGTGTCGGTGGCCGCCCTGGACGTCCTCGCCGCCGCACAGGATCGGGCCCGGGCGCAGGAGGCGCTGAGTCACGAGAAGGTGAGCGAGCTGATCACCCGGCTGGACCAGCTGTCCCACGAGGTCGACGCAGCGATCGGCGGCTTCCACCGGCAGCTCCAGCAGATCCGCGAGGAACTGCTCTCCGCCGAGCCGGGCCGGCCCACCCCGGCACCCGACGGCGTCGGCGGCGACGAGCTCCGGCAGTACGAGTACAACCTGCTGTTGGACAGCCAGCAGACCGCCGACCGGGTGACCCGGCTGGCCCGGGCCGAGGCCGAGCGGACGCTGGCCCAGGCCGAACAGGAGCGGGCCGAGCTGGCCAAGCGCATCGACCAGCTGCGCAACGTCGAGCGGGAGATCACCGACCGGATCTCCGGTCAGCTGCGCCGCACACCGGCGCGCGAGGACTGAGCCGGAGGCCGCTACGGACGACGAACGGCTCGGGCCGGATTCCAATTCAGGATCCGGCCCGAGCCGTTTCGTCGCGTACCGGCGGTTACCGTTCGGCAGGCGCCTTGTCGTCCACCACGCCGCCGAGCAGTCCGTTGACGTAGCTCGGTGATTCGTCTGTCGACAACTCCCCCACCAGCTCGACCGCCTCGGAGACCGCCACCGCATCCGGGACGTCGTCGACGTAGTCGATCTCGTAGGTGGCGATCCGCACTGCGGCCCGGTCGACCCGCGGCATCCGGGCCAGCGTCCAGCCCTTCGCCAGGTGGGCACTGATCCGCCGGTCGATCTCGGCCAGGTGCTCCTCCACCCCGCGAACCAGCGTGACGGTGTAGTCGCGCAGCGGCGGATCGGCGTCCGCACTGCGCTCGGCGAGGGTCTCCGACGGCGTTCGGCCGCGCAGCTCAGCCTCGAACAGGATGTCCAGAGCCCGTTTCCGGGCCTTCGTACGGGCCGAAGGCACCTGCGTCAGCCGCCGATCCGACCGAGGTACTCACCGGTCCGGGTGTCCACCTTGACCTTCTCGCCGGTGGTGATGAACAGCGGCACCTGGATCTGTAGGCCGGTCTGGACGGTGGCCGGCTTCGTACCGCCGGTGCTGCGGTCGCCCTGCAGGCCGGGCTCGGTGTAGGTGATCTCGAGCTCGACCGAGGCCGGAAGATCGATGTAGAGCGGATTGCCCTCGTGCAGAGCGACGGTCACGACCTGCTCCTCGAGCAGATAGTTCTTGGCGTCGCCGACGACGTTCTCGTCCAGGCTGAGCTGGTCGTAGGTCTGGGTGTCCATGAAGACCCAGTTGCTGCCGTCGAAGTAGAGGTACTGCATCTCGCGACGATCGACCTGGGCGTCGGCGATCTTGGTGTCGGAGTTGAACGTCCGATCGACGACCTTGCCGGACAGCACATGCTTGAGCTTGGTGCGGACGACGGTGTTGCCCTTGCCTGGCTTGTGGTGCTGGAACCAGACGACGGTCCACAGCTGGCCGTCCAGATCGAGAACCGTGCCGTTCTTCAGGTCGTTGGTGGAGATCACGCGCGAGCCCTTCGTGTCAATCGGCGCAGAGCACCGTCATTCATTCATGAGTCCGGTTGATTCGCCCGGACGATTTGTCTTGCTGCCAGCCCGTCTGCGGGCAACGGCCAAGTTTAGCCCCGGGCGCCAACGTCGGGCGAGTTGATCATGCCCACGCTCGCCGTACCTCTGGGGCTGACGCCACGGGTCCCCGCGGCGGCCGCCGCTCGCAACCTCAAAGTTTGACCCAGCGGCGATCCCCACCGGCGTGTCGCAACCACACGGTCAACCTTTGACCTTCGCACCGGGAGAACCCACGACCGCCGCCGCTCGCAACCTCAAACTTCGACCCAGCGGCGATCCCCACCGGCGTGTCGCAACCACACGGTCAACCTTTGACCTTCGCACCGGGAGAACCCACGGCCGCCGCCACGACGCAACCTCAAAGTTTGACCCAGCGGCGATCCCCACCGGCGTGTCGCAACCACACGGTCAACCTTTGACCTTCGCACCAGCGGGCCGTCGGCGGGGCAGGTCGAGCCGAGGCGAGGGCGAGGCGAGGGCGAGGCGAGGGCGAGGCGAGGGAGGGTCCGGGCGGCGATGTCGCTGGCTATATCGTCGCAGGGTGATCCGTACGGAGTTCCTGGCCAAGCAGCCGACGCTCAACACCGAGCGAACGCGGCTGGTCCCGATGGGCCCGCGCTTCTTCCCCCAGGTCTGGCGCTCGCTGCAGGACCGGGAAACGGCACGGCTCACCGGGACCCACCAGACCTTCACCGAGGAGCAGGTCCGCCACCATCTGGACACCTTGCCCGGCCGCGCCGATCGAGCGGATTGGGCGATCATCCGCACCGAGGACAGCAGCTATCTCGGTGAGGTGGTGCTGAACGATCTCGACCGGGACAACGAGTCGATGAACTACCGGATCGCGCTGCGCGGACTGGACATCGCGGGCCAGGGGTACGGCACCGAGGCCGGCCGGGCGGTGATCAACTTCGGCCTGGCCGTGGTCGGGCTGCACCGGATCAGCCTCGGCGTGTACGCGTTCAACGAGCGCGCGATCAAGTCCTACCAGAAGATCGGATTCGAGCTGGAAGGTCGGTTACGCCACGCATTGCAGTGGGACGGCCGCTGGTACGACGAGCTGGTGATGGCCGTACTCGCTCCCCGGGCAACCGACCAGGACGCCGAGAGTGACACCGAGAGTTCGGAGGAGGCAGACCCTGCTGCCGTGCCGGCCGATGCGGGCGGTCACTCCCCCATGCAGCCGTCGAACCCGACGTCGGAATAGGAGACGTCGGTCTGCAGGTTCCCCGCATCCCCGTCGGAGACCGGTGCCGCGACATCGACGGCCGGGCACGGATTGCCCTGTTTGCCGGGTACGTCGGCGTGGATCCAGATCGCCGGATTGTCGCCCAGCCGCACGTCGTCCATGCCGCTGATCGCGATGCCGGTACGCACTCGGGCACCGACCTGCCCGGTGGTGTTGTCGTCGATCGTCAGGCCGTGCCCGCTGTTGGCACCGATCATCGCCGTGCCCGCGTACCAGGGTCGTGACCCGGCGCTGATGCCGATGACGTAATGGGTGTCCGGACCGCTCCAGACGGTGTTGTGGATGATCTTGGCGCCGGAGAAGTCGAAGTCCGACGGCTGGCCCCTACCCGGAACGTAGAACAGCGGATCGGCGACGATTCCGGCATACATCGACACGCCGGCCGACAGGATCGAGTTCTTCTCGACCACCGACCGCTGCACGATGTGGCTGTAGGGCGACCGGCTGCCGCGCAACAGCGCGATGCCGACCCCGCCGGTGTCGACGATCTGGTTGCCGCTGATCATGGTGTCCGCGCAGCCCGCGGCGATCCCGTCGCTCCACGAGCCCGCCGTGCTGCCGCCGGGCAACTGCCGGGTCAGGTAGTGATCATTGGAGTACGCGGTGATCACGTTCTTGCTGACGGTCACCTTGGAGCACGCGAAGCCGCCTGCCTGGCCGAGCACCTGAATGCCGGCCGAGCCGGCCGTGTTGGAGATCTTGTTGCCGACCACGGCGGTCCTGCTGCCGCCCAGCACGCGGACGTTGTACCGGTTGGGAACGAAGTTGCCCGGGCTGTTCCGGGCGCCGTCGACCCACACCGAGGTCAGCCGCGCACCGTCGGTGACCTCGACCATCGGCTGGTCGAAGTCTCCGCCGCGGACCACGCGCCCCATCTCGGCGTAGTGCGAGGGATCGGGGTCCCCGGCCGTGGTCAGCGTGACCCCGTGCGGAATGCTCAGCGGTTTGGTCAGCACGACCAGGGCACGCTGGGCCAGCATCACCGTGCCGCCCGGCGGCGTGTCGTCCAACAGTGCCTGCAGCGCCTCCTGCGACCCGTCGAAGCCGGCGGTCGCGGTCGGTTGCGGCACGGCGGTCTGGCCGGCCACCGCGTACGACGTGCCGCTGGAATCCCGGGCACCGGAACACACCTTGGGCACCAGATCGAGGAACCGGTCATTGACGAAGAACCGGGCGACCACGGTGGACCAGGCCTCGCCGTGATCCAACGCCTCCCGCCACTGGCCAAGACCGAGATCGGGCTCGCTGTTCCAGACACCCCGGTACAGGGTGATCAGCCGGGAGGTGTTGTCGTAACCCAGCCGGGCGTAGTCGGCGGAGGTGTAGACCCGCTGCCCGATATCGGCCAGGGTCTGCGGATTGCAGCCGACCTCGGCGAAGGCGTGGGAGGCTGCCATCCACTCTGCCTGGGTTGGCAGTCGGCCGAGGGCCTCGGTGTAGATCTTGGCGATGAACTGCCCCGGCACCTGGGTCGGTGAGCCCTCGGGTGATGCGGCGGCCTTCGGGGTCGGCGCGGTCAGCACTGCGAGCACGCCCAGTGCGAGGACGGCGACCACCGTCATCGCACGGCGCAGCGCAGAGCGCACCGTCATCCGTTCACCTGTCCCCTCGCGCTGGTGGAACCGTGCCGGTGGAGATCCGGCTGGTCGTCGGGGCTGGTCGAACAGCCCGGATCGAGATAACCAGATCGCGGGGCCGGGAGCCAACCATGGCGACCAATCTTTATAGGTCCTTTATCAGCTCGATACATGCGCGGGTCCGTTGTAACGGATCTTTCAGCTCTCGCCGTCGACCGGTTCATTGATCGCCGCGTAGCTGTCCCGCAACAATCTTTCGTCGGGGCCCTGCAGGATTCGGGCCTGTGCAAGATCTTCCAACACAACGAACCGCAGTGTCGACCCCCGGGTCTTCTTGTCCAGTGCCATGTTCTGCAGCAGATCGTCGAAGGCGTCCGGTTGATAGCTGACCGGCAGGCCGACCGCGCTGAGCACACTGCGATGCCGGGCTGCAACGGTGTCGGAGAGGATCCCCGCCCTCCGGGCGACTTCGGCGGCGAACACCAGACCGATGCTCACCGCGTTGCCG
>Ga0164243_10005498_pt1 | contig 19337 bp, 13 predicted proteins | sample OricompcompostOP_FD_108781 | JGI IMG/M metagenome (GOLD analysis project Ga0164243, IMG submission 108781) | Organic Plus compost microbial communities from Emeryville, California, USA - Original compost - Organic plus compost (OP) | ecosystem: Engineered > Solid waste > Mixed feedstock >... | reverse complement strand
CTCGAAGACCAGATCGAAGACGCCGCGAAGATCGGCTTCGATGCAACGCTCCATCAGACGCATGCCGAAGCCGCGGCGTGCAGGCGGCATCACCGGCGCGCCGCCACGCTCCTGCCAGTGCAGGCTCAATACCTGACCATCCGGTTCTTGGCGCAGATGCCATTGCAGCGACAGTGTCCCGTTCTCGGACGCGAGCGCGCCGTGCTTCACCGCATTCGTGGCAAGCTCGCTGAAGGCCATCGTCAAGCTCAGAGCAGCGCGCGGGCTGACATCGAAGTACGGCCCGTCGATCGTGACCCGCGGCTGCGCAGCGCCGGTCAATGGCGCCAGTACCTCCCCGGCGAGCGACTCGAGCGGCGCATTCTCCCAGTGCCTGCGCGTGAGCAAGTCATGCGCACGAGCGACTGCCAGCAAGCGCGCTTGGAACTTCGCGCCGAAATCCTGAAGGTTGTCGGCGTGCCGCAATGTTTGCATGGCCAACGATTGCACCGTCGCCAGCGTGTTCTTCACCCGGTGATTCAGCTCGTCGATGAGAATCTTCTGGCGATTCTCGGCCTGCTTGCGATGGGTGATGTCGACCAGCATGTTGATCGCGCCGATCAGCCGCCCATTCGCGTCGTGCAGCGGCGTGGGATAAGGAATGAAGGGCACGCGCGTGCCGTCGGGGCGCTCGGCGACAGCCTCTGCGCCGCGCACCGGCCGGTTCTCTTTCAGCGCGATCGCCATGGGACATTGGTCGTGCGGCAACGGGACGCCGTCGGGCGTGTACAGTCGCCACGTCACGCACCACTCCTGCCCCGGCGAAGGCGTGCGGCCGGCCATTTCCACCGCCGCCTTGTTATAGAAGGTGATTCGGCCTGCAGCATCCGTGGTGTAGACCGCGGCAGGCAGCGCCTCGAGGAGATCACGCATCTGCTGCTCGCTCTCGCGAATGCGATCCTCCATCTGTTTGGCCGCCGTCACATCCTGGAGCACGCGAACGCCGTATCGAAACCGGCCGTCCGGGCCTCGCACCGACGAGCTGTGCACGTCCAGGTAGAGAACCGTGCCGTCGGGCTTCTTGGCCCGCTTGCGAATGGCATAGCTGTCGATCTCGCCTCGTATCTGCCGGGCGTACGAAGCCGCATCCTCATCGCGAGACGGATCATCCGTGTAGTCGAGGAAGCTGAGCGACAGCAGCTCCTCCCGCGAGCGTCCCAGCATCTTGCAGAGTGCGTCATTCACTCTCAGCAATCTGCCCCGCTCGTCGGCCTCGGCGATGCCGATCGTCGCCGCCTCATAGGTCGCCGCCAAGCGGTCCTCGCTTTCGCGTCGGGCGATTTCCGCGTTGCGCAGATCGGTGACATCGGTCGTGAAGCAGCGCGTATTGACCATCTGCGCGCGATCGAATCTGCAGTTGGACGTGATGAGCACATGCTTGATCGAGCCGTCTTTCGCGCGCAGGCGCGCGGGATACTGGTCCAACTGTTCGCCGCGAGACAGGCGATGCAGGATATCTCCGATCACCGGCGCGTCCGCGTGGAACTCGGCGATATGGCGCCCGACGTAATCTTCTTTCGTGTAGCCGAGCATATTCAGCTCGGCCTTGTTCGCCCGCAGAATGATCCCTTCGTTGTTGACGATGTGCAGGCCGATGGCGCCGTTCTCGAAGAAATCTTCCAGATCCTGGCTCTTGCGGCGCAATTCCTGCTCGATCGCCTTCTGAGCAGTGATGTCCTGAAAGCAATTGATGGCGCCCTGAATGCGGCCCAGGTGATCCTTGAGCGCGCGGATGTTGACGACGACGGTGCACCGCGAGCCATCCGGCCGCTCGATGACCACTTCCGCATTACGCGTATCGCTGCCCGATTTCACCGCTTCCGCCATCGGACAGACCTCATGCGGCAGCGGACTTCCATCCGGAAGAAACAGACGATGCGAGCCGCAGAAGCGCTCCTTCGCTTCGCCGAGCGCGGGAGTGCGCCCCCACGCCTTGGCCGCCTCGCTGTTGTAGCCGACGAGCCACCCTTCGTGATCACAGATATAGACCGCACCCGGAATCGCATCGAGTGCGCTCGGGCCCGCCGCTGCGAGGGCCTCGTACTCCGTCGGCTTGCGCGCAGAGAGGGGAAATTCTTCTACCGTCGACATGAAATCACTCTCGGAAGTTTATATGTGCGCTCCTGGCCGGCGAGGAATGAAGCTGAGACGCCGGATGAACGGGTGAGAACTACGTGGTCAGCGGTTTTGTTCCTGTCCGCTCGAGCACGGACTCAGTTCCCGCGCGCCTGGTATACCACGCATGCATCAGTCCTGCTTGGAAGAACCGTACCGGCGGTTCGAATCCGCCCGACTCGATGACGGCCGCGACGTCCGCCGGTGCCAGGATGGCCACGTCTTTTTCCCACGCCGCGCGCATGCGAACGAGTCCTTCGGGCGGCACGCCGGCGGCGGCCATCATCTTCATCCACGTATGCACGAGCGACTCATGGGAATGAGTGCCCGACTCGGACGACAGGTCAGCGCTGGCCAACACGCCGCCGACGCGGAGCCTGCCGGCGATCGATCGAAAGAGCTCGGAGCGAGCCTTGCGCTCCAGGACGAATTGCGACACGAGCAAGCATGTCGCTGCATCGTGCAGATCCTGGCTCGGGAGCGATTCCAGATAGCCTTCATGGAAATGACAGCGCGACGCAAATCCATCGTTCTCTGCACGTCGGCGGCAGACATCGAGCATCCCGCGCGAGGGTTCCACCGCAGTAAACCGCCAAGCGGGAAACTTCTTTGCAAGATGAGCGAGCTCGGCGCCCGTCCCTACACCGACGCATAGCACGCGGGCGTCCACGGGCAGCTCGGCGAACACCGACTCGAGGAGAAAATGCAGCCCGTCCCGGATGGGCGCCAGCTTCGACCATTGCTTGTCGTAGCCCGAAGCTTGCTGATCGAAGGTCGATTTGAGCTCATCGCTGTGCATCGTTGCGCCTCATTCGTTGGTATCGCGCCCGGAGCTTCAGCGAGAGCTCGTCAGGACGATTTCGGCGGCCTGCAGTTGCTGTCCGGGCCCGTGTCGAGCGGCTCCGCGAGATTGCGGGCCTGGTCACAGAATCCAGGGATCGAATCGTCGTTGGCCATGCCTTCGTTCCAGGTTTCCCAGGCGTCGGCCAGCGCTTTGAGCGTGGCGGGCTGCGCCTGCGCTCGATTCGCGCGCTCCATCGAATCCGCCGCCACATCGAACAGGAACTCGTGCCCGCCGAGTCGATAGTACTTCCATCGCCCGCGCAGCGCTGCCCGCTGGTGATGCCCCTGAAACTTCCAGAACAGCTCACGCGGAATCTCACCGCGTCCGGCGAGCGCGCCGAGCATCGACATGCCGTCGAGCTGCGGCCAATCGGCTCGAGAGACGCCGGCGGCGTCAAGAAGCGTCGGCATCCAATCCATGGACAGCATCTGCTGTTTCGAAACGACGCCCGCGCGCAGCTGCCGCGGGAAACGCACGATCACTGGAACACGGATGCCACCTTCGAGCAGCAAGCCCTTGCGACCTCGAAACGGCCACACGTCCGAGAACCGCTCCCCGCCATTGTCGCTCGTGAAGATGACCAGCGTATCGCCGCCGAGCTCGAGTTTTTCCAACTCCGCCAACAGCCGCCCGATCTCGTGATCCATGCTCTCGACCATTCGCGCATAGGTCGCGAGCGAGCCGCCGTCGTAGTGCGGGCCGTGGGTCCCAAGGCCGCGATCCTCCGGACCCTCCCACGGCCAATGCGGCGCATTGAAATGCAAGCTCAGCGCAAAGCGCTGTCGAGTCGATGCGCAGCGTCGAATGAGCTGAATCGCCTCATCCGCGAGCAGCTGCGTCATATAGCCTTCGCGCGTGATGGCGGCGCCGTCGCGGCGCAACGCGGGCTTGTCGCGATACTCGTGCGTGAAATAGTCGATCCCGCCGCCGAGAAAGCCGAAGAAGTGCTCGTAACCGAACTGCCTCGGCCCGCCCTTGTCCGTATCGCCGAGATGCCACTTGCCGATGAGCGCAGTCTCGTAGCCGGCCTTGCGCAGCACTGCGGGCCAGGTCGGCTGGCCATCCGGAATTGCATGATCGCCCCACTCCCCGGCGCTGAACGGCTCGATCAATCCCGTCTGCCAGCGCGTCTGATAGCAGCCCGTCATCAGCGCAAGCCGCGTGGGAGAGCACACGGGAGAGTTGGAATAGGCGTCGGTGAGCTTGACGCCTTCGGCGGCGAGACGATCGAGCACAGGCGTGCGGATGTGCCGCGATCCGTAGCAGCCGAGATCGGCATATCCCATGTCATCCGCAAGGATGAACAGAATGTTGGGCGGTGACCTGCCGGCCGCTGCTACGAAATCCGGCGTCAGCGCGCCCAATGCCGCGGCCATGCTTCCGGCCACAAAATCCCGCCGTCTCAATGCATGGCCTCCTCTTCGGTGATCAGGGCCGCGCTATTCGATTCGCGAAAACAGCGCCTGATAGATCTTGTTCAATGAGCTTTGAAAGGCGCGAAACTCTTCCTTCGTCAGCGCATCCCTCGCAGGTGCTTCGTTCTCTCGCGCGCGCTCGAGCAGATCCGCGAGTGCTTCCCGGCCCTTCTGCGTAATCTCCATCTTGTGCCGCCGGCGATCGGCGCGGTCGCGTTTACGCACCGCCCAGGCGTGCTCCTCGAGATCGTCCAGGATGCTGACGAGCGCGGTTTGATCGAAGCCGCCGATCCGCGCCAGATCACTTTGGGAAATACCGGGGTTCGCATCGATCAGCGCGAGCGCGCTGAACTCCCCGGCGCGCAAGCCGCGGCCTTCCGTGCTCGAGCGGCGAAACCGTTCGGCCAAAAGATCGCGAATCCGGCGGATCCGGAACACCAGCACGTCATCATTGAGCACTCCCAGCTCGAAACCATTCGGGCCGGGCGCCTCCACAGGCTCGCTGCGGGCGGCCGACCGATTCTTCATTCTCGCGCTCACGTCGACGGAACCACTCGTTCTTCAATAAACGCCGCGACTTTACGGGTCATCGCGTCATTATCCCAGAGTCGCGCGTCCACCATGCTCGCAGTGAGCACGAGCGTCGGGATGCCGGCCTTCTCGAGCGCCATTTGACACAGTTTGGTTCCGAACGACGCCATGCGATCGCCCACCGGCACCAGCATCACCGCGCCGTGCGCGCGATAGTCCCGCGCCTGCTGGATGATCCACTCGGACATCCATCCCGGCAGATGCAGCTGCTCGTTCATCGAGATGTGCCGGGCCGCGAGCGCGCGCAGCGGATCCGCATCGAAGTACTTGCGATAGCCGTCCGAGAAGAAGTTCGAATACATCGACCAGATGAACACCGCGCCGTATTTCTCTTCGAACGCCCGATAGAAACCGGTGTTGAACCACAATCCGTTGTTGACCCAGAGCAGCCGCACGCGCTCGTTGGGGCAAGCGGCCACGCCTTTGCTGACCCGCGCCTCGAGCTCCTCGCAATAGCTGCGCATGTGATCGATCGACCATTGGCTGCCGCGGCTCCATGTCGCGGCCATGATGTTCGTGAGCTGCTCCGGCATCGACACGGGTGCAGCCGGTGCCCGCGCAATGATCTCCTTCGCGCGTTGTACATACTCGCCGGCCTGGTTCACGCGATGCATGACCGCACGGAACTCCGCGATGTTCAGCTCGCGATGCGACAGCAGTTCGGCGACCGCAATCAGGTTCTTGAGCTGCTCGACCTGAAAGTCGAGGCGATGCGTTTCGTACAGCGTCTCCCAGTCGTGCTGAGCGAGCTCGTACCATTTTTCACGCAGCTCGGTCTGTGCCGGACTGTCGAGCGTGACGAGCGGCACGCCGCCGAAGGCACGCGCCCATTGTTCGCCGATCTTCATGCTGTAGTCGCCGCGCAGCCGCTCGAGAATCATCATCGGCTTCGGCAACCCGCCATACGGCGCGCGTTCCGGCTCCTTCGCGAGCGTCGTCATGAACGGCAGGCTGCCGTAGCGCGGCAAACCGTCGTGATAACCGAGCCGGTCCATCAGATCGAAGTAATACGGCGACAGGCGCTTGGCCGCGATCACCGCGGAATACCACGCAAGCGAAATCACGGGTATGTCGAGCGTGTGGAAGATCTCGTGGGGCGACACCGCCGCGGCGATGACGTAGTCCCCGCCTCCCTCGATGACTTCCTTGCGGAAGCGGGCCTGGTTCTCCTTCTGATGCGCTTGCGCCGCACGCGTCGCCGCCATCAATTCGACTTCTGGCGCACTCATGCGGAGGCTCCTTTGCCGAGAGATTCGATGAACGCGGTCACTGCCGCCGCCTGCGCTTCTTCATCCGGATCGAACCAGGGCTGGCGCTTCAGGAACAGCGACGGAATGCCGCGCTCGTCGAGCAATGCCTTCTGATCGGGATACTCCCAGCCGAGCGTGTCGTCCCATTCATCGTGATAGAAGATGACGCCGTCGACGCGTGCCTGTAGGGCCAGCGCGAGAAAATGCGCGTCCGCGCGCGCCTGCGGGAATTCGCGCGGTGATGGAATTGCGCAGGAGTAATGCACGGCGAGCGCTTCCCACGGATCTTGAGTTTCATCGATGAGCGCGGCGTACGTGCGATCACCCCAGAGATGATCGTGCGCGACGACGGCCCCGCCCGATCGCTCCACGAGCGCGGTGAAGCGAACGTCGCTCTGCGGGCTGCCCTTGATGAGAATGCGCGGCCTGCGCGATCGCGCAGTAGGAGGATTCGCCAAGAGCGCACGCAGCGCGGCGTCATGATCCGCTCGCGCCATCGCGGAAGCCGAGCCGATCACCTTGAGCGCATCGACGCCGTCGAGCGCAGGCGCGGCGCCGCCCCACAGCGCCCTCGCCTCGATCAGAAGCTTGCGGCTCGCATTCGTCGTCCGAATCGCCGCGCGCAACGCATCATCGCTGATCTCCCGGCCGACCAATGCTTCGAAACGTTGCGCCATCGCGCGCAGACGGCCGACGACGTACTGCGCGGTCGTCCAGCCCGGCGTCTGCAGCAGATCGAACAGATGCAGCGGCGGCGTGCGCGCATCCGGCTCCCATTTCGGAATCTCGCGCAGCATGTAGTACAGATGCAGATACACATCCGAATTGCGCGGGATGACGACGAGATCCGCGAACGAGAACTCGCCTTCCACGAGCGAGCCGAAGATCGAGCGCACTTCGCCGTCGAAGTATTCCTCCATGTAGCGCTCGGCGACGGCGCTCCTGCGCGACGGGTGCCCCGCCAATCGCACCGGAAAGCAGCCGGCCGCGAGAATCAGCTCCTCGGGAACCGAGTTAAGGAAATAGCCGATCACCGTCTCGCCCGCGGCCTTGCGCCGGCGGGCTTCGGCGGTGCGATCGTCGTACGCGGCGCGCAGGACCTTAAGCGGCTCGCTCATCGCGGCATCTCCACGACGAGCTTGCCGATCGCGCCGCGCGCCGCGATGTGCTCGATCGCCTCCCTTGCGCGCTCGAACGGATAGCGGGCACTCACGCGCGGCCTGATCTTGCCGGCTTCGTAGAGCCTGAGCAGCTCGCGCACATTGGCCTTGGCAGTCTCGGGCTCGCGCGCGAGAAACCCGCCGTTGAACACGCCGACGATCTCACAACCCTTGAGCAATGCGAGGTTCAGCGGAATGGTGGGAATTCCTGCAGCGAATCCCACCACCAGATAACGCCCTTTCCACGCTATCGAACGCAACGCAGGCTCCGCGTAGTCCCCGCCCACCGGGTCGTAGACGATGTCCGCACCATCCGCGCCAAACTCCCCCAGCGCGGCCTTGAACGTATCGGCGAGCGCCTTCGACTGCCCCTTGTCGAGCTTGCCTCGCGGATACACGACTGCATCATCGGCACCGCACTGACGAGCGAACGCAGCCTTCTCTTCGCTCGACACTGCAGCAATGACGGTTGCCCCTGCCGCCTTCGCGATCTCGATCGCGGCCACGCCGGTGCCGCCCGCGGCACCGAGCACCAGCACACGATCACCCGCCGCCACGCGCCCCCGTTGCGTGAGTGCGTGGTAGGACGTGAGATACGTGAAGAAGAATGCCGCCGCTTCCTCGAACGGCATCAACGGAGGAATCCGCGTGCATTGCTCCGCAGGAATCACGATGCGCGTCGCGAGGCCTCCCCAGCCCGGACGCGCCATCACGCGATCACCGATGGCAAAACCCGTGACCTCCTTGCCGATCGCCGCGATCGTGCCCGCGATCTCGCCGCCCGGAGCGAAGGGCCGCGGCGGCTTCACCTGATAGAGATCACGGATGATGAGGCTGTCTGGAAAATTGATGCCGCAGGCCGCGACATTCACCAGCACGTCCCGCGGACCTGGCAGCGGATCGGGGCGTTCCACGAGTTGCAGCGTTTCCGGACCGCCCGTTGTGATGCTGTGCCAAATCTTCATCGTCCACCCTTCACTCGCGCGCACGAACCGCACGGTCCGTGCGCGCAGCCGTTGATGCCCATCACGCCGCCGGCGCGATCCCGAACACTTTTTCCGCCGTTCCGTGGAAGATCTTCGCCCGCTCGGCCGCGGTGATCTCCGCCTTCATGAAGAACTCGACCGACGCCTTCGGATCACCATAGGGATGATCGATCGCGAACATGATGCGGTCCGCCGACAGCTTGTCGAGACACAGCCGCAGCACTTCCTTGTCGAGGATCAAGCTGCTCGTGATGAGGAAATTGCGCTTGAAGCACTCGCTCGGCAGCAGCTGCAGCGATTGGCTCGCGCCTTTCTGCGTGCCGACGCGGAACGAGTGGTCGAGACGATGCAGCCAGTACGGCACGCCCTCGCCCATGTGCCCGAGCACGATCTGCAAGCGCGGAAACCGATCGAGCACGCCGCTCAGAATGAGACGGACTGCGTGCGTGCCCGTGTCCATGCCGAAGCCCCACTGCCCGCCGTACATGTAGTAGTCGGACAGCGCACCGAACAGCTTCGGCGAGACATTGCGCGGATGGATGTAGATCGGCCGGCCGAGCGCTTCGGCCGCCTCGAGAATCGGCCAGTACTTCTTCTCATCGAGATACTCATCGTTCGTATATGAGTTCACGAGGAAGCCGTTGAGCTTGAGCGAGTTGATCGCGCGCTCCATCTCCTTCACGGCCGCGGCAGGATCCTGCGGCGCGAACGCCGCAAGACCTGCGAACCGCGTCGGATGGGCGCGAATGACCTCGGCCATGAAGTCATTCGTCGTGCGCGCCATCTCGGTCGCGACATCCGCACGAAACAACTGCACGCCCGGCGAACCGAGCGACAGTACGTGCATGTCGACGCCCGTCTCGTCCATTTCGCGCAGGCGCCCGTTCGGCAGATCCACGAAACGATCGCGCAGCGGCGTCCAGCGATCCGTCTGGCCGGCCGGCGGATAGGTGCCGAGCCGATACCACGTCAACAGGTCCTGGTTCTTCCAATCGCTGCGCGAGATCTCGACCATCGCCTTCACGTATTCGGGCGTGGCGAAGCCTTCCTCGGTCGCGATCTTGCGGATGCGGCCGCCTCCTCCCCCGGAGGCGGCCTGTGCGAGCGACGACGCGGCGACGGCGCCCAACGTCGTCGCGGCGACGAATTCACGGCGGTTGATGCTCATTGTTGTTCTCCTGTGAGTCGCCGTCAGAAGCTCTTCGACACGGTGAGCGTCGTGAAGCGGCCGAGCGCGCTCGCCTGGCCGGGATCGAAGCCGCCCACGATGTCCACGAACGGTGCGCGTTCATCGAAGAGGTTGTTGACGCTCAGCGAGAAGGAGGTGCCGTCCCAGAGCTTCGAGTCGCTCGTGAACGTGTAGCCGAGATGCAGATCGGCCGTGACCCACGAGTCCACCTTTTGCACCGGCGTCACGAGGTTGTTGTCGTAGCTGTCGACGTAGTTCACGAGCATCTCCGCCGAGTAGCCGCCGTTCTCCCAGCCGACCGACGCTTGGCTGCGGAACTGGACCGGATAGTTGATGTTGCCGAGCTGTTCGACCGCCGGCGTCGTCGAGCTGACCGCGACGTCGTAATTGAACAGATACGTCGCGTTGACGTTGAACAGGAAATCGCCGAGGTCGGTCGGCAAGTGATAATCGGCCGACAGGTCGATGCCGTCCGTCTTCACCGAGCCCAGGTTCACCGGCTGCGCGTTATAGAAGAACGCCAGCGTCGCCGGGCGCACGCCCGACAGCGGCACGCCTTGATCGAGATACGACTGGATCAGCGCATCGCTCGGATTGCGCGTCACGGCGAACGCATACGTCGGATCCAACAGGCTCTGCGCCGTGCGCGGCGGGAAGTTGATCACGTCCTCGTAGTCGATCGTGAAGTACGTTCCCACGACGCGCAGGCCCGGCACCGCGGCCGGCTCGACCTCCGCGGAGAACGAATACGTCGTCGCCTTCTCCGGCTTCAGATTCGGATTGCCCGCGTTCAAGTTGATGCCGACGCTCGTGCCGGTCGGCGACAGCGGATCGATCCACGTGACCACGCTCAAGTTCGAGCCCGTGCGCATCACCGGCAAGTCTTGCAGGCCAGGCGCGCGGAAGGATTTGCCGTAGCTGCCCTTGAAGAGCAGACCGTCGACCGGCGACCAGTTCAGGCCGACCTTCGGATTGGTCGTCGAGCCGATATCGTCGTAATCGTCGATACGTCCAGCGAGCGACAGATCCAGGCGCTCGAGGCCCGGTCGTGCATTCGCGCTGCTGACGAAGGGAACGAACAGCTCCGCGAACGCGGACTTCTGCTCGCGCTTCTGCGAAAAGGCGCGCTGTTCCGGCGCGGCGATGTCACCTTGCAGCGAGCCGCCGACGTTCGCGTAATTGAGCAGCTCCGCGCCGACCGCCAGACGCACATCGCCGAACAGTGCGCCGGAAAGCTGCGCCGAGCCGCCGCTGATGCGGTTCGTCGAGTAAGGATTGAACAAGCCCGTGAAGATCGAATCGAGCACCGCCTGGCTGTTCGGGCCGCCGAACGGATTGAAGGCCGTCGCCGGATTGCTGCTCGCCAGGGCGCGATTCAGCGCCGGCGTCAGCACGCGCAGCGTGTACTGCGAGCTTTCGTCCTCGCCGTACAGACCGTCGACGCTGAGCTGCCAGTTGTCGTTGATGTCCCACTCGAATCCGGCGGTGAAGCGCGAATCGCGCGTGCGGCCGTTCTGATCGACGAGGCCGAGATCGCGCGTGAAATCGTATTCGACGGTCACCGAGCTCGGATTCGTCCCGGCCGGCGCGACGAAATACGCGTTGCTTCTCGGCACGGTGAGGTTCGCGATGACGGACGTCGAGCCCTGCTGCACCGCCTTCGCGGTGTACGTGCGGTCGCTGAGCAGGACCTGCGCCTTGAACTTCAGGCTGTCGGTCAGCTCCTGCTCGAAATTGATGAGGCCGCTGTCGCGATTTTCGGCCGGCAGGATGTCGCCGTAACGCAGGTTCTCGCAGAGATTGCGCGTGTTCGGCACCAGGCTGCCAGCCGTCGCCGGAGTCACGCCGCCTTCCGGAATCGCGTACGGCACGCCGCCGACGATGATGTTGCCGGGATTGCACTGGCTGTTGCGGTAGTCGGAGCCGCCGAACGCGCGCAGATCGGAGCGCGAGTAGCTGCGCTCGCCGCCGTTGAGATTGTTGCGTTCGGTGTGCTCGTAAGCGAGCGTCACGCTGCCGGTGTCCCATCGCGTGCCCGCGAGCAATGAGCCCTGCGCCATCCAGTAGTCATCGGCAAAGCCATAACGTCCGCGCGCCAGCACGCCTTCATAGTCTTTGCGCGTGAGGAAGTTCACGACGCCGGACACCGCGTCCGAGCCGTACACGGCCGAGGCGCCGTCCGCGACGATTTCGACGCGCTCGATTGCGATTCCGGGAATGGCGGTCGGGTCGGTGTAGTTGCCGGCCACGCCGCTCGGCGACATGCGCTGATTGTCGAGGAGCGTGAGCGTCGCCTGCGGGCCGAGGCCTCTCAGGTTGATGGAGCTGCCGCGCGTCGTGTTCGTGCCGCCGGAGCCTTGCGAGCTCGCCGACGATGCGTCGATGCCGAAGCCTTGCACTTGCGGCACCTTGCGCAGGAATTCGGTCACCGTTGCAGCCGGCTGCCGTTCCATGTTCACCGCGCCGACCGACACCACGTTCGAGCCCACGGGACCGCCGCCGCCACGAATGCGGCTGCCCGTCACGACGATTTCGACCAGCTCTTGCGGCTCCGTCGACGTCGAGCTCGGCGCGGCGGGTGCAGCGTCTTGTGCGAGCGCGATCTGCACGGGCGTGACGAGATATAACGATGCAATCAAACCGTACTTCATCTGATACCCCCCTCTCAAAGACAACAGTAATCCGCTATGTCAGTTGGGCGCGTCGGCGAAACGACCGCAGCCTCGACACATCACACGACTCCCTTCTCGCGCATGGCCGCGATCGCGTCGGCGTCGAAGCCGAGCGATCCCAGAATCTCGTCCGTGTGCTCGCCGAGCGCAGGCACGGGCCCGGCACTCAGCCGCCCGCTGCCAAGCTGAAAACCGGGACCGACGATGCGAACGGATTCGCCCGCCGCAGGAATTTCACTGTCGAGAAACACCCCTCGCTCGCGCAGGTGCGGATGAGCGAGTATTTGCGCGAGGTTGCGCACGAAGGCGACGGGCACGTGGCGCTCCGCGAGCTTCGATTCGATCTCTTCGCCGTTCACTTGCGCGAAGATCGCCGTGAGCGCCGCGCGCAGCGCCGTGTGATTGGCAACGCGCGCACGATGCGTCGCGAAGCGCGCGTCTTCGAGCAGCCAGCGGCAATCGAGGACTTCGCACAGCGCTTCGATCTGATGCTGATGATTCGCGCCGATCGCGAGGTAGCCGTCCTTGGTGCGGTAGGTTTCGGAAGTCGCAACGAGCCGATAACCGCGATTGCCGGTGCGGCCGCGGACTTCGTTCGTATAGAAGTAGGTCGGGATCGCGCCGCCCATCAGGTTGAAGGCGCTGTCGAGCATTGCGACGTCCACGTAGTCGCCTTGCCCGGTCTGATTCCGGCGATGCAGCGCCGAGAGAATCCCGATCACGGCCATGTAGCCGGTGAAGATGTCGATGATGGGAAAGCCGACCTTCATCGGATCGGTGTCGGGCTCGCCGTTCATCCACATGATGCCGGACATCGCCTGGACGATATGGTCGTACGCAGTCCAGTCGCGCAGCCGGCCGGTCTGGCCGAAGCCGCTGATCGAGGCGTAGATCAACGAGGGATTGATCTCCTTGAGCGTCGCCCAGTCGAGCCGCAGCTTCGCCGCGACGCCCGGCCGATAGTTCTCGACGAGCACGTCGGTGCGTGCGGCGAGCTTGTAGAGCGCGTCGCGCGCGACATCGGACTTGAGATCGAGCGTGATCGATTTCTTGCCGTTGTTCGCGCCGGCGAAGGGAATGCTCATGCCGGGCAGCCCGGCATGCTCGGTGTAGTGACGGAAATCGTCGCCCACGCCGGGGCGCTCGACCTTCACGACATCCGCGCCGAGCAGCGACAGCGTGTTCGTGCAGGTCGGGCCCGAGAGCGCGTGAGTCAGATCCAGCACGCGAACGCCTTGCAGCGGCTTCGCGACGGGGCGGTCAGTCTCTTGAGCGTTCATCTATCATCCAGATCATCGAATTTTTAAACCATATCAGTTTCAATTTATCTTGTAACTTGATTTTTTGCTCACGCGACCGTCTACTGGCGTGAACTAGAGTGGGGGTTTGCTTTCGTGAACGACGAGCGGATGCGGCTTAACGTTTGGATTCGTAAGCACGGCGAACGAGCAGCGCGATGGTGAGCCTCGCGCCGCGCCGTCCGCTCGGCGCCTTCACGACGTGGTCCCGCGCGCAGATCTACGCGCTCGCGATGTTGGCGCTCGTCAACATGTCGAATTACATGGACCGCGCGATCTTCGCGATCCTGCAGCAGCCGATGAAAGAAGACCTGCATCTGCAGGACTGGCAGCTCGGCATCCTGAGCGGCCCCGCCTTCGCGCTCTTCTATTCCCTCGCCGGCATTCCGATGGCGCGGCTCGCGGAAAGATTCAACCGCGTCACGCTGCTCGGCGCGGCGCTATCGGCATGGTCGTTCGCGACCGCCATGTGCGGCGCAGCGGTTTCCTTCATCCATCTCGTTCTCGCGCGCATCGGTGTCGGCGCGGCCGAGGGCGCGTGCACGCCGACGACGCACGCATTGATCTCCGACGTCTTTCCCGCGAAGCAGCGCGGCCTCGCGATGGCCTGGCTGACGACGAGCATTCCCGTCGCACAGATGATCGCACCTCTGATCGGCGGCGCTGTTGCGATGCACTGGGGCTGGCGGACCGCGTTCATGGCGATTGGACTGCCCGGCATCGCGCTCGCATTCGTGCTCTGGATCACATTGAAGGATCCGCGCGAGGCACACGCACGCAGCACCACTTCACGCGCGCCGAGTCAGTTCTGGCCCGACGTGAAACTGCTGTTCTCGAATCGAGCGTTCGCCCTGCTGTTCGTCGCCAGCACATTCATGGGCATCGGCATCACCTGCACGAACATGTTCACGGCGTCCTACTTCTTGCGGCAGTACAACCTGACGCTCGGCGAAGTCGGCATGCTCTCCGCCGCAGGCATGGGCGTTGCGGGGTTGATCGGCACCTTCACCGGCGGGTTTCTCGCGGACCGCTTCGCCGGCGCTTATGGCCGCTCGTATCCCGCGATCTGCGGCATCGGCGCGCTGCTTGCGAGCGTGCTCTTTTTCATCACGTTCACGCGCGATGTGTGGACGGCCGCGGTGCCCTTCCTGCTGCTCGCCAACGTCTCGACCGATCTCAAGAACGGCCCGAACTTCGCGGCCGCTCAGAACATGGCGCCCAAGCACATGCGCGCCACCGCTTCGGCAGTATTGATGCTGGGTGCGGTCGCGCTCGGCGGCGGCGTCGGTCCGTTCATCTTGGGCGCGATCAGTGACATCGTCGCTGCGCACGACTTCCCCACGACGTTCGGCGTATTTTCCGAAGTCTGCCCGGTCAAGGACGCCGGTACTGCGCTCGCGGCCGCGTGCTCGAAGGCTTCTGCCGCCGGTCTTCGCGGCGGCTTGATGGCGCCCTGCGCCGCGTTCGTGATCGCAGGCACCTGCTTCCTCTTGTCCGCGCGCGCGATTCGCGAACGGCTCGACGACTGAACCCGTCGTAGCAAGAGCGCAAAGCTCGCTACCCGCCCGGCCGGCGCCGACGATACACACGCAAGGTTGGCCCGGACGCATATCACTCGTCGGGCGCGATCGTGACGCGAAGCCCATCGAGCGCCTCGCTGAGATCGATCTGGCACGCGAGCCGGGATGTCTCGCGAGCGTGCGCGAGCGCGGAAATCAACTCCCGCTCATCGCCCGGCTCCGCCGGCAACCTCGCAAACCAGTCGCTTGCAAGGTACACATGGCAAGTGGCGCAGGAGATCGTTCCGCCGCAGGTTGCTGCCACTCCGTATTCGAGCTCACGCAAAACCTCCATGAGCGAGCCGCGCGCAGGCGCATGGACCTCGTGCGCTTCGCCCTCACGGTCCACAACGTGCAAACGAATGCTCATGGATCAGATCTCGAACACGAGCGGCAGCGCCGTCGACCCGAACGGATGCCAGAACTCATGATCGGCAGCGCCGCTCAGTCGGAACGACTTCGTGCGCGAGAGGAGCTGCTCCAGCGTGACGCGCATCTCCAGGCGCGCGAGGCTGTTGCCGAGACAGGTATGCACGCCGAACCCGAACGACAGGTGGCGATTGGGCGAGCGCAGCTTGAACGACGTCGCATCCGGGAACGCATCCTCATCCAGGTTGCCGGAGGCATACACGAGCAGCGCCGCATCACCCTCTTCCAGCGTTCGGCCGTGCAGAGTCACATCCTTCATCACGGTGCGCGGCATCTGCAGCACCGGCGGCCGAAGTCGCAGAATCTCCTCGATCGCGGCAGGAATCAGCGCCGGCTCCTCGCGCAGCTTTCGCTGCAAGGCCTGATCTTCGGCCACGTACTCGGCGCAGATGCTCACGGCACTGGTCGTCGAATCGTGACCGGCCCCTAGAAACAGGCGGATGACGCCGGCGATCAGCGGCTCCGTGATTTCGCCGCCCTGCTTGGCGCCTTCCAGCATCGCGGCGATCAGATCTGCGCTCGGATCCTGCGGCGTCGTCTTGCGAGCCTCGACCGCTTGCCGCGCATAGCTCCACAGAAAGGCATCCGCCGCCTCGTATCGAGCGCGCTCTTCGGGCTGGCTCGAGCCCTGGAAGTACATCGCCTCCGAAGCTTCTTTGATCGCCGACCAATCCTCCTGCGGCTGGCGCAGCAGCGCGAGCAACACCTGCGGCGGCAATGGACGCGCAACTCCCGCGGCGAAGTCGCCGCGCCCGGCATCGATCAGCGGCCCGATCAGCTTTGACGCGATCTCGCGCGACACGGGCGCAAATTGCGCGATCGCTTTTGGCGTGAAGAACGGCTGCAACAGGCGGCGCCACGTTCGATGTTCCGGGGGATTCGATTCGAGCGGCGGACGCCGCTGACCTTCGAAGCGCACGGACTGCCCGAACGTGTCAGGGTCGTTGCAGGCGGCCATAATGTCCGCGTGACGCGTGATGAGCCACGCGGGCTTGGTGCCGCCGCTGCTGCCGCGCGTGCCTTCCTGCAAGGCAACGGGACACTCGGCACGAAGCCTTGCATAGAGCGCACGCGGATCCGTCGCAGTCGTCGAGTACTCGCGTACGACGTCAGGCGCCTGGCGGCTCAAGGCTTTGGGAGGATGGCTCGGACGCACGGTGCTCATGGCTCGCTCGAGATATATAGATGAACAACTATAAGACGACTTTCACTATAGTTTTCACCGTAACATAGCCAATCAGCTATTTCCATCCCCGGTACTATGCGATCCGATATGACCGACCAATCCCCTCCCGCCGGCAAGCTCACCTTCCGTCAGCTCGAAATTTTTCTGGCGGCGAGCCGCTCCGAGAGCTTCAGTGCCGCCGCGAAGAAGCTCGATGTCGCCCAGCCTTCGCTGAGCGCGGCGATCGCGAAGGTGGAGCATCAGCTCGGCGTGACGCTCTTCGACCGCACGACTCGCAATGTGACCCTGACGGCGGAAGGCGCACGGTTGGCGGTCGCCGCCGCGGACCTCATCAAGATCTATCGATCCTCGATACAGAATCTCGCCAGCGGCGCCCAGCCCGAGGCGCGCGTGCGTTTCGCGGCCCCTCCTGCGCTGCTCGGCGGCACGGTCGCGCCCATCGCCATTCGCGAGTTTCGCCGCCGCTTTCCCGACTATCAGGTCACCTTCCATGACGTGGACCGGCGCGAAGCGATCAAGCTGCTGGTCGGCGGCTCCGTTGACTTCGCAATCGTCAACGACCCGCCCAATCTCGCCGAGGTGGAGAAGCGCGTCATCGGCGAGACGTCGTTCGAAGTCATCATCGCGGCCGATCATCCGCTCGCCAAGCGCAAGTCCGTCACCTGGCAGGATCTCGAAACCGCGCCGCTCATCCTCGCCGGCAATTTGCGCCGCCGCGGCCTGATTCAGGAAGCCTGGGAGTCAGCGGGCCACGATCTGCGCCCGACGTACGAAGTGAATGAGCTCAGAACCGGCGTCGGGATGGCGGCGGCCGGGCTCGGCTTTGTCCTGCTTCCGGAGGGTTATCTCGATCCGGAGCTTCCGGCGCATCTTGCCGCGGTACGGCTCGAAAGTGATTCGTTCAAGCGGCCGCTTGGTTTATTACGCTTGAAGTCCCAGCCGCTGTCTGATCCCACGCAGCATCTCGCGGAGCTTCTCGAACGTCAGCTTCAGTCCCGCCAGAAGACCCGCAAGCCAAGAACCGGCAAGACCCGATGAGCGGCCGATGGAGACCGCGCGTCTAGTTCTAGCGTTGCGGTGCTAGAACTGATACCGCGCCTGCAATTCCCACGTCCGCGGCATGCCGAAGATAGCGTTCGGTCCATACGCCGCCTGCGCGTAGGTCCGGTCCGTGGCGTTGCGCACATGCGCGCTCAATGTGAGTGAATCGAACGCAGCCCAGTCCACTGCGGCGTCCACGACTGTGTAGCTCGGTAACTCAGCCGTGTTCGCCGAGTCGAGATAGCGCTTGCCTACGTAGCGCACGCCCGCACGCGCGCGCCAGTCGTCGATGAACTCCCAACTCGCCCAGAGATTCGCGAGCTGCTCGGGCACCGCGTACGGCGTGTTGCCGGTGTCTTCGGCATAGTCGTCGTAGTTCGCATCCAGCAGCGCGGCGTTCGCGTCGATGCGCCAACGGTCGTTGATCGTGAGTGCCACCGTAGCTTCCACGCCGCGCGTCGACTGCTCGCCAACCTGTGCCACGTCGTCCGGATCGGGCGTGCTCAGATCCGCGATCAAGAGATCCTTCTTCGTAATGTCGTACACCGCGAGCGTCCATTCGAGGCGCCCGTCCAACGCCCGCTGCTTGATGCCGACTTCGAATTGCTCGCCGGTCGTGAGATCGAGGTTCACTTCGGCGGCCGAGAGCGACGCGAGCGATCCGATCGGATCGACTGCAGTCGAATATTGCGCGTACAGCGACAGCGCCTCGACCGGCTGGAAGACCACGCCGACGCGCCACGTCGTGTCATGGAACTTGCCGCCGAATCGCGCACCCGTGAGCAGGTTCGTACGCTCGTATTCGCTGTTATCGTAACGCGCGCCGCCAATGAACGACCACTGCTCGTTCAGCTCGAAACGATCTTCGAAGAACACCGCATACTGCTCCGTGTCGGTATCGAACTTCGGAAACGTGCCGGCGACATTGATGAAATATCCCGGATCGAAGCCGCGCACCGGAATCACGCTCGTCCCGCTGTACGGCGAGTTGTTCTCATGCTGGAAGTCGACCTGATTGAAATCGAAGCCGACGACGAGCGTGTTCGTGCTCGCGCCGAGCTCCTGCGTGAACTGCGCCGCGAGCTGATCGCCGAACTGGCGCTCGCGATGATAGATCTCGATATAGAACATGCGCTCGATCGCGTCGGTCGCAGCGTCGAGGTAGTACTCCTCCACATTGCGCCAATGACGATCCGAATCGAGGTAGTACGCCGTGTTCGTAAGCACGACGTTCGGCGCGGCCTGCCATTGCGCGCGCAGCCGCGTCGATGAATCTTCGTAGTGGATGTCGCTGTCGCGCACGTTGTAGTTGAATTCGCGCAGCGACTTGTCGATGCGCCCGTCGCGCAGCGGCGTGCCGAAGTACTGCATGTCCGTGCGATCGACGTAATCGGTCGCGAGCGTGATGCTCAGATCATCGTTGGGTTTCCACAGCAGGTTGCCGGACAACGCCGTGCTGTCGGAATCGCCGCGCTGAACCCAGTTGTCCGCCTGGCGATAGCTGGCGTCGACGCGATACGCCATCGACGAGCTGAGCGGAGAATTGAAATCGACCGCCGCGTT
>Ga0164243_10005496_pt1 | contig 19338 bp, 19 predicted proteins | sample OricompcompostOP_FD_108781 | JGI IMG/M metagenome (GOLD analysis project Ga0164243, IMG submission 108781) | Organic Plus compost microbial communities from Emeryville, California, USA - Original compost - Organic plus compost (OP) | ecosystem: Engineered > Solid waste > Mixed feedstock >... | reverse complement strand
CGGTCCGTACCAGTACACGCAGCTGTGGCGGTTCCACGACGACGGTCGCATGAACCCGTGGCTCACGATCTACGGCCCCGGGATCCACGACCAGCACACGTATCACCCGCACTGGCGGTTCGACTTCGACCTCGACGGCGCGCGCGACGACGTGTTCGAGCGTTTCGAGGAGAATCGCTGGAAGCGCGTCGAGCGCGAGGGCTGGTTCCCGTACAGCGGCGAGGCCGACGAGGCGGGCAACGTGTGGCGCCAGACCGACCTCCGCTCGGGCGCGGCGATCAACATCCGCCCGCACACGTGGGACGACGCCGAGATGTTCGCGATCCGCTACCACGACGGCGAGTGGGCCCCGTTCTCGCCGCGCAGCGCCGCGGGCAGCCAGCCGTTCCCGGCCGCCTACGTCGGTGACGAGGCGCTCGAGGGCGACGACCTGACGCTGTGGTACGTCGCGCACGTCCACTTCGACCAGTCGTTCCCGTACACCGCGGGCCCCTGGATCCGCGTCGACGGCCTGGCCTAGGCTCCCCTGGGCGAAGGGACGATTTCCTGTTCCTCCCAGAGCGTGGGAGTCATGGGTCGCGAAGTGCGGCCAGGACCGAGCGCAACCGTGGCTCGGTCACACGGTCGTCCTTGAGCTCGAGCAGCGGCAGCAGCTCCCCCCAGATCTGCTTCACGTCCAGGCGCACTCCCTGTCGGACGACAACGCCCTCTATATCCAGCCAGTCCTTGGCTCGCCCGGCGAACGCCTTGTGCACGATGAGGTCCTCGGCGGAGCACGTCGTCACGCTCGCTCTGGGAGCAACCTCGAAGGGCGATGCTCGCTCGACGGCTCTCTCCTCGAACGGCATCGCGCCGAGAGAGATGTCGGCATGCACACCGTTGCTCGCGGCCACCAGCAGCGTGCGGTGCTGCAGGGCGAATTCACGCGCATCGGGGATCCTGGGCCGCAGCGCAGTCAGGAGCGTGTCGACGTAAGGCTCTTCCCCTCCGAATCCGGTCACGACCGTGAGGTCCACGTCCGCGGTCATCCGCGGCTGTCCCCAGCGCTGTACCGCCAGCCCACCGATGAAGCAGAACCGGAACCCCGCGCGCTTGCAGATCGACTCCACCTCCAGCGCCGCTTCGAAGATCGGATTCATCGTCGTGCGCGAGAAAACAGGCGTTGTTGCTCGACGAAGCCCGAGCTCGTGCGGCGTGCCTGCTCCACCTCCGCGATCGGAACCGCGCCGAGGAGCGCGTCGGCGAGCCGCAGCGCCTCGGCATCCGTCAGTCTGCGGAGCTCGGCCCGTTCGACCTCCGCGACGGCTGATGCGGCCGTGGCACGCTGGTGGAGCCACGCTCGTGCGAACGCCGGCTGACTAGGCATGAGCTGATCATACCAGCCGCGGGCGGGATGGCCCTCCGCCGCGGCTCAGGCGGCTTCGCCGTGGCACTTCTTGTACTTCTTGCCGGAGCCGCACGGGCACGGCTCGTTGCGGCCGACCTTGTCGCCGACGACGATCGTGCCCTGCCGCTCGCCCGGGCGGCGGCCCGACATCGCGGCGTCGAACGCCTCGATCACGACCTGGGTCGGCTTGATGATCGTGCTCGCGGTCTCCTCCGTCATCGCCGCCTCCTTGACGTCCTCGCTGATCAGCTCGGACAGCTTGGCGTAGATGTTCGGCTGGGTCTCGACCAGCTGCGGCGCGACGCGCTCGTGCACCGGCTTGTCCGCGAGACCCGCGACGGTCGCGAGCTGCTCGGTGACGACGCGATCGGCGTCCGCGAGGTTCTGCTGAGTGAGGCGCGGCAGCGTGCCTTGCTGGCCACGGTCGAACATCGCCCACACCAGCGTCGCGTAGAACACGGCCGCCTCGCCGACGGTGTCGCCGTGCTCGGTGCGGACCGCGGCGGCGAACTGCAGGAGGAACGGCTGCTCCTTCTGGAGCCGCTGCGCGAGCTTGTTCATCGCCTTCTTGTCCCCGCGCTGGTCCAGGCGGGTGAAGGCGGTGATGGTGCGTTCGACATCCTCGGCGCTGACGACGTAGGCCATGACGAGCGATCTTCCCCGCACCGGGGCCGGCGTCAAGCGCAGCGCGCGCCGAGTTCGACGGTCGTGTCGACGTTCAGCGGCGCGTCGTGCCGTCGGGCGTGACCTCCCAGATCATCCCCGAGTGCAGCAGCTTGTTGAGGTCGCCGAGGCCCTGCGTGGCGGCGGCCTCCTCGAGCTGCGAGACCGCGAGCTGCTCGTACGTGGGCTTGGTCTGGCGGTGCAGGATGCCGACGGGCATCGGGAAGTCCGGCTGCACGAGCTGCGCGAGGACGTGCGCGTAGACCGGCGAGCCCTGCTCGGAGTGAACGAGGAGCTCGGAGGCCGGCACCTGGCCGGGGCCGTCACCGACCTCGACGATCTCCGGCCGCAGATCCTTCGTCAGGCGGATGCCCTTGGTGCCGTTCGCGAACACGAGCGGCTGGCCGTCGACGAGCTTGATCTGCTGGTTCGGCGCGTCGTCCTTCACGCGGTCCCAGACGCCGTCGTTGAACACGGGGCAGTTCTGGAGCATCTCGATCAGCACGGCGCCCTTGTGCTTGTACGCCTGCTCGAGGATCGAGCTCATCAGCTTCGCGTCGGTGTCGGCGACGCGCGCCACGAACGTCGCCCCGGCGCCGAGCACGAGCGAGATCGGGTTCAGCGGGTGATCGATCGAGCCGGTCGGCGTCGACGGGGCGCGCGTCCCGAACTGCGACGTCGGCGAGTACTGGCCCTTCGTCAGCCCGTAGATCTGGTTGTTGAACAGGAGGATCTTGAGATCCATGTTGCGCCGGAGCGCGTGGATCATGTGGTTGCCGCCGATCGACAGGCCGTCGCCGTCGCCGGTGATCACCCACACGTCGAGCTCGGGGCGCGCGACCTTGAGGCCGCTGGCGATCGTCGGCGCGCGGCCGTGGATCGTGTGGAACCCGTACGTGTTCATGTAGTACGGGAACCGGCTCGAGCACCCGATGCCGGAGATGAACACGGTGTTCTCGCGCTTGACGCCGACGCTGGCGAGCGTGCGCTGCACCGTGGCGAGGATCGCGTAGTCACCGCACCCCGGGCACCAGCGGACGTCCTGGTCGGTCTCGAGGTCCTTCTTGCTGAGCTTCAGCTTGACTTCCTGGGTCATGGCGGCTCCGTTACGCGATGCCGATCGGCTCGGCGAGAGAGGCCCCGTTCGGGGAGGTTTCGGGGCGAGCACCGGTGAGCTGCCTGTCGATCGCGTCGATCAGCTCGCGCACCTTGAACGGCTGGCCCTGGATCTTGTTGATGCCGGCGGCGTCGACGAGGAGCTCCGCCCGGATCAGCGTGCGCAGCTGGCCCATGTTGAGCTCGGCGACGACGACGTGCTTGAAGTTCTTGATCACCTTCGCGAGGCCGGGCTCGAGCGGCGACAGCCAGCGCAGGTGCGCGTGGCTGACCTTCTTGCCCTGCGCCTGCAGGTGCTGCACGGCCTGGCGGATCGCACCGAACGTGCCGCCCCAGCCGATCACGAGCACGTCGCCGGAGTCGGCGCCATGGAGGTCCAGCTCGCCGATGTCCTGCGCGACGCGCGCGACCTTCTCGGCGCGCAGCCGCACCATCTTCTCGTGGTTCTCCGGCGCGTACGAGATGTTGCCGGTCCTGGCGTCCTTCTCGATGCCGCCGATGCGGTGCTCGAGGCCGGGCGTACCCGGGACGACCCACGCGCGCGCGAGCGTGCGCTCGTCGCGCTCGTAGACGAAGTAGTTGCTCGGATCGGTCCGGTGGATCACCTCGAACCGCGGCAGCGCCTCGAGGTCGGGCAGCGGCCACGGCTCCGAGCCGTTCGCGATGTACCCGTCGGAGAGCAGCATCACCGGCACCATGTACCGGGTCGCGATCTTCACGGCCTCGATCGCGCAGTAGAACGTGTCGCCCGGGCTCTTCGCCGCGATCACCGGGATCGGCGCCTCGCCGTTGCGGCCGAACACCGCCTGGTAGAGGTCGGACTGCTCGGTCTTCGTCGGCAGGCCCGTCGACGGACCGCCGCGCTGCACGTTGACGATCACGAGCGGCAGCTCGGTCATCACGCCGAGGCCGATCGCCTCGCCCTTGAGCGCGATGCCCGGGCCCGACGACGCGGTCACCGCGATCGAGCCACCGTACGCCGCGCCGATCGCCGCGCCGATCGCCGCGATCTCGTCCTCGGCCTGGAACGTGACCGTGCCGAAGTTCTTGTACTTCGCGAGCGTGTGCAGGATCGTCGACGCGGGCGTGATCGGGTACCCGGCGTAGAACAGCTTCTTGGCGGCGAGCTCCGCGCCGACGACGAGCCCGAGCGCGATCGCCTCGTTGCCCGTGATGTTGCGGTACATGCCCGGCTTGAACTCGGCCGGCGGCACCTTGTACTGGGTCTGGAACACCTCGGCGGTCTCGCCGTAGTGGTAGCCCGCCTTGAACACCTTCACGTTCGCCTCGGCGAACGCCGGGTTCTTCTTCGCGAACTGCTGGTGGATGCGCCGGATCTCCTGCTCGGGCTCGCGGCCGTACATCCAGAACACGAGGCCGAGCGCGAAGAAGTTCTTCGCGCGGCCCTTCTCCTTGTTCGACAGCTCGCTGCCCTCGAGCGCCGCCATCGTGAGCTGCGTGATGTCGATGGCGTGCACCTTGTACTTCGCGAGGCTGCCGTCCTCGATCGGGTTGGTCTGATAACCCGCCTTCTTGAGGTTCGCCTCGACGAACGCGCCGGTGTTGACGATCAGCGTGCCGCCGTCGACGAGATCCTTGAGGTTCGTCTTGAGCGCCGCGGGGTTCATCGCGACGAGCACGTCGGGAGCGTCGCCCGGCGTGTAGATCTCCGAGGACGAGAAGTGCAGCTGGAAGCCCGAGACACCGAACAGGCTGCCGGCGGGCGCGCGGATCTCCGCGGGGAAGTCGGGGAACGTCGAGATATCGTTGCCCGCCTCGGCAGCGGCCTTCGCGAACTCCGTGCCAGTGAGCTGCATGCCGTCGCCGGAGTCACCGGTGAAGCGGATGACGACACGCTCCAGATGCTTGGTTTCCATGTGAGGACCTCTCACGTCTCGCGGGGCGAGAGCGTGGCGCGGACCTTACCAGCACGGAGGTGTGAACCCAAGCATTCCGGACGCGACCGAAGGACGCCACGTGGCGGCGTAGGCCGCCGAGATCCTTGAGGGTATCCCGTGCGGGCGGACGCAGTTTCTGCGCTAGGCTTCGCTCCGTGCGAAGTCTTTGGACGTTGGCCCTCGTCGCGTGCGGAAGCGCGAGCGCTCCGAGCACCGCTCCCGCACCGCGGGGAGCGCCAGCGACGGAGGTCGCGCTGCCCTCGGGTCCTCCGCTCGTCACGCCCGGCGAGCGCATGACCTATCGCGTGCACCTGCGCGGCGTCGAGGTCGCGGCGATGACGTTCGCCGTCGGGGATCGCACCGAGCTCGAGGGGCGAGCGGCGATCGCCGTCCAGTGCCGGCTCCAGTCGTCGGGCCTCGCGAACCTCGTCACGTCGATCGACGACACGTACACCTCGTGGATCGACACGGCGACGGGTCGGCCGCTGCGCTGGGAGAGCGTCGAGCGCAGCGCGAAGCGCAAGCAGGTCGAGCACACGATCGCCGAGCTCGCGGCGCGCGAGGGCGCCCTCGTGCCGATCACGTTCGCGATCGACGACCAGCCGCCGACTCCCGAGCCGCAGAAGGTCGCGGGCCCCGAGGTCTGGGACTACAACGCGTTCCTCGTCGCGCTGCGCAGCTGGGAAGGCGCGCCGGGCACGCGGGCGTCGCTGGAGGTGCTGCGCAGCCGGTGGCTGTGGCGCATCGACGTGACGATCGGCGGCGCCGAGACGCTCGTGACCGAGCTCGGCGAGCTCCCGGCGCTGCGCTTCGATCTCCACGCCGCGCGGCTCGATCGCGCGGGCAACAAGGATCCGAACAGCGAGGAGCGCGACTTCGCGGTGTGGATCAGCAACGACGGCGATCGCGTCCCGCTGAAGCTCACCGCGAACACGGACTACGGAGACGTCCTCATGACGATCGCCGACTACCAGCCGGGCACGGGCGCACCTCTCCGACGCTGAGCTCGGCGATCCGGTCGTACACGTGCGCGTGTCGCGTGCTCGGGCACGAGTCTTCAGGTTGCGTGCGACCCGCCGAGGCCGCCGTGGTCACGTCGATCAGGTCCAAGCGCGGACGTGTGACCCGACGTACACGTGCGCGTGTCACGTGCTCGTGCACGAGTCTTCAGGTTGCGTGCGACCCCGCACCCGCGGCCGCGTTCGCCCCGCGCGGTCCACGCCGGCCGAGCGAGCGGCATCCGTGCCGCGGCTACTCGACCGCGGACTTGAACGTCCGCAGGCCGTTCGCCATCACGACCTTGTCGTAGTAGCCCGCGCCCGCGCCCGACGCCTCGGCGATCTTCAGCTGCTCGTCGACGATCTGCTGGAACGCCTCCTTGGGCAGCGCGCCGCCGACGAACTTGCCGTTGATGAAGAAGCCCGGGGTCCCGTTGACCTTGAACCTCTCGAGCTCCGCCATGTCGGCCTGGATCAGCTGCATGCACTCGGGGCCGTTCATGTCCGCCTCGAGCTTGCGCGCGTCGAGGCCGACGCGCTTGCCGATCGCGAGCAAGTTCTCGGCGCCCATCTTCGAGGCGTCGCGCGTCTCCATGTACGGGAGGAACGCGTCGTTCCAGACCGCGGTCTTGAACTCCTTGTACTTGCCCTGCTTCGCCGCACCGCACGCCGCGAGGTGCGCCTTGGACGCGGTGTCGGGGTGAACGACGAGGTCCATGTACACGACGCGGACCTTGCCCGCGTACTCCTTCACGAGGTCGTCCATGACCGACGACATGCGCTGGCAGTAGGGGCACGCGAAGTCGAACGCCTTGATGATCGTGACCGACGCGGTCGCCGGACCGTCGACCTTGCCCGCGGCGACGTCGCGCGCGATGTCGACCGCGAACATCGCGTCGGGATCGTGCTCCTCGCGCGCCTGCGCTTCCATCTGCGCCTTCTGCTGCGCGTAGACCTGGTTGAGGAAGTCCAGCGCCTCGGCGTGCGTCGCCCAGCTCGCCTCGAGCCGAGCGAGGCGCTCCTCGACAGAGCCACGGCCGTCCGCCGGGGCCGCGCGAGCCGGCGTCGACTCCGCTTTCCGGGGCGCCGCTCCGCACCCGAGGGTGGACGCGACGAGCAAGGGAACGAGGACGGCGGCGCGGTTCATCGCCCGGTTCTTGCACGGCGCCCGGGGCGCTGCCAACCACCGCGGGCCGCGTCGCGACCTGTTCACGGGACGTGGGGCCTCCAGGCCCGCACGTCACGCCGCGCGGGCTACTCCGCCGCGGACTTGAACTGCTTGACGCCCTTGGCCATCACGACCTGGTCGTAGTAGGCCGCGCCCGCGCCCGACTGCTCGACGAGCTTCAGCTGCTCGTCGACGATCTGCTTGAAGCCCTCCTTGGGCAGCGCGCCGCCGACGAACTTGCCGTTGATGAAGAAGCCCGGGGTCCCGTTGACCTTGAACTTCTGGAGCTCGGCCATGTCGGCCGCGATCAGCTGCTGGCACTCCTGGCCGTCCATGTCGGCCTTGAGCTTGCCGGCGTCGAGGCCGACGTCCTTGGCGATCGCGAGGAGGTTCTCCTCGCCCATCTTCGAGACGTCACGCGTCTGCGCGTACGGGAGGAACGCCTTCTCCCACACCGCGTTCTTGTAGTCCTTGTACTTGCCCTGCTTCGCCGCGGCGCACGCCGCGAGGTGCGCCTTGGTCGCCGACTGCGGGTGGACGACGAGGTCCATGTACACGACGCGGACCTTGCCGCCGTACTCCTTCACGAGGTCGTCCATGATCGACGCCGTCCGCTGGCAGTACGGGCACGCGAAGTCGAAGGCCTTGACGATCGTGACCGGCGCGGTCGCCGGGCCATCGATCTTGCCGGCCGCGACGTCGCGCGCGATGTCGACGGCGAACATCGCGTTCGGGTCGTGCTCCTCGCGCTTCTGCGCCTCCATCTGCGCCTTCTGCTGCGCGTACACCTTGTTCAGGAAGTCGAGCGCCTCGGCGTGCTTCGCCCAGTTCTCCTCGAGCCGGGCGAGGCGCTCCTCGACGGTGCCGCTGTGATCGGCCTGGGCCGCCACACCGGGCGCCGAGCTGACCGCGTTCGCGGTGACGCCGTCGAGCTTGGAAGAGGCTTGTTCGCAACCGACGGCGGTCACGAGCAACAGGGGCAACAGGACGCGGGAGCGCTTCATGAGCCGGGGTTCTTGCACAACCCCGGTGCGCTGCCAAGAGACCGCGATATTCCCGGAATCGACCGCCTGGGCCATTTCGCGGGCGCCAGGCGGGGCTCATGCTGGCCTCAGGCAGTCCGCGGGGCGGGCGCCGGGTCCGAGAATCCGGCGGGGGCTACGGCTGCGCGCCCTCGGCCTCGGAGCGGAACTGCTTGACGCCCTTGCCCATGACCTCCTGCTGGTAGTACTGGGCCGCCGGCACGCCCGACGCCTCGGCGATCTTCAGCTGCTCGTCGATGATCTGGCGGAAGCCCTGCTCGGGCAGCGCGCCGCCGACGAACTTGCCGTTGATGAAGAACGCGGGGGTCGCGTTGACGCGGAACTTGGAGAGCTCCTGCATGTCGTTGCGGACGAACTGCGCGCACTCGTCGCTGTTCATGTCCGCCTTGAACTTCACGGGATCCATCCCGAGGTTCTTCACGATCGCGAGGATGTTCTCCTCGCCGAGCTTGGATGGGTCACGCGTCTGCGCGTACGGCGCGAACGCCTGCTCCCAGAACGCGTGATAGAACGCGGCGAACTTGCCCTGCTTACCCGCGGCGCAGGTCGCCTGGTGCGCCTTCGTCACGGTCTGCGGGTGCACGACCATGTTCTTGAAGACCACGCGGACCTTCCCGCCGTACTGCTCGACCAGGTTCTTGAGGGTCGAACTGACCCTCTGGCAGTAGGGTCAAGCAAAGTCGAAGGCTTCGACGATCGTCACGTAGGCGTCGTTCGGGCCCTCGACCATGCCGAGCTTGACGTTCTGATCGATGTCGACCGCGAACACGGCGTTCGGGTCGTGCTCCTCGCGCTTCTGCGCCGCCTGCTGGGCCTTCTGCTGCGCGTAGACCTTGTTCAAGAAGTCGAGCGCCTCGGCGTGCTTCGCCCAGTTCTCCTCGAGCCGGCGCACGCGCTCCTCGAGCGAGCCGCCCTGGGCCCCACCCGGCTGCGCCGACGGCGTGGCCTGCAGCCCGTCGAGCTTGGAGCTGCTGTTGTCGCAACCAGACACCGCCACCAGGACCAACGACGCGAGCAACGCAGCGCGCTTCATGCTCCGAGCGTGCCCTGTCCGCTCGTGACTGACAAGAGCCCTCCCGCGGTGGCATGCTGTCGGCCTCGTGCGCACCTCTCGTGTTCTCACACTCCTCGTCACCGCCGCGTGTGGTTGTGGTGACGATGGGCCCGCCACCACGCCCGACGCCGACGTGGGCGTCGATGCCCCACCGAGCGAGTGCCGGGCGCAGGGTGCGATCGGCCAGTTCATCCGCCGCGCAGGGAACCCGCAGATCACGACGGGCGCTCCCCTGTTCACCGACGGCAAGGTCGACCTCCACATGGAGGATCCCGACGTGCACTGGGACGGCGCCCAGTGGGTCGCGTACTGGGGCGCGAACCACGCCTCGGCCTTCGGCGCCGACGACCGCGTACGGCTGATCCGCCGCGCGACGAGCACGGACCGCGTGAACTGGACCGTCGACGACGAGCCTGCCCTCGTCCAGAACGCCGAGCCGGGCGCGTGGGAGAACATGTTCCTCGACGCGCCGACGGTCGTGTTCAACCCCGACGCGCCGGCGGACCGGCGCTACCTGATGCTCTACGCGGGAGCGGACTCCTTGTTCCATGTCCCGCGGTATCCGTTCCCCGCGTACCGCATCGGCGCGGCGTTCTCCGCGGACGGGCGCACGTTCACGCGGATCTCCGAGAGCGAGTCGCCCCACGGCGTGGAGGGCCTGGTGCTGACGCCACAGCAGGTGTTCTCCGCGAAGTTCGACGGCGTCGTCGCCGACCCGGAGCTCGTCGTCGTCGATGGCGTGTACCACCTGTTCTTCTCGAGCTTCTCGTGCAGCGGTGCGTCCTGCGAGACTCCCGAGACGCGCGGCGTCGCCCACGCGACCTCGAAGGACGGGATCCAGTGGACGGTCGAAGAGGCGCCGGTGCGCAGCCTGCTCCGCACCTCGGAGCTGACGAGCGGGGGAGAGCAGCCGTCGGTCGTCTACGACCCGGTGCACTGCAACTGGGAGCTGTGGCTGCGCCACGACGGCGAGCAGGACGTCGCCGGCCAGCCGGTCGACTTCTCCAACATGGCCGGCGTCTACCGCGCGTCGTCGACCGACGGCGTGTCGTGGAGCGTGAACTACGCGTTCACTCGCGACTTCTCGTGGGATCCGACGAAGCCGGGCGAGTCGCTCGGACTACGCACCGGCGCGGACGTCGCGATCCAGGGTAACGGACGCCTGATGCTGTACGTCGGCTTCGACGACGACGACGTCCCGAGCGGGTTCGTGCTGCCGAGCCGGGGTGGCGGGACGCAGCCAGCGACGATGACGCTCAACGTCGCGACCCGCGATCTGCCGTAGCGCGTCGTGCTCGGCGCCGTCACGCGCGACGCAGATCGGCGACCTCGACCTCGCGGGCCGCGAGCGCGAGCTCGAGCTCCGCGGGGTTGTCACGCCACAGCGCGAGCTCGCCCTCGCTGACCGGCACGACCTGCGCCAGCGTGATCGCCGGAGGACCTTCGTCGAGCGGAAGCGGCAGCTCCCACGCGCGCGGGACGGTGATGTAGACGTGCGGGAGGCGCCGGGAGAGATCGTCGATGCCGAGCGCGCCGATCGCGTCGCGCACCAGCACGCCGGGCTCGGGGTAGAAGCCGGCGTCGACGAGGTGGAACGCGAGGTTCGAGAGGATCGTCCCACAGAGGTCGGCATCGACGGTGCTCGCGAGGAGGAGCTCGATCCGGGGGCGCTGCGGCTCGCTCCACGTCTGGTTCGCTAGCCCGAGCGTCACGAACGTGAGCTGATGCGCGACGGGCTGGTCGACGATGCGACCGACCTCGATCACGCGCGTGCTGTCGGACGCGTGCTGGTACGCGCGGGCCGAGAACGCGCCGAGGCGGGAGGTGAGCGCGGCGCGGGCGCGCGTCGACGTCTGCAGGAGCTCGGCGAGCTGCGGGATCCCGCGCGCCATCCCGATCCACGTCGGCTGCAGCCCGAGCGTGCGCTGGAGGTAGCGCTTGGCGACGACCTTGTTGCCGATCTCGGCGTGCGCGACCGCGCCACCCCACAGCGTCGTGGCGCTGTCGGGGAGGAGGCCGATCGCCTGGTCGAACGCGCGCGCGGCCTCGTGAGGACGGCCGAGCCGGAGCAGCGAGTGCCCGAGACCGCGCCATGCAAGCCCGTGCGGCGGAAAAAGTTTGGACGCCTTCTCGTAGCGTACGGCGGCGTCCGCGAACTTCTCGGCACGTAACAATTCGTCCGCCTCGACCACGAGAGCGTCCGCGGCGGCTTGACTCATGCTCGACCGCTTAGCATGCCGACACACCACGGGTGAGGCTGCTATGCTCCGCCCGCAATGAGCGCCGGAGTCGGAGCAGACGTCGAAGCCCTCTGCTCGAAGTGCGGGGACGTGTGGCATGTCGTCGTCGCCAAGGTCGGCGAGCAGATCGCGAAGGTACAGTGCAAGCAGTGTGGCGGATATCACCGCTTCCGCTCTCCGCACGGTGCCCCCGCCGAGAAGAAGCTGCCGGCAGCGAACCGGCCGCCGCGCGAGCCGCGTCCCACGCGCGATCCGGTCGAGCGCTTCGAGAAGCCGTCGGTCGCGGCGGATCTGTCGAAGCCATCGCGACCGTATCGTGCGAGCGAGAAGTTCGAGGTGGGCGTACGCATCGATCACCCCACGTTCGGTCAGGGCGTGGTCGAGCTGAGCGAGCCCGGGAAGATCACCGTGTTCTTCGCGAGCGGCCGCCGCGTGCTCGTGCAAGCGAAGGACGCCGCGGGTGGCGGTGGCGGGTTGACGCGCCCCAAGCCGTTCGATCACGCGCATCCGCCCGCGGGCGGCAAGCCCGTCAGCGAGCACTGAGATGGCGCGCCGGCTCGGGTGGCTCGGTCCCGCGATCCTCGCCCTCGGTGTCGCCGTCGGCGCGCTCGGCGTCTGGTACATGATCCGCGCGCGGCCCGCGGTCGGCGCGAAGATCGACGAGTTCCCGATCGACGGCCGTGCGCGCCTCGTCGTGCGCGCGGAGGACGGCGGCGATCGCTCGTTCGTCGAGCTCCACGTCGGCGACGAGATGCGGTGGCGCGCGATGGTGCCGACGTACGCCGGCCGGCCCGGCGCGCCCACCATCGCGTGGAACGACGAGGTGATCTCGGTGCGCGTCGTGCGCGACGGCAAGCCGGAGATCTTCGCGCTGCGCCGCGACGACGCGTCGAAGGTCGGGGGCATCCACCTCGTGAAGGATCGCAGCCCGGTGGTGACGCCCGCGACCGGCCCGCTGACGGTGCACGATGGGAAGCGCTCGTACGAGCTGATCGCGGGGGAGGGCTGGCAGTTGCTCGTCGCGGTCGATCTCCGGATCGGCAAGGTGATCTGGCAACGCGAGCTCGCGACCACGCCGATCACGCAGGCCGCGATCGAGCGCGGGCACGTCTGGGTCGAGCAGGGCGGCAAGAAGAGGTTCTTCGACGTGTACAGCGGCAAGGAGAACCGGTCCGCCGAGCTCATCGGGCCTCCGCCAGAGGACGGCGTGCCGCCGACGTGGCCTGCCGTGGATCCGGACCAGGTCGCTCCCGATCCGACGCCCGCGTCGCCGTGATCCTCGGGGCGCGCCTGCGACGGTTTCGTCACGCAAGCGCTATACTTTCGGCGGAATGTCGGCGGAGCGGCCTCTCGCGTTGTCCGAGGTCTCGGGTGTGCATCGCCTCGAGCCCGCGGCCGAGGTCCGCGACCGTCCGTCACTGCGCGTGATCGACCAGGCCGGCCGCACGCCGCCGGCACCCGGCATCGGGGACTCGGTGCCGACCGACCTCGGCTCGCCGCAGCTGTACCTGAACCGGGAGCTCACGTACCTGAACTTCTGCTGGCGAGTGCTCCACGAGGCCGACGACGATCGGCTGCCGTTGCTCGAGCGCGTGAAGTTCATCGCGATCGTCAGCGCGAACATCGACGAGTTCTTCCAGAAGCGGATCGGCGGCCTCAAGCAGCAGGTCGGCGCGCACGTGCACTCGATCACGCCCGACGGCCGCACGCCGCAGCAGCAGATCGACGAGTGCCTCGAGCTGATCACGGCGCTCGAGGCGAAGAAGAACCACATCCTCGACAAGGTGAACGCGGAGCTGCGCGCGCTCGGCGTGTGGCTCGCGCCGTTCAAGGAGCTCGACCCGCAGCAGCAGGCGTGGGTGCGCGAGCACTACCTGCGCAACATCTTCCCGCTGGTCACGCCGCAGGCGATGGATCCGGCGCACCCCTTCCCGTTCGTCTCGAACCTGTCGCTGAACCTGCTGGTCTCGCTGCGCTACGAGAACGACGCCGAGAGCCTGCTCGCGCGGGTCAAGGTGCCGACGAGCGGGGGCACGCCCCGGTTCGTGCGCGTCGGCAACACGCGCACGTTCGTCGATCTCGCCGACGTGATCGCGAACAACCTCGACCTGCTGTTCCCCGACATGGACATCGAGGCGTGCGCGATGTTCCGCGTGACGCGCAACGCGATCACCGAGCGCGACGAGGAGGAGGCCGAGGACCTCCTCGAGCTGATCGAGATCGAGATGCGCGAGCGCAAGTTCGCGCCCGTCGTGCGCCTCCAGGTGGACCGCAACATGCCGCCGGGGCTGCGCGGGCGGCTCGCGTCCGAGCTCGGGCTCGACGAGCACGCGGACGTGTTCGAGGCCGACGGCATGCTCGGCCAGCGCGACCTCATGGAGATCGCGCAGCTCGACATCCCCGAGCTCCGCGACCCGCCGCACGCTCCGAGCCCGCCGATCGACCTGCTGACCGACGGCAACATCTTCCACACGATCCGCGAGGCGGAGCACCTGATGGTGCACCACCCGTACGAGTCGTTCCAGCAGTCGGTCGAGCGGTTCCTGCGCGAGGCTGCCGAGGATCCCAAGGTCCGCGCGATCAAGATGACCCTGTACCGGACGTCGAAGGACTCCGAGGTCATCAAGCAGCTCGTGCGCGCGGCGCGCAACGGCAAGCAGATCGCCGTCGTGCTCGAGCTCAAGGCGCGGTTCGACGAGGAGGCGAACATCAAGTGGGCCAACCGCATGGAGCGGGCCGGCATCCACGTGACGTACGGGGTCGTCGGCCTCAAGACGCACACGAAGATCATCCTCGTCGTGCGCCAGGACTACGACGGCCTCCGCCGCTACGCGCACGTCGCGACCGGCAACTACCACGCGGGCACGGCGCGCCAGTACACCGATCTCGGGCTGTTCACGTGCGACGACATGATCGGCCGTGACCTGACCGAGCTGTTCAACTACCTGACGACCGGCTACAAGCCGCGGCGCAAGTACCACAAGCTCCTCGTCGCGCCGAAGCAGCTCAAGCAGGCGCTGCTCGACAAGATCGAGCGCGAGATCGCGATCCAGAACAGCGGGGGGCGCGGCCACATCCAGTGGAAGCTGAACGCGCTCGAGGACGTCGACATCGTGCGCGCGCTGTACCGCGCCTCGCAGCGCGGGGTCACGATCGACCTCATCGTGCGCGACACCTGCCGGCTCCGCCCCGGGCTGCCCGGCGTGTCGAGCACGGTGAAGGTGGTGAGCATCATCGGCCGCTTCCTCGAGCACGGCCGCATCTACTACTTCCACAACAACGGACGGCCCGAGTACTACCTCGGCTCGGCGGACGCGATGCAACGCAACCTCGAGAAGCGCGTCGAGGTGCTCGTGCCCGTCGAGCTGCCGCGGCTCCAGGCCGAGCTCCGCTACATCCTCGACACCCAGCTCTCCGACCAGCGCGGCGCGTGGGACATGCAGCCCGACGGGAGCTACGTGCAGCGCGCGGGCATCGGCGCCAAGCACAGCCAGCAGCAGCTGATCGAGCGCACCGAGCGACGCCTCAAGGAGGCGACGCGCCTGCGCCGCCGCAAGGTCCAGTCGACCACCGTGCGCAAGAAGCGCTGACCCCACCGCTCCGCGTGTTCGACGGGCGTCTCGTGGGCGGGGCGCCGCGGGCTCGTGTACGCTCGGCCGTGGTGGAACCCCGGAGCGTCCTGGCCCTCGGTGTGGCGATCGCGGCTTCGTGTGCCCTCGGCTGTGGATTCTCCGTTTCGGACGCGCCGCGCGATGCCGCGGGCGCCGAGGCAGGCGCGACCGACGCCGAGGTCGACGCGCCGGGCGGACACCTCGACGCGACCGTCGATCCACCACCGCCCGACGCCCCGGCGCCGACCGGGGTCTGCGGGGCGCAGTGCGTGGCCGCCGGCGGCATGTGCGACGGGAACACCTGCCAGATCACCTGCAACGGTAACGACTGCTCGGGCCAGGTCGTGTGTCCGCCGGGGATCCCGTGCGAGGTGCGCTGCACGAGCGAGGTCCTCCAGCCGGCGTGCTCCAACGGCGTCGCGTGCGGCGACGCGACGAGCTGCGAGGTCACGTGCGATGGGCTCGCGTGTGGAGCCGGCGTGTTCTGCGGAGATGGCGGGCCCTGCTCGGTCACCTGCACCGGCGGATCGTGCGCCGCGGGGGTCGAGTGTGGCGCGGCGGCGTGCGACGTCACCTGTAGCGGCGCGTCGTGCAGCAACGTGGACTGCCAGGACTCGTGCGCGTGCGGGGTCAGCTGCGACGGAACGTCCTGCGGGCTCGGCGGGGTCACCTGCCCCGACGAGGCGTGCGAGACCAGCGGCGGCTGCCGGACCACCCCGGCCAGCTGCAACACCTGCCCGTGACCGCGGATCACGCTCACGCCGGCGCGCGGCCGCGACTCCGCAGGACGTGCAGGGCCATCCCGACGGCGACGAGCGCCCAGGCGGTGAGCGCCACATAGACGAAGACGCGCGCGATCTCGCCGAGGAACGCGGCCTCGACCGTGCGCGACACCCGCGCCGTGCAGACGGTGTACATCCCGAGCGGGAACACCGCGCCCCAGTACAGCGGGTCGTAGCGCAGCGGGAACCGCCGCACGCCGTGGCGCCAGATCCCGAGGATCACGAGCATCGGGATCCACCACGTCGCCGTGGCCCACCACATCAGGGTGAAGCCGCGGACGAACGGCAGGATCTGCTCGACGACGGGCGCGTGCGGCGCGGCGGTGACCAGCATCGTCCCCGCCAGCGTCGAGATCGCGGCCGCGCCCATGTTGATCCAGTACGGTGGCGCGAGATCCGACGGGCTCATCGGGAAGAACGTGTAGCGGTAGAAGATCAGCGCGATGATCCAGAGGTAGAGCATCCCGCCGCCGAGCCACATCGCGAGCGAGAACATGCCCACGAGCGGCGCGTGGGCTCCCGCGTGCGGGGCCAGCTGCGCCCCGAGCACGCTCACGGACTCGGCGGCGACGACGCTGATCAACCAGCCGCCGTTGATCCCCTCGGCCAGCGGCGGCTTCTCCCGCTTGACCGTGAGCAGCGTGAACACGCCGTAGATCAGCACCGCCCACAGCGCGATCCCGGCGAACCACAGCCCGACAGCGACGGAGACGCTCCCCGCGATCACCAGGCACTCCGAGCCCAGCACGCAGGTCGCCGCGACGATCGTGAAGAACCCGACCGCGCGGCCGTGGTGCATCAGATCGGCGCGCACGCGATCGCGATGCCAGATCACGCGCGCGATGGTCAGGATCCAGAGCACCGGGTAGAACGCGAGGTTCAGCGCGAACAGCGCGACGGCCGGCGCGCGCAGCCCCGACAGCTCGCACGCGAGCGAGACGACCCCGGTCGCCATCACCAGCGCGAAGTACGCCGGGTGCATCCCGGCGAGGCCGGACGGCGACGCGGGCGAGCTCATCGGCGCGACAGGTAGCGCAGCAGGCCGAGGTTCAGCGCGAGGCACACCGCGCTGGCGACGAGCGCCGGCCACACCACGCCGTCGTCGCCGCCGAGGTACGCGTTCATCGTCGCGGTGAGCAGCCAGAGCTGGATCACGACCAGGATCAGCACGAAGCACAACACGCCGGTGATGACGGACGCGCGCTGTGCACGGGTGAGCCCGCGCTCGGGCTTCGCCGTCATACCGTTCGCTCCCGAACGCCGATCGCGAAGATGTCGTCGCCGTCGACCTCGAGCTCGATGATCGGCAGCGGGCGAGGCGGCGGGCCCGCGATGTTGCGACCGGTCGCGAGATCGAAGATGCCCTCGTGACACGGGCAGTGGAGGATGCCCTCGTCGAGGCGCTGCACCACGGCGCACGCGAGGTGCGTGCACTTCTGGCTGTACGCGAGGAGCTGCCCGTCCCGCGTGCGGATCAGGAGGCACGGATCGTGGGGCTCCGGATACGCGAACATCCTCACCGAGCCCGGTGGTAGCGCGGACAGCGCCGCGATCTTCGCGCGCTCTGGCGGCGGGCGGCGACGACGAACGAGGCTCTGGGCGGCGATCCATGCCTGGCCGGCGACGAACGCACCGCTCGTGAGCACGAGGAACTTCACGAAGTCGCGACGTGCGACGAAGTGATCTTCCGGCCAGTCGATCGCGAAGTCCCGCCGCCACCGTGGCTGCTCGTCCATCGGCCGGTGGTCCGGCGGCGCGGTCACGTCCTCGGGCTCGCGGGCAGGCTCGTAGACGTCGCTGCGCGCCGTGCCCGTCAGCCCCTCGCGTGACGGCGAGTCGATGCGGACGTCGAGCGGTCGCTGCTGCGGGTCATCGGTCATGGCTCAGACCTCCACCTCGGCGAATGGATCGGTCGGATCGATCACGGGCAGGCGCCGGTCGCGAGCGTGCGGTCGCTCGCGCATCGCGGCGGTGACATCGACGTGCTCGGGGACCGCGCGGCGCGGCGTCATCACGTTCACGCGCGTCGTGATCGTCTGCTCGCCGAACCGGAACGTGTTCCTCGGCGCCGACTGCGGCCGGAGCGCGAGCGCCTCCTCGCGCGTGCCGTAGAACAGCGCCTGGCTCGGGCACACGGTCGCGCACATCGGCTTCTTGCCGACCGACGTGCGGTCGTAGCACATGTCGCACTTCATCATGATCGCGCGATCGACGTAGAGCTCGGGCACGCCGAACGGGCACGCGACGACGCAGTTGCCGCAGGCGATGCAGCGCGGCTTGCGCGCGCTCTGCACCACGCCGTCGCCGGTGCGCTTGATCGCGTCGGCGGGGCACACCTCCGCGCACGTCGGCTGCTCGCAGTGCATGCACACGACCGGCACCGTCTGCACCGACGCCGCGCGATCGACGTACTCGAGGTGGATCATCGACTCCCCGCGATGTGTGTCGCACTCCGTGCACGCCTCGACGCACGCCCGGCAGCCGATGCAGCGGCTCGGATCGACGAAGAACTCGAGGTGCTGGGGGACCGGCATGGCTACTGCTGTGGCTCCCGTTCGGCGGCGTACGCCGGCGCCGCGTCGGCCCGGCGCACCCGACACCCGCAGACCTTGTACTGAGGGATCTTGCTGACTGGATCCTGCGCGGCGACGGTCAGGCGATTGGCGCTCTTGTCGCCGGCCCAGTGGAACGGGATGAACACCGTGTCGGGGCGGGGATCGTCGTGACGACGCTCGCGCGCAGCGTGATCGCGCCACGTCGCGTCTCGCACGTCGCCCAGTCCCCGTCGGCGATCCCGAGCTTGTCGGCGAGCCGCGGGTGGAGCTCGAGCCGCGGCTCCGGGTAGTGCTTCACGAGCGGACCGATCCGGCGCGTCTGCGTTCCCGACAGGAACTGGCTGACGACGCGGCCGGTGGAGAGGAAGAGCGGGTACTCGTCGGAGGCGTCGTCCACCGCGGGGCGGTACGTGGCGACGTTGAACCGCGCCTTGCCGTCGGGGAAGTAGAACGGCCCCGCGCCCCGGGCGACCGGGTTGTAGCTGCCCGGCTCGAACAGCCGCGGCGTGCCCGGGTGGTCGGGCGTGGGCTGGCCGGTCTTCGGGTCGTGGCTGTAGCACGGCCAGAACACGCCGAGCTGCGCCTCGAGCTTCTCGTACGTGACGCCGGAGTAGTCGGCGACCCCACCCCTGCTCGCCACTCGCAGCTCCTCGAAGATCTCGCGCGGGCTCGTGAACTGGAACCCGTGCGGCCGGCCGAGGGCGCGCGCGAGATCCTGGATGATGCGCCAGTCCTGGCGCGCCTCCCCGGGGCACTCGACCGCCTGGTTGATCTTGATGACGCGTCCCTCGACCTGGGTGACCGTGCCCTCGTCCTCTTCCTG
>Ga0164243_10005495_pt1 | contig 19338 bp, 18 predicted proteins | sample OricompcompostOP_FD_108781 | JGI IMG/M metagenome (GOLD analysis project Ga0164243, IMG submission 108781) | Organic Plus compost microbial communities from Emeryville, California, USA - Original compost - Organic plus compost (OP) | ecosystem: Engineered > Solid waste > Mixed feedstock >... | reverse complement strand
CCAGGAACAGCGGGACCTGGATCTCGTATCCGGTCTCGAGCGTCGCGGGCTTGGTGCCGGCCGACGAGCGGTCGCCCTGCAGACCTGGCTCGGTGTAGGTGACCTCGAGCACGACCGAGGCAGGCATGTCGACGTAGAGCGGGTTGCCGTTGTTGAGGGCGATGGTCACCTGCTGGTTCTCGAGCAGGAAGTGCGCAGCGTCGCCGACGGTGGCCGCCGGCACGTTGATCTGGTCGTAGTCCTCGGCGTCCATGAAGACGAAGCTGTCGCCGTCGGTGTAGAGATAGGTGAAGTCGCGGCGGTCCACGTTCTCGATGTCCACCTTCGCCCCCGCGTTGTATGTGCGGTCGACGACCTTGCCCGAGACGACGTTCTTGAGCTTGGTGCGCACGAACGCACCGCCCTTGCCGGGCTTGACGTGCTGGAACTCCACGACGCTCCAGAGCTGTCCGTCGATCGAGAGGACGACGCCGTTCTTGATGTCTGCGGTCGATGCCATGCGCGGGAGGTTCCGTTCGTGTGAGGTCAAGATGCTCTCGTCGCCCGCGGACGCGGTGCGGAGCAGGCGGCGACAGTCGATTCTACGGGATGAGCGCCGTCAGACGGCGCACGGCCTCGGCGTACCCGTCGACGCCACGTCCGACGACCTGCACTGCGGCGACGTCGGCGAGGTAGGAGAAGTGACGGAACTCCTCCCGCGCATGCACGTCGGAGATGTGCACCTCGGCGAAGGGCAGCGCCACACCGGTCAGCGCGTCGCGGAGGACGACGGACGTATGCGTGAGGCCGCCCGGGTTGATCACGATCCCCTGGCAGTCCTCCCGCGCGGCGTGGATCTCGTCGATCAGGACGCCCTCGTGATTGCTCTGCACGGCACGGAGGGAGAAGCCCGACTCAGCGGCCGACTCTCGAGCGATCCGCTCCACGTCGGCGAGGGTCGCGGTGCCGTAGACCTCCGGCTCCCTGGTTCCCAGCAGATTGAGGTTCGGGCCGTTGATGAGCAGGATTCGGCGTTCGGTCACGTCGGCAGGCTAGCAGCCAGGGGACGTCGTCCCCGGCTGGGATACGGTCGATGGATGCCTTCCCTCGCCGAGCTCCGCACGTTCTCCGATCCCCCCGCCCCTCCGGGCGCCTCGCCCTTCCTCATGCCTGTCCGCACCGCTCCGATCTCCGTGGTGCCTGCGGATCCCGTATGGAGCGAGCGATACACGGCGTTGGAGGCCGTCATCCGGGAGGCGCTCGGGACCCGGGTGCTCCGGATCGACCACGTCGGCTCCACGTCCGTTCCCGGCCTCGACGCCAAGCCCGTCATCGACATCGATCTCACGGTCGCCGACCCGGACGACGAGGACGCCTATGTGCCCGCGCTCGTCGCCTGCCGTTTCGAGCACACGATCCGGGAACCGTGGTGGTACGGGCACCGGATGCTCCGCGGCGAGGACCCTGCGACCAACCTGCACGTCTTCGGTCCGGACTCTCCCGAGACCTGGCGCCATCTGATCCTCCGAGACCACCTGCGCCGCGACGAGGCGGATCGGGCCCTCTATTCCGCCGTCAAACGCGAGGCGGCTGAGGCCGCCACCGCGCGCGGCGAGACCATGGACCAGTACAACGCGCGGAAGCAGGACACGCTGCGCGGCATCCTCAGACGCGCGATGCGGGCAGCCGGGATCTGACGAGGACCGCGTCATGCTCCGCGTCAGCGTGTCACGGGACGCAGCGGACGCGCCATGACGTGCTCGCGGCCGTTCGACAGCTCCGTGATCTCACCGGTGCGCACGAATCCGCAGCGCTCGTAGGCGGCCGAGGCACGCGCGTTGTCGACGTGCACCTCGAGGACGAGCTCCGCGAACCCCCGGTCCGCAGCCCAGGCCGCGCAGGCGTCGAGAAGGGCGTCCACGGCTCCCTCCCCGCGATGCCCCTCGGCGACGTAGACGCCGACGACGAGCGCCGTGCGCGACGGGCGCCGCTCGTCCGTCACCAGCACCGTCGCCGTGCCGAACCACTCGTCGTCCTCGGCGACCGCCACGAACTGCGCCGCCTCGTCTCCTGCGGCGGCACGGCTCGTGCGCGCCTGCCAGAAGTCGTCCGGCTGGGCGACGGCGTTCTCCAGAGTGTCCAGGAAGGCGATCGGGGCGACCGGATCGGCCAGCGCCCGCAGGCGCAGATCTCGGACGCGGTCGGCCTCGTCGGCACGGATGCGACGCACTCTCATGCTCAGGATCCGATCTCCTGATAGGCGGCGAACAGCAGTGACTCGTCGGGAGCCTGGAGGACGGTCGGCTTGGCGATGTCGTCGAGGACGATGAAGCGGAGCACCCCGCCCCTGCTCTTCTTGTCGCGCTGCATCGTGGCCAGCAGCTGCGGCCACGCCCCCGCCCGGTAGGACGTCGGCAGGCCGAGCAGCTCCAGGACGGAGCGGTGGCGGTTCGCCGCGTCGTCCGAGAGACGCCCCGCCAACCGGGACAGCTCCGCGGCGTAGAGCATCCCGACGGAGATCGCCGCCCCGTGGCGCCATCGGTAGCGCTCGGCGTGCTCGATCGCGTGCCCCAGGGTGTGTCCGTAGTTCAGGATCTCGCGCCGGTCTGCCTCCCGGAAGTCCTCGGAGACGATCTCGGCCTTCATCGCGATCGCGAGCTCCACCGCGCGCCGGAACTCCGGTGTCGAGGGATCGACCGCTTTGTCTGGCGCCGCCTCGACGATGTCGAGAATCTCCGGGGCCCAGATGAACCCGGCCTTGACCACCTCGGCGAACCCGGCGGTCGCCTCGTTGGCGCTGAGGCTGCCGAGCTCGCGCAGGTCGCCGATCACGGCACGGGGGGCCCAGAAGGCGCCGACGAGGTTCTTGCCCTCGGCGGTGTTGATGCCGGTCTTCCCGCCCACCGCCGCGTCGACGAGCCCGAGGACGGTCGTGGGCACCTGGACGACCTGGACGCCGCGCAGCCAGGTCGCCGCGACGAACCCCGCGAGGTCGGTGACCGCTCCCCCGCCATATCCGACGACGGCGTCCGTCCGCGTGAAGTCCGCCTGCCCCATCACCTGCCAGCAGAACGCGGCGACCTCGATCCGCTTGCTCTGCTCGGCGTCGGGCACCTCGGCCAGGAGCACCTCCCGCGGGCCGTTCTCGGCGTCGGAGAGGAGCCGGTCGCGCAGATCCGCGGCACGATCGGCGAGCGTCGGCGGGTGCACGACGAGGACCTTCCGCACCGTGGGCGCGAGAGCGGCGGAGACGCGGTCGAGGATGTCACGACCGATCGTGATCTCGTACGCGTCCTTGCCCCCGACCGGGATCGTCGTCGTCGGCTCTGTCATGCTCGTCCTCTCATCCATTCCGCGACACGGCCGGCGACACGGGCCATCGGGGTCCGCGAGGTGTCGAAGACCACATCCGCGACCTCCTCGTACCAGCTCCGCCGCTCGTCCATGATGCGAACCCACCGGCGGAGCGGGTCCTCCTCGCCGGCGAGGAGCGGCCGCCCGCTCCCGGAGATCCTGGGTGCGACGGCCTCGGGGGTCACGGTGAGCAGCACCACCGGCACGGCGCGGAGAAGCTCCCTCGTCTCCGCAGACACCACTGCTCCCCCGCCCACCGAGATCACTCCGCCCGCCTCGATCGCCTCCCTGACCGCATCGCGCTCCCAGGCCCGGAACTGCTCCTCGCCCCTGGCGGCGAAGATCTCCGGGATCGGCCCGTGCTCTCGCGCGACCACCTTGTCTGTGTCGCGGAACGGAAGCCCGAGGACGCGGGCCACGCGGCGACCGACGCTCGTCTTGCCGGCTCCCATCGGGCCGACGAGCACGAGGACCTGCTCAGCCGAGCTCATCGTGAAGGATCAGCGCCGCTTCCGATGCCGGCGCGGTGCGCAGCTCCTCGGGGATCGCGGCAAGATAGGCCTTGAGGTTGCGACGGGTCTCCGCGACGCTGTCGCCCCCGAACTTCTCCAGCACGGCGTTCGCGACCTCGATCGCGACCATCGCCTCCGCCACGACACCGGCGGCCGGTACCGCGCAGACGTCGGATCGCTGGTGGTGCGCGGTCGCGGGCTCCCCGGAAGCGACATCCACCGTGCGAAGGGCATGCGGAACGGTCGCGATCGGCTTCATGCCCGCGCGCACGCGCAGCACCGTCCCGGTGGACATCCCTCCCTCGGTTCCGCCGGCGCGGTCCGAGCCACGGGCGATGCCGTCCGCCGCGAGGAACAGCTCGTCGTGGGCGGCCGAGCCGCGGCGACGCGTCGTCTCGAAGCCGTCGCCGACCTCGACGCCCTTGATCGCCTGGATGCTCATGAGCGCCTGCGCGAGGCGCGCGTCGAGCCGTCTGTCCCAGTGCACGTGGGAGCCCAGGCCGGGCGGAAGACCGTAGGCGAGGACCTCGACGATCCCGCCCAGGGTGTCGCCGTCCTTGCGCGCGGCATCGACCTCGGCCACCATCCGCGCCGAGGTCTCCGCGTCGAAGCACCGCAGCGGGTCGGCGTCCAGGGTCCCGACGTCATCGGGCGTCGGGAGGGCGGAGCCGTCCGGCACCCGAACCGGACCGATCGAGAGCGTGTGGCTCACGAGACGGATGCCGAGCTCGGCGAGGAACGCCCGGGCGAGGGCGCCGAGCGCGACCCGAGCGGCCGTCTCCCGCGCGCTGGCGCGCTCGAGGATCGGGCGTGCCTCGCTGAAGCCGTACTTCTGCATTCCGACCAGGTCCGCGTGCCCTGGTCGCGGTCGGGTGAGCGGCGCGCCGCGTCCGCGCGAACGATCGGTCAGCTCCACCGGCTCGGGGCTCATCACCTCGACCCACTTGGGCCATTCGGTGTTTCCGATCCGCAACGCGATCGGGCTGCCGAGGGAGAACCCGTGACGCACGCCGCCGGAGATGCTCAGCTCATCCTGCTCGAACTTCATCCGCGATCCTCGCCCGTAGCCGAGCTTGCGACGGGCGAGATCCGCCTGGATCGCCGCAGAGGAGATCGGCACGCCGGCAGGCATGCCCTCCATGACCGCGATGAGTTCGGGGCCGTGCGATTCGCCGGCGGTGAGAACACGGAGCATTGTCCTAGTCTCCCATGAGCGCACGGCGCATCGCGGCCACCACGTCCCCTTCCTCCGGCAGCGGCGCGCTTGCGTCGCCGTTCAGGAAGACCCGGACCTGGAGCACGGCCTGATGCAGGAGCATGCCGAGGCCGTGGACCGCTCGTCCACCGGTCCACGACTGTGCGAGAGACGAAGGCCATGGCGAGTAGGCGACGTCGAAGAGCGCGCCACCCCGCGCGGCGAGGGGCGCGGCGACGGCGTCCGGAAGCACCGTCCCGCCGGGAAGAGCGGAGACGGTGAGGTCGACGGCATCGGTCGCCTCCGCGAAGCCGCGGCCGATCAGACGCAACCCAAGAGACTCCGCGATCCGGGCGAGAGGGGGCAGCGCCTCGGGGCGGCGCGCCCGCACCTCCACCTGCTCCGCGCCGAGCTCGGCGACGGCCACGATCGCGGACGCCGTGGTCGCGCCCGCGCCCAGGACGCGTACCGATCGGGCGTCGGCGAGCCCCGCCTCCGTCAGCGCGAGGACCAGGCCTCCGACGTCGGTGTTCCAGCCGTGTCCCCGACGCTCGCCGTCGAGGACGAGCGTGTTGACGGCGCCGGTCAGCTCAGAATGGCGGTCCCGGACACGTGCCCAGCGGAACGCCTCCTCCTTCAGCGGCATCGTCAGCGAGAGGCCGTGCCACTCCGGCCCCAGCCTCGCGACGGCTTCAGCGAAACGAGCCGCCTCCACACGATCGCGATCGTAGGTCCAGTCGAGGCCGAGCACGCGATAGGCCGCGCGGTGCAGGTCCGGCGAGCGGCTGTGGCCGATCGGCTCGCCCCAGACCGCAAGCCGCCGCGCCGCACCGGGGGCCGTGCCGATCAGCATCCGGAATCGGGGTTCGCGGAGCACCACTCCTGCCATTGCTTGACGTAGCCGAGATGCTCCTCGTAGGTGGTGCTGAACTTGGTCTCACCGGTGTTGAGGTTCACGGTGACGAAGTACAGCCAGGGCCCGTCGACCGGATGCATGGCCGCGTCGATCGCCGCGTCGCCCGGATTCGCGATCGGCGTGGCCGGCAGCCCCGCGTGCACGTAGGTGTTCCACGGGTTGTCGTCGTTCTGTGCCTGCTCGGAGGTGCTGACGCTGCCGTCGTGCATCTCGCCGTAGCCGTACTGCGCGGTGGAGTCCATCTGCAGCTTCATGTTCTGCGTCAGGCGGTTCGCGATCACGCGCGAGACCTTGTAGAAATCGGCCGTTCCCGCCTCGCGCTCGATGATCGATGCGATCGTGAGGACACGCTCCTCGTCGCCTGCGGGGACTCCGGCGCTCGCGAGCGACTGCCGGGTGCGATCGACGAGCTTCGCGATGATGTCGGTGGCGGTCTCCTCCGGGGCGAACTCGTAGAGCGCGGGGAAGAGCCACCCCTCGAGCGAAGGTGCGTTCACGCCGTAGGCCTTCGGGTCGGCGACCGCCGCCGTGAACTCCTCGAGCGGCCTGTTCAACCCCTCCGAGAGCTTCTTGAGGATCTGAGAGACCGTGTTCCCCTCGGTCAGCAGGACCGAGTTCTCCTTCTTGTTCGCCGGGTCGTTCAACGCGGCGAGAGCGGCCGCGGCCGACATCTTCAGCTTCAGCTGGTACACCCCCGGATAGAAGGTCTTCGCGATCCGCTCCGAGACGAGCATGTCATAGAAGACGCTCTTGGTCTTCGTGACCCCGGCGTCATAGAGCTTGGCCGAGACGTCTGCCCCGGTGTCGCCCGCGCTGATCGTGATGAGCGCGTTGCCGGTCGCCTGCCCGTCCTCGTAGTCCTTCGACGGCCCCCACCCGCGCGCCTCGCTGATCTTGTCGCCATAGCTGTTCCAGCCCCAGACCCCGCCGGCGGCGAGGCCGCCGAGGAGGACGAGGACGACGAGAAAGGCGATGAGACATCCCGTCCGTCGCCGGCGCGGCCTCGTCTCGTCTGGGTGCTCCGGATCCTGCCGGAAGAGATCGTCGATCGTCGCGGGCTCCCGCGGCTCCTCCGGGCCCTGCGCGACCGGGACGGCGGGCTCCGCCGGCGGCCGCCTGTCCGCGCCGGAGCCCGCGAAAGCGATGAGCGGCTGTCCGGGAGCGCCTGCATCAACGGGAGGACCCGCCACGGCAGCGGGCTCCGGCGCCGTGCCGCGGGTCGGGACGAACCCTGCCTCGGACGATCTCGGCGCGGCGGTCGCGTCAGGAGCAGGCGCCCCCACGACGTCGCGGCTCGGGACGGCCTGGTAACCGTCCGACGTGCGGGAAGCCTGCTCTCTCGCGGCTCGCCGGGATCCGGGGGCGGGGGGCGCGGTGCTGACGCGTGGGACCTGCGGGCGCGGGTCGGGCAGCGAGCCGAACAGCTCGGAGAGGGAATCCGCTCCGGGCTCGGGGCTGTGTTCGGGGCGCTCGGACATTATCGGGTTGTCTCCTCATCGAGAGTCAGCAGAGTGCCGGTCGGGAACCCGACGCTCTTCTCGGTGTCGACGGCCTGCTGAAGCAGCACGACGGCGGCGACCTGATCCACAATGCCACGAGAACCCTTCTGGGTGCGACCGGACGATCGAAGCGCCTGGTGTGCGCTCACCGTGCTCAACCGCTCGTCGACGAGCCGCACCGGGCGGCGGGTCGCCGCGAGGAGCCCGGCCGCGAACTCCCTCGCGTCGGCGGTGGACGCCGTGTCCTCGCCGCGCATATTGATCGGGAGTCCGACGACGAGCTCAAGAGGGTCGTGCTCGGCGACGAGCTCCGCGATCCGCCCGATCGACATGTCATCGCGGGGCACGGTCTCGACCGGCACCGCGAGGAGGCCGTCGGGGTCGCAACGCGCGACGCCGATCCTCGCCCGGCCCACGTCGATGCCGAGGCGCACGCCGCGCCGGAAGCCGCTCACGCGCGCCGCAGCTCCTCTTCGACGGCGGAGAACGCGGCAGGGAGCGCCGCAGGGTTCGTCCCCCCGCCCTGGGCGACGTCGTCCCGCCCGCCGCCTCCTCCCCCGAGCGCCCCCGCCGCGGCCTTGGCCAGGACCCCGGCCTTCGCGCCCTCGGCACGTGCCGCGTCGTTCGTCGCGACGACGACCATCACACGCCCGCCGGCCACGCCGGCGATCGCCGCCACGGCGGCGCCGCCCAGCGCATCGCGAACCGCCGTCGCGACCTCACGGACCTCGTCGGCTCCCGTGACCTCGCCGAGGTCGTGTGCCACGAACTGGAAGCGCCCCGTGGTCGTAGCCGTCTGGGTGATCGCGGGCACGCGTCCCGCACGCTCCGCCGCCTCGAACCGCGCGATCCGCTTCTCGGCGGCCTTCAGCTGCGCCGCGAGATCCGCGATCCGCTCGGTCAGCTGGTCGCGGGGGGTCTTCAGCGTCGCGGTCAGCTGAGACACGATCGCCCGCTCTGCGGCCAGTTCGCGGAACGCGTCCTGACCCACCAGGGCCTCGACGCGGCGGTTGGACGCACCGACCGAGGACTCGCCGACGAGGTTGATGAGCCCGATCTCGGCGCTCGTGCGCACATGGGTCCCCGCGCAGAGCTCGCGCGACCACGGGCCGCCGATGTCGACCATCCGCACGACGTCGCCGTACTTCTCGCCGAACAGCGCCATCGCGCCCGCTGCCTTCGCCTCCTCGAGCGAGACGATCCGGGTGGTGACCTCGAGTCCGTCCTGCACGGCACGGTTGGCGATCTCCTCGACCTCGCTGCGCGTCTCCGGCGAGAGCGCCTGGCCCCAGGCGAAGTCGAAGCGCAGGTAGCCGGCACGGTTGAGCGAGCCCGCCTGCGTGGCGGTCGGGCCGAGGGCGTCACGAAGCGCCGCGTGCACCAGGTGGGTGGCGGAATGCGCCTGCCTGGCCGCCCGGCGGTTGGCCGCGTCGACGACGGTCGTGGCTGCGGCGTCGACGGACACGACGCCCTCCCTCACCTCCACGGTGTGGCTGATGAGCCCCGGAACCGGCCGCTGGACGTCCAGCACGTCGAGCACGAAGCCGGACCCGGTGATCGTGCCCTTGTCCGCGACCTGACCGCCGGACTCCGCGTACAGAGTCGTCTCGGCGAGCACGACCTCGGCGATCTGACCGGCCGCGGCGCTGGCCGCCGGCTGACCGTCGACCAGGATCCCGAGCACGGTCGAGTCGGCCTCCAGGTCGTCATAGCCGAGGAAGGCGGTCTCGCCGAGCGCCCGCAGGTCCCGGTACACCGAGACGTCGGCGAGCTGACGCTTGCGGCTGCGGGCATCGGCTTTGGCACGTGTCCGCTGCTCCTGCATGAGGGCGTCGAACGCAGGACGATCCACCTTCAGCCCCGCCTCCTCGGCGATCTCCAGCGTCAGGTCGATCGGGAAGCCGTAGGTGTCGTGCAGCAGGAACGCCTCCGAGCCGCTCAGGGTCTCGCTCCCGGCCTTCTTGGTGTCGTCGAGCGCGAGATCGAGGATCGTCGTTCCCTGGGCCAACGTGCGCAGGAACGTCTCCTCCTCGGCGAACGCGGCCGTCGAGAGCGAGGCCCAGTCGGTCTCCAGGATCGGGTACGCGCTCTTCATCGCGTCCCGTGAGGTCGCGAACAGCTCCGGGAAGGTCGGCGCGTCCACGCCGAGGAGGCGCATCGATCGCACCGTCCGGCGCATGAGCCGGCGCAGGATGTAGCCGCGTCCCTCGTTCGAGGGGCGCACGCCGTCGGAGAGCAGCATGAGCGAGGAGCGCACGTGGTCGGCGATGACGCGGAAGCGCACGTCGTCCTGCACATCCGCCCCGTACGGGCGACCGGAGATCTCGACAGCGCGGTCGAGCACCGGACGGACCTGGTCGGTCTCGTACATGTTCTCGACGCCCTGCTTGAGGAAGGCGACCCGTTCGAGGCCCATGCCGGTGTCGATGTTCTTCTGCGGCAGCTCTCCGACGATGTCGAACTCCGTCTTGCCGCGGACGTTCTCCACGAAGTCCTGCATGAACACGAGGTTCCAGATCTCGAGGAAACGCGAGTCGTCGACGGCAGGTCCGCCGTCTTTGCCGTAGGCAGGGCCGCGGTCGAAGAAGATCTCGGAGTCGGGGCCGCCAGGCCCCGACTGACCGGTGTTCCAGTAGTTGTCGGCGCGGCCGAGGCGCTGGATGCGCTCAGGCTTGAGCCCGATGACGTCTCGCCAGATCGACTCGGCCTCGTCGTCGGTTTCGAAGACGGTGACCCAGAGATCCTTCTCGTCGAACCCGAGGCCGCCGTCGGACTCCGAAGAGGTCAGCAGCTCCCAGGCGTACCGGATCGCGCCTTCCTTGAAGTAGTCGCCGAAAGACCAGTTGCCGAGCATCTGGAAGAAGGTGCCGTGGCGCGCGGTGCGGCCGACCTCCTCGATGTCGTTCGTCCGGATGCACTTCTGCACGTCGGCGATGCGCGGATGCGGCGCGGGCACGACCCCGGTGAGATAGGGGACGAAGGGCACCATCCCGGCGACCGTGAACAGCAGGGTCGGGTCGTCGCTGACCAGGGACGCCGAGGGAACGATCACGTGGTCGTTCTTCTCGAAATAGGAGAGATAGCGCTGCGCGATTTCCGCGGTCTTCATAGGGGTGCGAGGGGTCCTTGCATTCGGGGCGGAGATCCGGCTCTGCCGGACCGGGGAGTAACGGTTTTCGGGGTCAGTCCTCGGACACGGGCCGGCCCGACGACAGCCGTGCCTCCTGCTCGCGGAACGCGTCGCCGAGGATGCCGGTGAACTCGCTGATACGCGCGTCGACCTCGCTGAGGATGTCGTGCCCGCGCGGGTCCTTGTTCAGGAAGTGCGCCGCGACGAAGCCTCCGATCACGCCGACCAGGAACCACAGCATGCTCTTCATGTCGTCACCTTCGTTCGGGCCGCACCGCACGGCCCATCCATCGTATGCGGAAAAGCCAGGAGGCGCCGGGGAATCCCGACGCCTCCTGGACAGCCGCGCTGCGGCCGAGTCGATGCGCGTCTCGCTCAGCGAGCCGCGTAGTACTCGACCACGAGCTGCACGTCGCAGGTCACGGGGACCTCAGCGCGCTTCGGGCGGCGGACGAGACGCGCCTGCAGCTTGTCGAGCTCGACCTCGAGATAAGCCGGAACCGGAGGCAGGACCTCGGCGTGACCGCCGGCGGCTGCGACCTGGAAGGGCTCGGTGCCCTCGCTCTTCGGCTTGACGTGGATGAGCTGGCCCGGCTTCACGCGGAACGACGGGCGGTCGACGAGCTGGCCGTCCACGAGGATGTGGCGGTGCACGACGAGCTGACGGGCCTGGGCGGTGGTGCGAGCGAAGCCGGAGCGGAGCACGAGCGCGTCCAGGCGCATCTCGAGCTGCTCGACGAGGTTCTCACCGGTCAGGCCGTCCTTGCGGCGGGCCTCTTCGAACTGGATGCGCAGCTGCTTCTCACGGATGCCGTACTGCTCGCGCAGACGCTGCTTCTCGCGCAGGCGGATGGCGTAGTCGCTGTCGGCCTTGCGCTTGGTGCGGCCGTGCTCACCCGGAGCGTAGGGACGCTTCTCGAGGTAGCGGGCGGCCTTCGGGGTGAGCGCCACGCCGAGGGCGCGGCTGAGACGGACCTTGCGGCGGTCCTGGGACTTCGTGACCACGAAGCGTTCCTTCCGATGACGCGGCCGTGACCGTCACGGCTCGCGGACGTATCTCCTCGGTCCCGCCTCGACGACGCGCACGCCGGGGCATGTCGCAGAGTGTTTCAGGGACGAGGGATGCCCGAAAACACGGTTTCGAGCCGGTCCATCTTATCAGGTGCGGACGCCCCGCCCGGTCGCCGCCTCGGGGGCCGCTCAGCCCTCGTCGAGGATGCGGCGGATCTTCTCCAGGCGTGCGTGGACGTCGCGCTCGGCGCCGAGCTGCTTGGGCGAGTAGTAACGGCGGCCGCGCAGCTCCTGGGGAAGATACTGCTGCGGGACGATGCCCGCCTCCGCGTCGTGCGGATACCTGTAGCCCTTTCCGTGCCCCAGACGCTTGGCGCCGGGATAATGGGCGTCGCGCAGGTGGACGGGGACGCGGCCGAACCCTCCGGCCCTGACGTCGGCGATCGCGGCGTCGATCCCGAGGTAGGCGGCGTTCGACTTGGCCGTGGTCGCCAGATACACGGTGGCCTCCGCGAGCGGGATCCGCCCTTCCGGCATGCCGATGAACGCGACGGCATCGGCCGCGGCGACGGCGATCCCGAGGGCCTGCGGATCGGCCAGGCCGACGTCCTCGGCAGCGGAGATCACCAGGCGGCGCGCGATGAACCGGGGGTCCTCCCCCGCTTCGATCATCCTTGCGAGATAGTGCAGCGCGGCGTCGACGTCCGAGCCGCGGATCGACTTGATGAAGGCGCTGATCACGTCGTAGTGCTCATCGCCCTGGCGGTCGTATCTCAGCAGCGCGCGATCGACCGCCTGCGCCACGTCGTCCGCGGTGATCACGGGCGAACCGCCGTCCGCGACGCGCTCGGGGGCCGAGGCGACCGAAGCCGCGGCCTCGAGCCCGGTCAACGCGCGGCGGCCGTCGCCCGAGGCGAGCCGGATCAGCGCCGCACGTGCCTCGTCCTCCAGCGAGACCGAGCCGTGGAACCCGCGGGGGTCGGCGACCGCACGGTCCACGAGCGCTCCGATGTCGTCGTCCGTCAGCGGCTGGAGGGTGAGAAGCAGGGATCGCGAGAGCAACGGGGAGATGACCGAGAACGAGGGGTTCTCGGTGGTCGCCGCGATGAGGATCACCCAGCCGTTCTCGACGCCGGGAAGGAGCGCGTCCTGCTGGGCTTTCGTGAAGCGATGGATCTCGTCGAGGAACAGGATCGTGCTCTGTCCGTACAGGTCTCGCTGTGTGAGCGCCTCCTGCATGACCTCGCGTACGTCCTTGACGCCGGCGGTGATCGCCGACAGCTCGACGAAGCGACGACCGGACGATCGGGCGATTGCCTGCGCGAGGGTCGTCTTGCCCGTGCCGGGAGGGCCCCAGAGGATCATCGACACGCTTGCCGCCGTCGCCGCGGTCGGGTCCGCGAGCGTCACGATCGGGGACCCCGGGCGGAGCAGATGCCGCTGACCCGCGACCTCGTCGAGCGAGACCGGCCGCATGCGCACGGCGAGCGGCGTCTGGCCCGAGAGGAGCGGCGCGGAAGAGCTCATCCGTCCAGGCTAGTGCGCGGCGCCGACACGCTCGCGGTAGGCTCGTTCGAGCTTCGACAGGAGGACCCATGGCCGGACGGCGCCCGACGAACGCCCGCGAACGCCGCGCGAGAGTCGAGCAGGAGCGCGCGCGTATCCACGCCGCCCGCTCGCAGTGGCACAAGGGGATCGTCGCGCGTCGCGTGCGAGACAACACCGTCGCCGCCGTCGCCGGCGCTGTCGTCGTGATCGCCGCGATCGTCAGCCAGGCGTTCCATGCCCAGGCGACCGCGCCGGAGCCGACCCCGTCCGTCTCACCGAGCTCCACCCCCGTCGAACAGCCGGACCCGACGAGCCAGGGAACGCCGACACCGACCCCCTGACGTCTCTCGGAGCCGGGACCTGACGCCTTCCGTCGCACAACGTCCCGAACCCGCACCGTCTGCGGGAGCGGAACCACCGCCGCTCAGCCGGGCGTACTAGGCTGTGCGTTGTCCTTTCCGCCTCCCGCGGCGACGCCGCGCAAGGAGTTCACCGTGTCTGCCGAAGAGCCCACGAACGCCCCCGTCCCCTCCCCTCCGCGCGTCCCTCGCCCGCCGTCGTCCATCCGACCGGTTCCGATCGTCCCCGCCGCTCCGCCGGTCCCTCCCGTCGCCGCGGACGGCGAGACCTGGGGCCGCGCGGATGAGGACGGGACCGTCTCCGTCCGCGAAGGCGACGGATGGCGCGTGGTCGGTCAGTATCCGGACGGCACCCCGGCCGAGGCGCTCGCCTACTTCGCCCGCAAGTTCGACGACCTCGCCTTCAAGGTGCGCACGCTCGAGCAACGCCAGCAGAGCGGCGGCGCGACCGCGAGCGATCTGGCCAAGCAGGCGCGTCACCTCGTGGACGAGGTCACCGGCGCCGCCGCCGTCGGCGACCTGGCCGGGCTCCGCGCACGCCTCGACACGCTTCTCGACTCGCTCGCGGAGGCGACCGAGGCCGAGGCCGAGGAGGCGAAGGCAGCTCTGGACAAGGCGATCGCCGACCGCACCGCTCTCGTGGTCCGTGCCGAGGAGATCGCCGCGCAGGACCTCAGCTCCGTCCAGTGGAAGCAGGTCACCGCAGAGCTCACCGATCTCTTCGACGCCTGGCAGAGCCAGCAGCAGAACGGCCCCCGGCTCCCCAAGGGGCTGGCCAACCAGCTCTGGAAGCGCTTCCGCGACGCCCGCTCGACGATCGACCGCCAACGTCGTGCCTTCTACGCCGAGCTCGACGAGAATCACAAGGCCGCACGAGAGACGAAGACCCGGCTCGTCGAACGTGCCGAGGCCCTCGCACCGCGCGGCGTCGACGGCATCCCCGCCTACCGAGGGCTCCTCGACGAGTGGAAGGCCGCCGGGCGGGCAGGAAGGAAGGCGGACGACGCCCTGTGGGCGAGGTTCAAGGCGGCGGGAGACGCGCTGTACGCCGCACGTGCTGAGCAGACCGCCGCGGAGCAGGCCGAGTCCGCGCCCCGTATCGAAGCGCGGGAAGCGCTCCTGGAGGAGGCCAAGGCTGTTGCCGACGAGCCGAACCTGAGCAAGGCCCGCAGTCTTCTCACCCGCATTCAGCGGCAGTGGGATGACGTCGGCCGGATCTTCCCCCGTGAGAAAGAGCGAGCGCTGGACGACCGCCTGCGGGTGATCGAGCAGGCGTTGAAGGCTCGTGAAGACGTCGACTGGAAGCGGAACAACCCCGAGACCAAGGCTCGTTCCCACGACATGAGCCGCCAGCTGGTCGACGCGATCGAGAAGCTCGAGGCCGAACGCGACGCCGCGGAGAAGTCCGGAGACGAGAAGGCCCTCAAGAAGGCGACCGAGGCGCTTGAGGCGCGACGGGCCTGGCTCGAGGCTCTGGGCGGCTGAGCACACGCCTCCACAGCCGCATCTCTCTCCACAGGGCGGGGCTCATCGGAGCTCCGCCCTGTGGAGTTTCCCCCATGCTGGTCATGTGAGTCCTGCCCTCCCGATCCTCGTTCCCGGCGACCGGCTCTCCCTGCCAGAGCTCTGCGCCGCACGGCTCGACGGAGATGTCGTCGAGCTCGGCGACGCCTACGCACCGACCGATCGTGTCGAGACCGCCCACCTGCGTGCCGCCTCGATCGCCGGACGCCTAGAAGGGCGACGCGGGCTTGCGTTCGCCGGGCCGAGCGCCGCATGGATCCACGGCGCGGGCGACCAGCCCCCTCACCTGCATGAGGTCCAGCTGACCGGGAGACGGGTCCGGCTCTCCGCCTCGCAACGGCTCCTGCTGCACGAGACACCGCTCGGCGCCGATCATCTGCAGCTGGGCGACGTCCCCGTCGCCGCACCCGCACGCACGCTGCGTGATCTCGTGCGATGGTCGGTACGTCGTCCGGTCGTCTATCCCTGGGCCGTCGCGCTCGGGGCCGTCCACCCCGAGCTCATCGAGACGGCCCGCGCTCTGCTCGGCCGCCCGGGCAAGGGCTCGGCGACGTCACGAGCCGCCGAGGTGCTCACGAGCCTCGAGCAGGAGGTCGCCGCCGTGCTCAGGAGGAGGTGACACGATAGACGTCATAGACCGCGTCGATCCGGCGCACGGCGTTCAGGACGCGGTCCAGATGCACGGTGTCGCCCATCTCGAACACGAACCGGCTGAGCGCGAGACGATCCGATGTCGTCGAGACGGTCGCGGAGAGGATGTTCACATGGTGCTCGCTGAGCACGCGCGTCACGTCGGAGAGCAGCCCGGCCCGGTCTAGGGCCTCCACCTGGATCTGCACGAGGAAGACGCTGCGCGTGGTCGGAGCCCATTCGACGTCCACCAGCCGGTCCTTGTTCACGGAAAGGGCCTTAACGTTGACGCAGTCGGCACGATGTACGGAGACGCCGCTGCCCCGGGTGACGAAGCCGACGATCTCGTCGCCGGGCACCGGTGTGCAGCACTTCGCGAGCTTGACGAGGATGTCGGCCGCCCCGCGCACGAGGACGCCGGAGTCGCCTTCGCGAGGAATGCGGCTCCTCCCCCGCGCGGGAAGGTCGATCGCCCCGGTGCTGGTGTCCTCCTCGCTGGCGGCGACCAGCGCGGTGACCTTCTCCAGCACCGACTGCGTGGAGATGTGGCCTTCGCCGACCGCGGCGTAGAGCGCGGAGACGTCCTCATAGCGCAACTGCCGGGCCACCTCCGCGAAGGAGTCCTGGCTCATCAGTCGCTGAAGAGGAAGGTTCTGCCGGCGCATCGCCCGGGCGATCGACTCCTTGCCCTGCTCGATCGCCTCCTCACGCCGCTCCTTGGTGAACCAGCCGCGGATCTTGTTCCGAGCCCTGGTGCTCTTGACGAAGCTCAGCCAGTCCTGGCTCGGGCCCGCATCGGGGTTCTTGGACGTGAAGACCTCGACCACGTCCCCGCTCTTCAGGGTGGTCTCGAGCGGCACAAGACGTCCGTTGACCTTCGCGCCCATCGTGCGGTGGCCGATCTCGGTGTGGACCGCGTAGGCGAAGTCCACCGGCGTCGCACCGGAAGGGAGGCCGATCACACGCCCCTTCGGCGTGAACACGTACACCTCCTTGGCACCGATCTCGAACCGAAGCGAGTCGAGGAACTCGCTGGGATCGGCGGTCTCTGCCTGCCAGTCCGAGATGTGCGCGAGCCACGCCATATCGGTGTCCGAGGCCCGCGGCTCCGCGCGGCCTCCGTTCATCCGCTCCTTGTACATCCAGTGCGCGGCCACGCCGTACTCCGCCTGCTGGTGCATCTCGTGGGTGCGGATCTGGATCTCGACCGTGCGGCCCGCGGGACCGATCACAGTCGTGTGCAACGACTGGTACAGGTTGAACTTCGGCGTGGCGATGTAGTCCTTGAACCGTCCGGGCAGCGGCGTCCACCGGGCGTGGATCGCACCGAGCACCGCGTAGCAGTCACGCACGGTGCCGACGAGCACGCGAATGCCGATGAGGTCGTAGATGTCGTCGAACTCGCGCCCGCGGATCACCATCTTCTGATAAACCGAGTACATCTGCTTGGGACGTCCGGCGACCTTCCCGCGGATGCGGAGGTCGCGAAGGTCGGACTCGACCGCCCCGACGACCTCGCGGATGTACTTCTCCCGCTGCGGAGTCCGCTGCTTGATGAGGCTGTCGATCTCGGCGTAGATCTTCGGATGCAGGACGGCGAAGGACAGGTCCTCGAGCTCGGACTTGATCGCCTGGATGCCGAGGCGATGCGCGAGCGGCGCGTAGATCTCAAGCGTCTCGGTCGCCTTCCGGGCGGCCTTCTCCGGCGGCACGAAGCCCCAGGTGCGCGCGTTGTGCAGCCGATCGGCGAGCTTGATGATGAGCACCCGGATGTCCTTGGACATCGCGACGATCATCTTGCGCACGGTCTCTGCCTGCGCGCTCTCGCCGTACTTGACCTTGTCGAGCTTGGTCACGCCGTCGACGAGCATCGCGACCTCGTCGCCGAAGGTCGCCGTCAGCTCGGTCAACGCGTAGCCGGTGTCCTCGACCGTGTCGTGCAGGAGCGCCGCGGCGATCGCACGCGGCCCGAGCCCGAGATCCGCAAGGATCTGCGCCACGGCAAGCGGATGGGTGATGTAAGGCTCACCGCTCTGACGCTTCTGGCCCTCGTGCTTCTCCGCTGCGACAGCGTAGGCCCGCTCGATGATCGCGAGATCTCCGCGCGGATGGTTCTGCCGCACCGTGCGGACGAGGTTGTCGAGGTCGTTGATCCGCGGTGCACGCGAGAAGATCCGCGGTACGAGCCGACGCAGGCTCGATCCCTGAACGGCACTCGTCTCACTCATCCGGCCTCCTCCCCCAAGGAGATCATCCTACGCGTGCGACGCGGGCTCCGGACCGCCGCCACCTCTCAGGCCTGAGCCGTCGTGACCGCGCGTTGCCGGGCCGCGAGCACCCGCTTGTCATGCTCGGCGATCGGCTTCTCGTTCTCACGGAACAGCGAGTAGAGCGGGGCCGCGACGAACAGCGTGGAATAGGTTGCGACCAGGATGCCCACGAAGATCGACAGCGAGATGTCGGTGAGCGTCGCCGCCCCCAGCCAGAAAGCGCCGATGAACAGGATGGCACCGACCGGGAGCGCCGCGACGATCGAGGTGTTGATCGATCGCACGAGCGTCTGGTTGACGGCGAGGTTCACCGACTCGCCGAACGTCCTCGACGAATGCTCGCCCTCTTCCGTCGTGTTCTCCCTGATCTTGTCGAACACGACGGTGGTGTCGTAGAGCGAGTAGGCGAGGATCGTGAGGAAGCCGATCACCGCCGCCGGAGAGATCTCGAAGCCGGCCAGGGCGTATACGCCGATCGTGATCACGAGCACGTCGAGCAGGCCCAGGATGGCTGCCGCGGACATCTTCCAGGTGCGGAAGTAGATCGCGAGGATGAGGAAGGTCAACGCGAGGAAGATGGCCAGACCCCACAGCGACTGACGGGTGACGCTCTCTCCCCAGCTCGGACCGATGAACGACGGGCTGACCGCCTCGGCCTTGACGTCGTACGCCTTGGCGAGGGCCTCGGCGACCTCCCTGGTCTCCGCGTCGGTCATCTGGTCGGTCTGCACCCGGATGTCGCGGCCGCCGACGGTGGTCACCTTCGTCGCCGCACCTGGGACGACCGACCGCACCGCCTCGCCGGCGAGCCCCTGGTCGGTGCTCGACGGGCTCTCGACCGTGAACTGCGATCCGCCGGTGAACTCGATCGAGAACTGGATCGGTCGGAAGAGCGGCACGAGCGCCGAGCCGACGACGAGGAGGATGGCGATGACGAACCACAGGCGTCGTCTGCCCACGAACGGGAAGGAAGTCTTCCCCGAGTAGAGGTCGTTGCCGAACTGGTTCATGGAACGCATCAGGCGTCGCCTCCCGTCCCGGTCACGCCGGTTCTCTCGTTCGTCGCGGCCTCGGCGCGCTTGCGTTCCGCGATGGTCTGACGCCGCTCGGCCTCGCCCCGCGATCGGCTCGCACGCGCGGCCTTCCCGGTGGTTCCCGCGGCCACGCTCCGGTACTGCGTGCGGGTGCGATACACCGCGCCGAGCGACTCCGGGTCCATGCCGGACAGCCGGTGTCCTTCGCCGAAGAACCGCGTGCGGGCGAGCAACTGCATGACGGGGTGCGTGAAGATCACGAAGATGAACACGTCGATGAGCGTCGTCAGGCCGAGCGTGAAGGCGAAGCCCTTCACCGTCGCGTCCGCGAGGATGTAGAGCACCACGGCGGCGAGCACGTTGATCGACTTGGAGAT
>Ga0164243_10005493_pt1 | contig 19346 bp, 18 predicted proteins | sample OricompcompostOP_FD_108781 | JGI IMG/M metagenome (GOLD analysis project Ga0164243, IMG submission 108781) | Organic Plus compost microbial communities from Emeryville, California, USA - Original compost - Organic plus compost (OP) | ecosystem: Engineered > Solid waste > Mixed feedstock >... | reverse complement strand
CGTGTTCATGATCGAGCAGCAGACCAAGTGGATCATCTCGATGCTCGACGCGATGCAGGAGCGCGGCGCGCAGGCCGTCGAGCCCACCGAGCAGGCGCAGCGCGACTTCAACGACAAGCTGCAGGAGAAGGTCAGCAAGGGCGTGTGGAGCCAGGGTGGCTGCACCAGCTGGTATCTGGACAGCAAGGGCAAGAACCGCACCATCTGGCCCGGGTTCACGTTCCGGTACTGGTGGCGCACCCGCAAGGTCGAGGCCGACGACTTCACGTTCGAGAAGCAGGCGGCTTAGGACCATGGCGCGCGACATGAGCCAGTACGACATCCCCGACGGACCCAAGGGATCGGCGTGGCTCATGACGCCGCGCTTCCTGCGCACCCGCAATGTGTGGGTGCCGCGCTGGCACGAGAAGTACGGCGACACGTTCAGCGTCGAGATCATGCCTGCTCACCGGCGGCTGGTCATCTTCAGCGATCCGGCCGACATCAAGGAGATCTTCGCCGCCGATCCGGAACAGTTCTACGCCGGCGAGGGCAATGTGATCCTGAAACCGGTCATGGGCGAGCACTCGGTGCTGCTGACCGACAGCACGAAGCACCAGCGGGCGCGCAAGTTGCTGATGCCCGCGTTCACGGGTCCGGCGATGCGTGGATACGAGCCGCTGGTCGAGTCGATCGCGAAGGTCGAGGTCGACTCGTGGACCGACGGCCAGAACCTGGTGACGCTGGACCGGATGAACGCCATCACGCTCGACGTGATCCTGCAGGTCGTGTTCGGCGTGACCGACGAGCACCGGCTCGACGTCCTGCGTCCCAAGGTCAACCGCATGGTCGACGTCGACACCTGGATGCTGCTGGCCTGGGCGTTCCCGAAGTTGCGTCCCGTTCCGCCGTGGCGGGGCTACTTCAAGAACCAGTCCGAGGTCGACCGCCTCCTGTATGCCGAAATCGCCGAGCGGCGAGCCTCCGATCTGGACGGCCGCACCGACGTGCTGTCCCGCCTGCTGCACGTCGGTAAGGTCGAAGGTGAGGAGCCGCTGACCGATGCCGAGATGCGCGATCAGCTGGTCACTCTCCTACTGGCCGGGCACGAGACGACGGCCTCGGCGCTGACCTGGACGTTGCACGAGCTGGGCCTCAACCGCGAGCTTCTCGAGAAAGCGATGCACGCGGCCGACACCGGCGACGACGCCTACCTGGAGGCGTGCCTGAAGGAAGGCATGCGGGTGCACCCGATCATCGACTTCGTGGCCCGCACGCTGCAGAGCGACCAGGTGGTGGCCGGCCGGCGCCTACCGAAGGGCGTGACGGTTGCTCCCTCGATCGTGCTGTCCCACAGCCGTGAGGAGAGCTGGGCCGACGCCCACCGCTTCGACCCGAACCGTTTCCTCGACACCAAGATCGCGCCGAACACGTGGATCCCGTTCGGCGGCGGCGTGCGCCGGTGCATCGGTGCCGCGTTCAGTCTGATGGAGGGCACGATCGTGCTGCGTGAGGTGCTGCAGCGCTACGAAGTCACGGCGGCCGAGCCCACCCGCAACGTCCTGCGCAACATCACCAACGTCCCCGCCGACCGCGCACCCCTCACCCTCAAGCGACGCTGACTCACCGCTCACAGGGGGCCGACGTCCGTGACCTGGAGGACAGGTTCGCCGGCGTCGTCGCTGGCGGCGAGATGAACAGTGGCACTGATGCCCCAGTCACGGTCGCCCTCGGGGTCGTCGAACACCTGGCGGACCGACCAGGTGTCGGATCCTTCCGTGACCATGAACAACGACGGACCGCGGGCGGCGGGACCGGTGGCCACGGCCTCGTCGTACTCGTCGCGGTACTCGGCGATCGCCTCACGCCACTCGTCGGCGCCCCACCCGGCGTCCGCATCCATCTCGCCCAGCTCGTTCCAGCGCCCGAGGGCGGCCAACTCGACCCGGCGGAACATCGCATTGCGCACCAGGACTCGGAAGGCGCGCGGATTGCCGGTCAGCGGTCGCGGTGGTGCACCCGACTCCGCAAGCGGCCGCACCTCAGCTGGGTCCGTACTCGGATTGATCAGGGACTCCCACTCGTCCAGCAGGCTCGAGTCGGTCTGTCGCACCAGCTCGCCCAGCCACTCGATGATGTCCTCGAGTTCGTCGGTGCGCGCCGCGACCGGGACCGTGCGCGCCAGGGTCTTGTAGGCGTCAGCCAGATACCGCAGGACGAGTCCCTCGGAGCGGGCCAGCTGGTAGTCGCTGACCAGCTCGCTGAACGTCATGGCGCGCTCCCACATCTCGCGCACGACGGACTTGGGACGCAGCGGATGGTCGGCGACCCACGGGTGACCGATCCGGTACGCCTCGTAGCCGGCCTCCAATAATTCGCGCAGGGGCTGCGGATGCTCGATCTCCTCGAGCAGCTCCATGCGTTCGTCGTACTCGATGCCGTCGGCCTTCATCTCGGCGACCGCCTCGCCACGAGCACGATTGCGCTGGGCGTTGACGATCGGTCGGGGGTCGTCCAGCGTCGCCTCCACAACCGACACCACGTCGAGCGCATACGTCTCGGCCTCGCGATCCAACAACTCCAAAGCGGCGACCGCGAACGGGGACAGCGGCTGATTGAGAGCGAAGTTCTGCTGCAGATCGACCGTCAGCCGCAGCGTGCGGCCCTCGGCATCCGGCGGGTCCAGCGACTCGACCACGCCGCCGGTCAGCAGCGCGTCGATGATCGCGTCGACCTCGGCGAGCATCCGCTCCTGCGACTCCTCGGTCTCACCGGACTCGCGGATCAGTCGCTCCAGTGAGGCGCGGGCATCGCCGGGGCGGGTGATGACGTCGAGCACCATCGCGTGGCTGACCCGCATACGGGAGACGAGCGGTTCGGGTGTGCCGTTCATCAGGTTCTCGAACGTGCCCTCACCCCACGACACGAAGCCTTCGGGCGGCTTCTTGCGCTGTACTCGTTTGAGTTTCTTGGGGTCATCGCCGGCCTTGCGCACCAGCCGTGCGTTCTCGACCTCGTGCTCGGGTGCCTCGACGACGACGTGTCCGATCGTGTCGAAGCCGGCGCGTCCGGCCCGGCCGGCGATCTGCTGGAACTCACGCACCTGGAGGCGGCGCTGACGGGTGCCGTCGAACTTGGTCAGCCCGCTGAACAGGACGGTGCGGATCGGCACGTTGATGCCGACGCCCAGGGTGTCGGTGCCGCACACGACCTTCAGCAGACCCTGTTGCGCGAGCGTCTCGACCAGGCGTCGATAGCGCGGCAGCATGCCGGCGTGGTGCACCCCGACGCCGGAGCGGATCAGCCGCGACAGCGTCTTGCCGAACGCCGAGGTGAACCGGAAATCGCCGATGTGCTCGGCGATCTCGTCGCGTTCCGCGCGGGTCGCGATCTTGACGCTGGTGAGCGCCTGCGCGCGTTCCAAGGCGGCTGCCTGCGTGAAGTGCACGACGTAGACCGGCGTCTGACCGGTCTCGACCAGCTGTTCCAGCGTCTCGTGGACCGGCGTCGTGACGTACTCACCCACCAGCGGCACGGGGCGCTCGGCCGACGTGACGACAGCGGTGTCACGGCCGGTACGCCGCTCCAGATCGGCGACCAGCCTCGTGGTGTCGCCGAGCGTGGCCGACATCAGCAGGAACTGGGCCTTGGTCAGTTCCAGCAGCGGCACCTGCCAGGCCCAGCCGCGGTCGGGGTCGGCGTAGAAGTGGAACTCGTCCATCACGACCAGGCCGATGTCCGCAGCGGCACCTTCGCGCAGTGCCATGTTGGCCAGGATCTCAGCGGTCGCGGCGATGATCGGCGCATCGGCGTTGACCGCAGCGTCGCCGGTGACCATACCCACGTTCTCGGCGCCGAACACCTCGCACAGATCGAAGAACTTCTCGCTGACCAGGGCTTTGATGGGGGCGGTGTACACGGCGCACTCGTCGCGGGCCAGCGCGGCGGCCATCGCGGCGGTGGCGACCAGGCTCTTGCCCGAGCCGGTCGGGGTGGCCAGCACGACATTGGAGCCCGAGACGCACTCCAGGATCGCCTCGTCCTGCGCTGGGTAGAGCGTCAGTCCGCGCGACGACACCCATTCGGTGATGGCCTCGTAGACCTGGTCCTCGCCTGCGTCATCGGGCAACAGATCGACCAGGCGCATCCCACCATTCTCCATCACTAAGCAAGCGCTTAGCGCATGCGCTACAGTCGCGACATGAAGGCTGTGCAGATCACCACGCTCGATGGTCCCGAAGCGATCGAGGTCGCGGACATCCCTGAACCTGTCGCCGGTGACGGCCAGGTCCTGATCCGGGTCAAGGCTGCAGGGGTCGCGTTCCCCGAGGTGCTGCAGTCGCGTGGTCAGTACCAGATGAAGCCCGAGTTGCCGTTCGTTCCGGGAGCCGAGGTCGCCGGCGAGATCGTCACCGCAGCCGAGGGTTCGTCCTTCAAGCCCGGCGACCGCGTCACCGCGTTGCCACTCCTGGGCGGATTCGCCGAGTACGCGGTGGCCTCCGAGGAGTTCACGTTCCCGATCCCCGACTCGGTCACGTTCGAGCAGGGTGCGTCGCTGCCGTTCAACTACCTGACGTCGCACTTCGCGCTCATTGCGCGCGGCCACCTGGTCGAGGGCGAGTCGGTTCTGGTGCACGGTGCCGCCGGCGGCATCGGCACGTCGGCGATCCAGGTCGCCAAGGCGTTCGGCGCGGGCAAGGTCATCGCCGTCACGTCGACCGACGCCAAGGGCGAGATCGCTGTGGCCGCCGGAGCCGACGAGTACGTCCTGGTCGACGGTTTCAAGGATGCGGTCAAAGCGGCCGGTGGCGTCGACATCGTGGTCGATCCGGTCGGTGGCGACCGCTTCACCGACTCGCTGCGCTGCCTCAAGGAGGACGGTCGACTGCTGGTCATCGGCTTCACCGCCGGCGAGATCCCCACCGTCCAGGTCAACCGCCTGCTGTTGAACAACATCTCGGTCGTCGGCGTCGGTTGGGGCGCCTATGCGATGGGCAAGCCCGGCTACCTGCAGAAGCAGTGGGCCGAGGTGGCCCCGCACGTCGAGTCCGGAGCGCTGACCCCGCCGATCGGTCGCACGTTCTCGCTCGACCACGCCACCCAAGCCCTCCTCGAACTGGACGAGCGCCGCGCCACCGGCAAGGTCCTGCTGATCCCATAGCGGATGGATCACCGCCGTGGCGAAAGTGATATCATTTCGTTGAAGTGATATCACTCGCTCCTAGGAGGTGGTCACCGTGGCTGGCATCACCGTGCGAAACCTGTCCGCAGAGACGCACCGTGCACTGAAGACCCGGGCCGCCGCCCACGGTCGCAGCACAGAGGCCGAGGTGCGGGCGATTCTGGACGAGGCAGTCTCCTCGCGAGGTCGTCAACGGCTTGGCTCACTTCTGGCCGCCATCGGCCAGGAGTACCCCGTCGACCTCGAGATTTCGCGCGACCGGACCGATCGAGGACCGCTGGACCTCGCGTGATCATCCTCGACACCAATGTCCTTTCCGAACCGCTAAGACCCGCTCCGGCCGCGAGCGTGGTCGAGTGGCTGGACGCGCAGGCCCCCGAAACCCTCTACTTGACGACCATCACGCTGGCCGAGATGCGGTTCGGCATCGCGGCACTCCCCGGTGGAAAGAGAAAAACAGCCCTCGCCGAAAGACTCGAGGACGCCGTGGTGCCGTTCTTCACGGACAGGATCCTCTCCTTCGACGAACCATCCAGCCGCGAGTATGCAGACCTCCGAGCCCAGGCGCGGGCTCAAGGGCTTTCACTCGGTGATTTCGATTCGCTGATCGCCGGCATCGCCAGAGCACATCACTTCGAGGTCGCGACACGCGACACGGCGCCCTTCGAGGCCGCCGGGGTCAGAGCCGTCATCAACCCGTTCGAGTAGGTCCGCCCAGCGCCCGGTCTGAAAGGACGAGTGCGTCGAGACCGGATGCGCGAATGCGTAGTTGCAGGAGAGCTGACACCGGTGCTCGCGACCGCGGGCTAGAGTCGCGATGTGGCCGAGTTCAGCGGGTTTCCGGAGGCAGCGCTCGACTTCTACGACGATCTGGAGATCGACAACACCAAGTCGTTCTGGGAAGCGCATCGCGATGTCTACGACACAGCCGTCAAACAGCCGATGCAAGCATTGACCGCGGCGCTGGCCGATGAGTTCGGCGACGCCAAGATCTTCCGGCCCTACCGGGACGTGCGGTTCAGCAAGGACAAGACGCCCTACAAGACCCACCAGGGTGCGTTCGTCGGGGTCGCGCCGGCTACCGGTTTCTACCTCCAGATCGGGGCGCCCGGCGTGCGCACCGGGGTCGGCTTCTACGAAGCCTCCCCGGCCCGACTCGCATCGTTCCGCGAAGCGATCTCGCACGACAAGCACGGTCCCGAGCTGGAACGGATCGTCAAGAAACTGCAGAAAGCCGGCTTCGAGCTCGGCGGCGACAGGCTGAAGACGTCACCGCGCGGCTACGACATCGACCACCCTCGGATCGAGTTGTTGCGCCACCGCTCGCTGACGCTGGGCCGCGACCACGGCTTCAAACCCTACATCCACACCGCCGAACTCCTCGACCACGTCCGCGACGACTGGCGCCAGAGCCGAGCCCTCGTCGACTGGGTACTCGCCCACGTCACCGGCTGACCCAGAATCACAGATGGACCTGAGCCATACCCTCCGCGGGATACCGGTCACCGGCGGTGACACCGACCGGCGCGGCCGCGTCGAGAGCGGCCAGGTCGTCGGCGGTCAGCTCGAGGTCGGCCGCCTGGACGTTCTCGCGCAGATACGTCCGGCGCTTCGTGCCCGGGATCGCGGTGACGCCCTCTTGATGCATGACCCAGGCGAGGGCGATCTGGCCCGGCGTGACACCCCGGTCGGCGGCGATCTGCTTGACCTGATCCACGACCCGCAGGTTCTGACGTAGGTTGTCGTCGGCGAAGCGGGGGCTGTTGCGACGGAAGTCGCCGGCCTCCAGGTCGTCGGCAGAGGTGATGGCACCCGTCAGCACGCCGCGACCCAACGGTGAGTAGGCAACGAAGCCGATGCCCAGCTCACGGCACGCGTCGAGCACCCCATTGGTCTCCGGATCGCGTTGGAACAGCGAGTACTCGGTCTGCACCACGCTGATCGGCGCGGTCGCGTGCGCCCGGCGGATCGTCTCCGGCGCAGCCTCCGACAGCCCCAGGTATCGCACCTTGCCCTCGGCCACGAACTCGGCCATGGCGCCGACCGTCTCCTCGATCGGAGTGTTCGGGTCGACGCGGTGCAGGTAGTACAGGTCGACGGACTCCCGCCCCAGGTGCTTCAAGGAGCGCTCCAGCGCACGGCGCGCGTACGCAGGCGAGCCGTCCGGCGGCCCCATGGTCCCGTCGTCCTCGACCCGGCGGGCGAACTTGGTCGCCAGGGCGTACTCATCGGCACGGTGGCCGATGGTCCGTCCGATCAGCTGCTCGTTCAGGAACGGTCCGTAGATCTCGGCGGTGTCGATCAGGCTCACCCCGAGGTCGAGCGCCAGATTCAGCGTGGCGGCCGACTCCTCGTCGTCACGCCCACCGTAGAAGGCGGACATGCCCATCGCGCCCAGTCCCTCGACCGAGGCCTCAAGCCCCTGGCTACCCCATGCAACGTTCTTCACTTGTTGATCACTCTTTCCTCGTAGAACTCGATCTTGCGGTCGATCGCGGCCAGATGCGTCTGCACCTCGCGCAGTTCCTGCAGGACGTGCTCCCGATGCTCCTGCAGGATGCGCAACCGCTCGGGCTCGCTGCCCTCGACCCGGTACAGGTCGACGAAGCGGCGCATCTCACGGATCGGCATGCCGGTGCGCCGCAGCATCACCAGCGTGCCGATCCACCTGAGATCGCGCTCGCCGTAACGACGCTGACCCGACGACGACCGATCCGGAGCGTCCGGTATCAGTCCCGCCTTCTCGTAGTAGCGCAGCGTGTCGACCGACAATCCGGTCGCCTCCGCCGCCTCACCGATCGTCAGCGATCGTTCGGCCGCTTGTGTCGTCATGCGGCTATGCAACACCCTGGAGCGCGCTCCAGGTCAAGTCACGGCCGGACCGCACCAGAATGGTTGGCCGAGCAGATCGCCGCCCGGGGTCGTGATGACGAACCGGAACCGGCGGCCGCCGCCCAACCAGGGGTCGAACCAGCGGGCGGCGTAGCGGTTCTTGCCCAGGTGGGCGATGGCGATCGAGGTGTGCTGATCGTCGACGAACGTCTGCCACGCACCGTCCTGCTCGACCTCGACGCGAGCCATCGGCTCGTGCCACTCCAAGGTCCCGGGCGCGCCGTCGGTCCACACCTGCTCCCAGAACCCAGGATCCTCGTCCGCGGCGTCCAGGTAGCGCGCCGGACCGTCGATCCGGCGCGCGCTCGTCATGGCGGCACCGTGGGCCGGGTCCGCCAGATAACGGTGGACGTGCAGGTCGAACGTGCGCTGCGGCAAGACTGTCCGGTGATGCACAGCGCCGGCGAGCGACTCGGCCAGCGCCGCACCTTGAGCACCCAGCCACTCCTGCGTCAGCGGACCGTGCAGATTGTGGCCGCCCTCGTAGTACTGCAGGGCGTACTCCTCGGCCGTCGTGCAGTAGCCGCAGTAGCCGTTGGTCACCGACGCGACGACCACCTCGCCCGGTGCCCCCGCGCCAGCGGTGGTGGCGGCGATCCGGCGACCCGCACTGACGGTGACCTCGAAGGGGAGACCGACCACGAACAGCCCATCGACCCGCCAGGCCTGCATCGTCAGGATCCGCGGAAATCCCTCCAACGGCAGGATCCGGGACTGGAGCGTTTGCGATCCCAGGACCCATTTCGGTCCGTGCGGTCCGCGACCGCCGGTCGGCTTCGGATGACCAGCGCGGAAGGGCGGCAACCAGCCGAGAACGGGCGTCAGATTCTCCTTCGCACCGGCGACCTGCGAGGCGCCGAGTGCAGGGAAGGGCAGCCGGACGCCGCCCTGCTCGCCACCGTCGGATGCGTCCAGGTCGACCTCGCGCACGGCGGACGCCAGCTCGATCTCGGTCGCGAGCCGGTCGCCGAGTTCTACGTGCAGGGCCGCGGCCTCCGCGCCGATCGCGCGGCCGATGCGCTCGGTCTCCAGGAAGCCGGCGTGGCCGGGGCGCAGCGCGGGGGCCACATCGGCGTGGGTGCCCTCGACCGCGGCCGCGACAGCACCTGTGCGCCGGCGCAGCTCGTCGGTCAGATAGGCCCAGACGTCGGCGTGGTACTCGTGATTGTGATGGCTGACGCCCGTGCCGTGGACCGAGAACACCGCCCATGCAGCCAGCGGATCGCCCTCGACCGAGTCGACCCTCACCAGGTGCAGCCACGGGTTCACGGCACCGAAGCGGCGCTCGGAGTCGAGCCGCCGGTCCTCGACGTCGGCGTTTTTCACGAATGGGGCCAGCGACCGGTTGCGAGTCGAACCCCACACCTCGGTACGCCCGGTGGCGACCCGCGCCGGTCGCCGCGAGTCGTGTGCCTCGATGATCGCTCCGGCGATGCGTTCGGTCAGCCAGGCCGTCCACGCCGGGTCGAAGCCGGGCCGGTTGGCGGCGAACCGGTTGTAGAAATCGGAGGCGTCGAAGTGGCCCGGGCCGGCATGCGTGTGCGTGGCCCCCAGGATCAGGCCGGACAGTCCGATGTCGGTGCGGTCGGCGATCTCGTGGGCGATCAGATGCTGCAGCAACGATGACCCGGCCAGCAGGTCCAGCTGGACCCACGCGATCGACGCCGTCCCGGCGCGCAGGTGCAGCACCCGCGCCCGCAGCCGGTTGCGGAAGCCGACGCCGTCGTGCGCGTTCTTGGAGAACCCGGCCTTCGGCATCCCCGGCGGCGGCGTGATGTCCACCTCGGCGACTCCTGCCAGGATGCCGTCGGCGTGCGACAGGTCCGGCTCGGGAGCGGGTGTGATCGAGAACCGGGCATTCGGCCCCTTGCCAGGCGCCGGTGCCAGCGCGGCGAGGTCGGCCACGGTGATGGTGTTCTGCACGTCCGGACGATACCGGCCTAGGCTGGCCGATGTGAGCACTCCTGCGTTCTGGCGGGCCGCTGAGGCGATCCACGATCCGATCTACTTCTCCCCCGGCGCGACTGCCCGCTATCAGGCGTTGGGCCTCAAGGGATTCTGGATGGGCTACTTCGCGTCACGCGCAGCAGCGGTCGGCACGCCCGGTCCCGGGCTGGTGACGGCACTGTTCCACGGATTCTCGCCGGACAAGGTGGCGCAGGCGATCCCCGATGCCTGGGCGCTGGCCGACCGCGACGCGATCCTCACGGCCCGGCAGGACGCCGCCCGCGAGACGCTCGCCGACATCATCGGCGACGAGGACGTGCATGACATCGTCCTGCACCTCGATGAGATCAGGACTCGAACCGTCTTCGCCGGCAAGCCGTTGGCCGCGGCGCATGCCGAGCTCGTCCCACCGGCCGATGACGTCGGTCGGCTGTGGCACCACGCGACCTGGCTGCGCGAACTGCACGGCGACGCCCACATCGCGGTGCTCACCGCAGCCGGGATCGACGGCGCGACGGCGAATGCCTGGGCATCGGCGGTCGGCCTGGTCCCGCCGCAGCAGCAGCAGTCGCGCGGCTGGAGCGATCAGGCCTGGGACGACGCGTACGAGCAACTCCACATGCGCGGCTGGGTCGACGAGTGGCGCGCGCCCACCGAGGCCGGACGTGCGGCGCGGGACCGCATCGAGGAGACGACCCACCGTGTCGCCAATGCGGCCATCGGCGACCGCGAGGCCACCGCGCGCACGATCGCCGTCACCGACACACTGGTGCGACTGGCACAGCGCGTGGCGGAGTCAGGTCCGCTGTACTACCCGAACCAGACCGGCGTCCCGCAGCCCTGATCCTCAAGGACTGGCCCGCCGCCACACCGGTGAGCACCAGCGCGGCCCCAGTGGCCTGCGCAGGCCCGAATGCCTCGTGCGCGAACACGACACCGAGCACCGTGCCGACCAGAGGATTCAGCAGTCCGACCAGCGACACGGCACCCGCGCTGATCCGCCGCAGGCCGGTGAACCAGCAGACGTAGGCCACGACAGTGCCGACGCTGCCAAGCCAGAGATAGGCCGCAATATTGGTGGCCGTGAGTGACGGTGGTGCACCTTCGACCGCTGCGGTGACCGGCAACAGGAACAGTCCGCCCCACACCAGCTGCCAGGCGACCAACGTGACCATGTCCACCGGGGGCGTCCACTTCTTGATCATCACGAATCCGATGCCCGAGACGACGACGGATCCGAGCCCGGCGGCGACGCCGATCGCGGTCACCGCGGTGCCGCCCCGCAGCACCAGCAGAGCCACACCGGTGATGCCGATCAGGCCGGCCGCTACCCGGCGGACTGTGGCCCGTTCGCCGATGATCGCCCAGGCCAGACCCATCACAACCAGGGGCGATCCGGCCTGCAACGTGGACGCGACTCCTCCCGGCAGCTGATAGGCCGCGAGAAAGATCAGCGGGAAGAACAGTCCGATGTTGAGCAGGCCCAGAACGAGCGAACGCCACCACCAATCACCGCGGGGGAGCTTTCGGCGCAGTGCCAGCAATACCAGGCCGGCTGGCAGGGCACGCAGAGTTGCGGCGAGCAGCGGCCGGTCGGGAGGCAGGAATGACTCGGTGACCAGGTAGGTCGTCCCCCAAACGAGAGGCGCAACTGCTGCCAGGGGTAGCGCCCGAGTCACACTAGTTTCCATGGAAGATATTTTACTTTCCGTGGAAGATACAATCAAGTCGTGACCGATCTTCCCGACGCCGTCGACGCGATCGCCGCACAGTGGGCACGCGAACGACCGGACCTGGATGTACGGCCGATGGAGGTTATCGGCCGTCTGCACCGAGTCGGCGATCTGCTCGACCAGCGGCTGCGCGACGTGTTCGCCCAAGCAGGTCTCGGCAATGGTGACTTCGACGTGCTCGCGTCGCTGCGCCGCGCGGGCGATCCGTTCACCCTCAGCCCCACTGAACTCGGTGCCACCATGATGGTCACATCGGGCGCGGTCACCAAGCGAGTCGACCGGCTCGAACAACTCGGACTGGTCCAGCGCCGGATCGCCGCCGACGACGGCCGGGGCCGCCTGGTGAGCCTCACGCCCGCCGGCCGGCGACTGCAGGAAGAACTCCATCCCCAGCACCTGGCCAATGAGGACCGCCTACTGGCACCGTTGACCCAGGGCGAGCGCGATCAGCTCGCGGGATTGCTGAAGAAGCTCCTGCAGTCGCTGGAGTGAGGAGTCGAAAGATGTCGTACGACCAAGCGATGGCGCAAGAGGTGCGTGCGCTGTTGTCCGATCGCGACGACGTCGTCGAGAAGCCCATGTTCGGCGGTCTGGCCTTCATGGTCTCGGGCAACCTTGCCGTCTGCGCCGGGCACGCGCACGAGTTACTGGTCCGCGTCGGCCAGGACGCCTACGAGGAGGCGCGCTCGCGGCCGGGCACCAAGGACTTCGTGATGGGTGAACGCGTCGCGAAGGCCTGGGTCATCGTCGATCCGGCGGCGCTCGTTTCAGAGGACGACTTCGCCGACTGGGTCGCTCGGGGCGTCGCGTTCGCGGCATCGCTGCCGCCCAAGTGAGACGCTGAGGGCATGGGAGACGCGATCGAGATCGAGGTCGACGACAAGGTCGTGCGCGTCTCGAACCCCGACCGCGTCTACTTCCCCGACCACGGCTGGACCAAGCTCGACCTGGTCGAGTATTACCTCGCGGTCGGCGACGGCATCGTCAACGCCCTCTACGAGCGCCCGTGCATGCTGCACCGGTTCCCGAAGGGGCTGGCCGGCGACAAAGTGCACCAGAAACGGGTGCCGAACGGCGCACCGCCGTGGCTGGAGACGGTGCAACTGACATTCCCGCGCTACAACCGCACCGCCGACGAGCTGTGTGTCACCGAGCTGGCCGCTGTGATCTGGGCCGTGCAGATGTCGACCGTCGAGTTCCATCCGTGGAACAGCCGCCGGGCCGACGTCGAGAAGCCCGACGAATGGCGCATCGACCTCGACCCGGGCGAGCAGTGCGATTTCGCGACGGTCCAACGCGTCGCCGCCGTGGCGCAGGAGGTGCTCGACGAGCTGGGCGCCGTCGGCTTCCCCAAGACGTCGGGTGGATCGGGCCTGCACGTGTATGTGCGGATTCCACCCGATCACGGATTCTCCGAGGTGCGACGCGCGGCGCTGGCGTTCGCGCGTGAGGTCGAGCGGCGCACCGACGACGCCACGACCACCTGGTGGCGCAAGGACCGTGATCCGACCCAGGTGTTCATCGACTACAACCAGAACGCTCGCGACCACACGATCGCTGCCGCGTACTCGGTGCGTGGATTCCCCGACGGCCGCGTCTCCACGCCCCTCACCTGGGACGAGGTGCCGGACGTCGACCCGCACGATTTCACGATCGAGACGGTGCCCGAGCGATTCGACCGGCTCGGTGATCTGCACGCCACGATCGACGACCACCCGTTCGACCTGGCACCCCTCCGCGAGTGGGCCGACCGCGACGGCCTCGACGACTGATCAGTCGGATGCCGGCCAGTGGGCCTTGCGGGCGGCGCGGCGGAGGGTGGCCAGGATCGCGGGGCCGAGGACGATGATCGCCACGACGTTGGTGATGGCGCGGCCGGTGTCCCAGCCGGCGGTCGATGTCAGCAGCGTGTAGACGACGAAGCGGTGCAGGTTGTCCAACAGGGGCGCATCAGGCACGAACGACAGCGATCCTTCGTGGTAGGTCAGCTCGATCCCGGCCAGGAACGGCCACGACGACATGTTCATCAGCAACCCGAACCCGTACGCGACGACGACGCCGTAGACGCACAGCATCGCAATCTCAGCGCGGCCACGCGGCCGGCGCGGCAGCAACCCGGCGCCCAGACCGATCCAGGCCGACGCCATCATCTGGAACGGCAGCCAGGGTCCGACACCCGACGTCAGCAGCGCCGACGCGAAGATCGACGTGCAGCCGAGCACGTAGCCGAAGCCGGGGCCGAACACGCGGCCCGACAACACGAGCAGGAAGAACACCATCTCGATGCCCGCCGTTCCGGCACCGAGCGCACGCAGTGCCGCGTTGATCGCGGTCAGGACGCCCAGCATCGCCAGCGCTTTGGAGTCCAGGCCATCCTCGGTCAGCTCCGCAACGACAGCGAGCACGACGACCGGCAGCAGAGCCAGCATGATGAACGGTGGATCGACCCTGGTCGTCCCGGGCTCAACGCGCACCAGGAGCGGCCAGAGGAACATCATGAGTCCGGCAATCGTCGCGATCGCGAGAACCGCGACCGACCGCGGGCCGAGGCCGGTCCGCCGACGCTCCACCGCAGCACTCACGCCAGGGCCTCCGCGACCGAGCCGACCGTGAGCCAGTCCGGACCCAGAACCTTGGTCACCTGGGGCGCGAACGCCGGCGACTCGGCCAGCACATGCGCCGCCGCGCCGCGCGAGACGACCTCGCCCTCGGCCATGACCACAGCATCGTCGGCCACCTCGGCGACGAACTCGACGTCATGCGTCGCGAGTACGACACCGTGACCCTCGGCCGCAAGGTGACGCAGCACCTCGGCCAAACGCTCCTTGCCCGGATAGTCCAGGCCGCGTGTGGGTTCGTCGAGCGCGACGACCCGAGGCGAGGACGTGAGGACGATCGCCAGTACGAGCGCGAGACGCTGGCCCTCGGACAGATCGCGCGGATGCCGGTCGTCGGGTACGCCGGGCGCGAACCGATCCAGCAGATCGCGGCAGGTGCCCGCGGCGGCATCGGCCTGCTGGTCGGCCGCAGCACACTCCAGCGCGACCGACTCCAGGTAGAGAAGGTCGGCAGCGGTCTGCGGAACCAGCCCGACCAGTGCTCTGGCCTGCGCCGGTGAGCTGCCTTTGGGGTCGACGCCATCGACGTCGACGCGACCCGACGCTCGCTTGCCACTGCCCTGGATCGCCCACAACAGTGACGACTTGCCCGATCCATTGCGACCCATCAAGGTCACGACTCGCCCGGCCGGCACGTCCAGGTCGACCTCACGCACCGCGACCTTGCTGCCGTACGTCACGGTGATCCCCCGCGCCGTCAGCAGCGGCACGGCCGATGGTTCCGGATGTTCGGTCGGCGCCGGCAGGTCGATCCCGCGCGCGGCTCGCCGTGCCTCACGCACGGAGAGCGGCAATGGATCCCACGCAAGCAACCGACCCAGTTCGACCAGCGGCGGGGCGACCGGCGCGTCACGCAGCAGATCGCGTGGATCACCCGAACGCACGGATCCGTCCTCGACGACGACCAGCCGGTCGGCGAACGGGATCACGCGTTCCATCCGGTGCTCGGCCAGCACGACGGTCAGGCCCAGGTCGTCGACCAGTCGGGCGAGCGTGCTCAGCACCTCTTCAGCGGCCGTCGGATCGAGCGCCGACGTCGGCTCGTCCAGCACCAGGACTCGCGGGTGCATCGTGAGGACCGAGCCGACGGCGACCCGTTGCTGTTGTCCACCGGACAGCGTGCGGAGTGCGCGGCGGCGCAGATCGGCGATGCCGAGCAGATCGAGCGTCTCCTCCACCCGGCGCCGCATCGTCTGCGGATCGATGCCGAGCTGCTCCATGCCGTACGCGAGCTCGTCCTCGACGACATCGGTGACGAATCCAGCGAGCGGGTCCTGGCCGACGTATCCGACCAGATCGGCCAGCTCGCGCGGCGTGTGATCACGAACCGACCGACCGTCGACCACGACCTGGCCACTCATCGTGCCGCCGGTGAAGTGGGGTGTCAGGCCGTTGAGGGTGCCGAGCAGCGTCGACTTGCCGGATCCCGTACGGCCCGCGACCAGTACCAGCTCGCCCTCGTCGATCCTCACGTTCACGTCACGCAGGACGGGCGCCGGTGCGCCGTCGTGCGTGAAGGTCACGCCGGTCAACTCGATCATCGGGTCGCCTCCAGGACGGGCGGGGGCGTGACGAAAGCGGGCACGACCCCGATCATGACAGCCACCAGGACCGGCACGGAGACCTGCGGCAGCACGTCGAGCGACGGGTAGGTCACGCCGACATCGGCCGTCATCACCAGCGCCGCGGCCGCGACACCACAGGCGACGGTCACCAGTTCGGCCAGGCGCCACGGATCGGGCCGATACCGGGTGCGCTGGACCCTGCGGCCCGCCGACACGAAGCCGATGACTGCCAGCAGGACACCGAGGCCCACGAACGGCCAAGCAAGAGCACGCGGGGCCGTGGCATCGAGCAGACCGTAGACGCCGACGCACAGCCCGATCAGACCTGCCAGCAGGAACAGGCCCGTGAGTCGGCGCTCCTTCACCGTCGCTGTGCCGGTGCGGCCATAGCCACGGGCATCCATCCCGGCGGCCAGGTACAGCGACCGGTCCAGAGCATCCTCCATGACCGGCACGACGATCCGGCGCAGTCGACCCACACCTCGTGCCGCGTCACCGCGCAGATGGCGTGCCCTGCGTACACGGCCGACGCTCTCGGCCAGTTGCGGGAACAGCGACAACGACACGATGACCGCGGTGCCCGCCTCGTACAGCGCGGGCGGAAGCGATTTGAGCAGCCGCTTCGGATTGGCCAGCGTGTTGGCAGCTCCGACGCACAGGATGATCGCGGCCAGGCGCAGTCCGTCGTAGAGCCCGCCCAGAACATCGGCCCGGGTGACGGGACCGAGCAGCTGGACACCGGCCACGACGTCGGGCAGGGGGATCTGCGGCAGCTGTACAAGGACCACGGTGTCCGGAACACCGCCGAACACGACGCGGAACAACACCCGGATCAGCACGACGAGCGCGGCCAGGTACAGGTACAGCCGGAACGACAACGCCCACAGCGCCTCGGTGCGCCGGGCGATGACCACCAGGCACGCGGCCAGGATGATCAGGACTAGCAGGAACGGGTTGGTCGTCGATGACGCCGCGGCGGCCAGGCCGAGGGCCCACATCCACCACGCGGCAGGATGCAGGTCCCGCGGCGTCACGACGTCATGACCTCTGCGACCTCGCGCGGGCGATCACCACGGCGGCTGCGATCAGGCCGACCCCGAATACCGCGGCGATCCACAGCAGAGCAGCCGATGACGACTCGTCGACGTCAGCCGACGTACTGCGTGTGTCGTCGTTGCTCGATCCTGCCGCCGTGGTCTCGTCCGATCCAGGCGTGGCGCTCGCGGTCGACTTCTTCTTCTCGTCAACCTTCTTCGCCTTGTCGCTCGGCGTGGCCGAGGGCTGTGCCGTGGTCGGCTTCGCAGTGGTCGGTTTGGCCGTCGTGGGCCTCGGCTTGGGTGCGGCCGGGCCGAGCGGCCTCATACTGGGCTTCTTGCTTCCGCCGTCCTGGAACACGAACGCAATCCAGTCGCCGGTCGAAGGTCGCAGTGAGCCGGCCCCAGACGACGAGTACGTCCACGAACCACCGGACCGTGCCCAGTAGAGGCCCCAGTAGGCACTGCTTGGGGGTGTCGTGCCACAACTGATCTTGGGCTGGTTATCAATCTTGCAGACGAATCCTGGTTGTGTCGCGACCCGTTCGAGCGCGTGGTGGACCTCGAAGATCTCCCACGCGGTCCTCGGCGGGTTGCTGACGCACGTCGTGCTGTTGAGACCCTCCCCTTGAACCACCACAGTGACGCCGGTTCCACGTGTGCAGGCGGCGGCCTGGGCGGGTGAGGCCAGACCGATCAGCGTCGCGGCGACCCCGACCAGTCCGGCGACCAGCGCCCGAGCGCTGACCGAACGCATCAGTGATCAGCGCCCGCGCGGTGTGCCGCTGCGAATCGACGCTCACGTCCCGCCGCGACCAGCGCGACTCCGAACATCACCAGCAGCGCCGCGAGACCCGCGTGCCACGGTTCGACCGACGAACCGGCGGCCGGCAACGTGTCGGCCGAGGCGAGGCCCGTGCCGGTGGTCGTGCCCGTTCCGGCGCCGGGGTTCACGGCCGATGCCGGGCTGACCTGAACCGTGACCGTCGCGGTGGTGCCGGTCGGGACGTGCGTCGCCGTGATCGTGTGCGGCGAGGCGTGGTTGAACGTGACTTTGTTGCCGTCGATCGTGTCGGTGTCGACCGAGGAGGACAGCTCCAACTCGCCGGACACATCACCGGTCGAGCGACCATCGGCGTCGGCACCCGTCGCGGTGACCGTGACGGTGTCGCCCTGTGTCGGCGTCGCATCCGAGACCTTCAACTTCAGCGATGCGACCGGACCGGGTGGCACCACTTCAGCCAGAGAGCCGAGGCCGAGTGCGGCCTGGAAGGTGGCGCGCACCCATTTGTCCTGGTCGAGCGGATCGATCGCGTTCGATCCCTGGTCGCTGTGATCGGCTTCGGTCGAGGCGATGGCACCCACATCGGGTCCACCGGTCAGCTGCAGCCCTTCGATCCAGCCCGCGGCCTTCTCGGCGGCCGCCGTCTCACCATGCGCAGCGAAGATCTGCGCGGCCAGGCCTGTGCTGTTGCTGTTGGGGTTGCCGGCGTCGCTGAGCGAACCATCGGCAGCCTGATGCGACTTCAGCCATGCAATGGCTCCAGTCACGTCGGCGTCGTGGCCCCCGGCGTCGTCGAGAGCCACAGCGGCGAACGCTGTCGCGTCGACACTGGACTCGCACGTACCCGTCCCGGGCGTCTCTCGGAACCCGCCGTCCGAGCACTGCTGATCGGCTAGGAAGTCGGCAGCATCGCCCAACGAGGGACTCCCCGAGAGCGCGAGCGCACGAACGCCCCACGCCTGACCGATGTTGTTCTCGTAGCCGTCCGTCGGCTCGTTCATGAACTGACCGTCGCCGCTCATCAGCGCAGTCAATTCGCTGATGAGGTTGCGCCCGTCGATGCTGGTCGCGTCAGCTCCCTTGAGTTCCGCATAGGCCGCCAACTTGCCGATGCTGCCCGCGTACTGCGTCGTGACGCCCTCGTAGGTGAACTCGGTGTACCCACGAGAGTGGGCCACCACGGCCGAGTAGACGTCGTCGGCCACTGACGTTTGGCCCAATTCACGCAACGAGTGCTGCAGATCCAGGTTCAAGCCGTAGTCGACGAACAGATAACCGCCGGAGTTCGACTCGAACAAGTGTGTGTCTCCGGGCACCTGGTCGGCGAGCCACGCGGCGGCCTTGGTCTGGGGCTGGTTCGGCGCGGCGGCGACAGCGGCCGAGGCGATCAGGCCGCTCGCGGCGAACGCCAGCGTGGCGGTCGCGGTGGCGAGCAGATGGGGGGTCTTGCGCATGGGGATCCTTCCCGCTGCTGCGCGAGTGGGACCGTGGTCCGACCCGTGCATGTCCTCGACAGCGTGGTTCGGTCAACGCCTCGGCAGGTTCTCCGGCTCGCCGTCACCTCAGGGCGACGGCCTACGGTTGCGGGTCAGCGCCGGACTTGGACCGGCTT
>Ga0164243_10005492_pt1 | contig 19346 bp, 6 predicted proteins | sample OricompcompostOP_FD_108781 | JGI IMG/M metagenome (GOLD analysis project Ga0164243, IMG submission 108781) | Organic Plus compost microbial communities from Emeryville, California, USA - Original compost - Organic plus compost (OP) | ecosystem: Engineered > Solid waste > Mixed feedstock >... | reverse complement strand
GAGCGCGCGGTGAACGTCGCGGTCCAGGCCGTCGCGCAGGAGGCATCGGGCAGCCAGGACGCGGTCGAGATGTCCCGTCTGCAGACGATGAGCAACCTGGACTGGGCTCCGCAGGACTACGTCGTCAGCCTCGGCGCGGCGATCCGCGACGTGCGCGCGCGCCAGGCGCTGATGCAGAAGGTCGCGAACTCCGAGGAGGTGCGCGGCCCCGGGGGCACGATCCTGAGCGCGACGGCCGAGGAGCGGCAGCGCGCGGCGCTGATCGCCGCGTCGGACGCCGACCTGCTGCGTGCGCTCAAGCGGACGCAGGCGCAGTACGACGCCGCGACGACTCCGGACGCGAAGAGCGCGGTGATCCGCGAGCTGAACCAGCTGCTGCGCCGGGCCTGGTACGCCAAGGGCGACGGGGCCTACGCGCCGCGCCGCAGCGCGAGCGTGCTCGCCGCGCGCTACCCGCTGAACTCGGCGGGATCGCTGCAGCTGCTGCGCCTGCAGATCGACCCGCGCCTGACGGCGGCGGGCAACGACGTCACCGTGCTCGTGTCGGACAAGACGATCGTCCCGCAGGGCGGCGACTACGACGGCGACCGCAACTCGAACATGATCCGCACGCTGCTGCCGGACGACACCTACGACCAGCTGCGCTGGGGCGCGGGGCAGCTCACGAGCGACGGCACGATGCTCGCGCCGCAGCCGTACACCGAGGCGATCGTCGAGCTCGCCTACCGCGCCCGCCGGCGCCCGGGGACCCCGGAGTTCGCCGCGTACCTCACGCTCAAGCGCGACCTCACCAGCGCGCTGCTGGCGATCCTCGGGCGCTCGACGATTCCGTACCCGCGGGTGCGCGAGCTCGTCGCCGACACGGTCCGCGGCCTGACCGACCGCCAGCCCAAGGCGGTCGCCAACCTGCTGGACGTGCTCGCGCGCGACTACGCCCCGGCGATGCGCGAGCTCGCGAAGCAGATGGACGACTCCCCGTTCCTCGCGGTCGACCGCGCGGCGGAGAACGCGCTGCGCCGGTTCCAGACGCAGGCCGCGCTGCGCTCGACGTCGAGCCCGAAGTTCGTCACGCCGATCCCGGCGACCGACCCGCAGATGCCGCGGTACTCCACCACGCTCGCACCGGCCACCTCCGAGATGCTCTCGGCGCTGATCGCCGCCCAGGGCTACGACGTGTTCCGCGTGCAGACCGTGCTGAAGTACAACTCGCGCCGCGAGGCGACGCAGACGCAGCCGCAGGAGCGGGCGAGCGAGCTGGCGGCGCTGATCCAGACGTTCACCGCGCTGAACGACGGGCTCGTCGTGCCGGGCGAGGACGCGATGATGGAGGGCACCGCGGCCCAGGACCGGGTGCAGACCTGGCTGCGCCGGCTCGCCGTCGAGCACCAGAAGCAGTTCGGCACGCGCACGCGCGCGGAGTCGATGGTGCTGCTCGCCGGCGCGCGCGTCGCCGACGTCGACCGGCTGCGCGGCGGCCAGCGCGGGGACGGCGAGGTCACGCTGCTGCAGGCGATGCTGCACGACGTCCTGACGGACCTGCGTGCGACGTACCGCGAGACGATCAACCGCTCGGAGTCCCTGGCCGCGCGCATCGCCGGGCTCGAGCAGCTCACCAGCGCGGACTACGTGGACGAGGCGGGCGGCCGCCACGCCGCCGCGGGGTCGGCGTTCGTCGAGGTCTTCGGGCCCACGCCGATCGGCGAGCTGCTGGGCGACCAGGGCGCGGCGATCAACAGCTACACCGTGCGCGGCCTGCGCGACACGCTGCTCGAGATGCGCGCCGACGTGCGCCGCGAGTTCGAGACCGCGCTGCGGGCGCACCCGTCCTACGACGACGGCGAGACCTCGAGCCCGTACCGCGTGCTCGTCGACGCGGTGATGGAGTCCGCGCACCAGCAGCTCACCGAGCGCGACGGGCTCGCGCACGGCGTCCTCGCGGCGTCGTCGCAGCGCGCGAGCCAGAGCTTCGCGGGCCTGCACGACTCTCTTCGCGCGCTCGCGCGCTCGCGCGGCCGGTCGCTGAACACCGCCGCCGACGCGCGCGCGCTGCTCGCGAGCGACCCGCAGCTGGCATCGCGCGTGCTCGCGATCATGGAGGCGCGCGGCCTGCGCGCGGGGATCGTGCAGCGCCGCCCCGACGGCGAGCTGTCCACCGTCGAGTTCCCCCAGTGGATCTACGACGTGCTCGCCGAGCCGCGCACCGGCGTCGCGGAGATGATGCTGCTGCGCGAGACGATCGACCACGCCTACGCCGCGCTCGGGGACTCGGGCAAGCAGCTCGACGTGCACCGCGTGAACGACCGCATCCTGCGGCTGCGGCTGTCGCTGGACTACGCGGCCCGCGACTTCACGAACGAGAACATGGCCGGCGCGCGCGCGGCGCTCGACCGGTTCAACGAGCTCTTCTACGACCGCCGCCTCACGGTCGACGAGTTCATGCGCGCGCTGAACACGGACCTCGCGTTCCGCCCGGAGCGCTCGGCACCGTACATGCCGTGGAACCGGGACCGCTCGGTCGTCGAGGCGAGCCGCTACGGCTCCGGCATCTCCGAGGTCGTCGAGGGCACGGAGATGCGCGACGCGCTGCGCGACGCCGAGGCCGCGGCCGCCGCCGCCCTGAACATGACCGAGAGCACCAAGGCGTTCCTCGAGCACAACAGCGAGCAGCTGGCGATGCTGCGCGAGGCGCGCGGCAACCCGCGCTCGGTGAACCGCGCGATGTGGGACAACTACGTCGCCTGGTTCGAGCAGAGCCGCGACCTGCACACGATGGTCGGCGCCTCGGTCTGGATCAACCAGGCCAGCCAGATCAACGAGATCGTCGGCAACATGGGCGTCAAGGGCATCAGCCCGCGCAACGTCGAGGCCATGGGCCGGGCGATCGCCGCGCAGACGCCGGTGTACGACGCCGCCGTCGGCCAGCTCGTCGCGAGCTCGACGTCGGCCTCGCTCGCCGATGCGATCTCCGACCCCGCGGTGCTCACGCGCGGCGCGCGCCAGTTCGTCCTGAACGACGGCACGGTCGTGGACTGGCCGGGGATCACGGCCGAGGAGTCGCTCGACCTGCTCTCGAACGAGCGCACCGCGGGGATCGCGGCGCGCGCGCTCGGCATGACGGCGTGGGACTACAACGCCGACACGGGGCAGATCATGCGCACGGCCGTCGTCGGCGAGGGTGTGGCGGGGCTGACCGCCGACCCCGCGACGACGCTGTTCGGCAACGGCACCAGCTCGAAGCTGCGCCGGCTCATGGTGCTCGAGGCGAAGGTCACCACGCCCGGCGGCAAGCCGGTCATCCCGGTGCTGCTCGCCCAGCAGATGAACATCCGCGAGGCGGCCATGGGCCGGGTGCTCGACCCGCACAGCCCCGAGCGCGAGCGCATGGCGATCGAGATCCTCGAGGACATCGCCGACGCGCTGCAGGCCCTGAGCACGATCGAGGGCGCGCAGGTGCGCGGCGCGGACGGCCCGACCGGCCTGCTGACCACGGTGCTCGACGACCCCGCCGGCGAGCCGCGCGACCGTGACGACCTGCCCGACGGCTCCGGGGAGCGCATCTCGCTCGTGCACCAGGCGATCCTGCGCGCGGCCCGCATCGCCCGGCGCGCGCACGGCGGCGACAACCTGGTCTCGAAGATGCTCGCGGCCGAGGGCCCGCTGCGTGACGTGCAGGCCGAGCTCGTGCGCATGTGGATCACGGAGTACTCGCGCAACGCCGTCGCCTCGGGGAACCCCGCGACGATGGCCATCGCGCAGCGGCTGACCCAGGACTTCAACCGGGTCGACGACTACGCCAGCCCGCTCGACGTCCTGCTCGGCACGTACCGGAACTTCACCGACCCGGCGGTGCAGCGCCTGCTGCTCGCGCACCTGAACGCGCACGGCGACATCGCGCGCGCGACGCCGTGGGCGGCCGCCGCCATCGAGCGCGCGGTGCACCCGGACACGCCGAAGGTCACGATCCCGTACGCCCCGGACGACACGATCGTCCTGCCGGACCTGACGCCCGGCCAGTGGGAGGACGTGGCGCGCGCGGTCATCGCGTTCTCGATGCACGTCAACTACGGCATCGCCGCGACGAGCGACCAGGAGATCTCCGCGTTCCCGTCGCTGTCGGAGCAGGACGCGCTGGACGCCCAGCTGCCGTACTGGGATCCGACGTTCGTCGACCCGGCGCTGACGATCTTCGCGCCCAACGCGCTGCGCAACCCCGGCGGCGAGCTCGGCAAGCTGCTGAACGCGCAGATCGACCTGGTCAACGACATGGCGCCGTCGCTGCCGCGTACACCGCAGCGCCGCGCCGAGGCCGCCGTCGCGAAGTTCATGGCGCCGCGGCGCGCCGTCGAGGGCGGCGGGGTCGAGGGCACGACCGGCCAGTGGCACGCGCTCATGCCCGCGCTCATGCACAGCGCGACGGGCGCCGTCATGGCGTCGGCCGCGGAGTCCGCGATCTCGATGGCGGGCAAGAACCCCGACGAGCTCGCGATGCTCAGCGCGACGACGCGCCAGGACTGGTCGCTGCGCCCGGACGACTCCGAGCTGAGCACGGCGACGATCGACGCCAACCTGCTCGCGACGGCGGTCGGCCAGGACACGGTGCTCGACACCCAGATGTCCGTGACCTTCCCCGGCGCGACGGCGCCCGTGCAGCGCTCGCTCGCGCAGCTCGAGGGCCGAGTCGTCACCGGGATCGTCGTGCGCACGCCCGACGGCGGCGAGCACCAGGTGCTCGGCCACGCGCGCTACAGCTCGGGCCTGCTGCTGCCCGCGAGCGCCGGGGTCGCCGCGGGCGAGGCGGGCGTCGTCACGCTGAACACGCTCGCGCCGGCGGTGACGAACATCGTGGTGGACGCGGGCTTCACGCTCGCCGACGCCACGGTCGAGGTCCAGCTGTTCCACCCCGAGACGAAGTCGGTCTCGGCCACGCGCGGCGACGGGGACGCCTACAGCCACAACCCGTGGTTCGACGGAGTCAACGGCCGCACGGACGGCGCGTTCGTCCAGCCGTCGCTGCTCGCGTCGCTGCTGTTCTCGCTCGACGGGACGATCCCGCAGGCGTACGACACCGCGCTCGGCTCGATCAAGAAGCTGACGTTCGCCCTGCAGCAGGTCACCACCATGCCTGAGGCGAAGCGCCGCGAGCTCGCCGCGCGCGGGGTCACCGACATGGCGGGCGTGCTGCACGAGCTGACGTCGTTCATCCTGAAGCAGCCGATCGACGGGGAGCCGCTGGGCGCCGCGCGCTACAACGCGGTGCACAAGCTCGTCTCGCTGCTGTACGTCGTGCGGCACGTCGAGGACGGCGTGCCCGCGGTGCTCAGCGCCGAGCAGGTCATCGCCCGCCAGCAGCTCGGCCAGGGCCTCGGGAAGCACGCGGAGGTCGTCGGCCTGCCGCTGCCGCACGTGCTCGCGCTCATGGGCGAGCTCGGCGCGCGCGTGCCGACGGTCACCCCGCACGGCGACCTCGGCTTCAGCATCGACGTCTCGCGCGCGCCGCAGTACCTGCGCTTCCCGCGCGAGGCGTGGACGGACCGGATGTTCGGCGGGCTGCTCGCGCTCGACCGCGACGGCGAGACGATCAACGGCTGGGCGTCGCGCGACATGCTGCGCGAGCCGGCGCTCGAGAACCTCACGATGCCGAAGCCGCGCGCGTACGGCACGCCGGCGTCGCAGCCGTCCGGCAGCGTCGACTTCTACTCGGGCTACCGCCAGCACCAGACGGCGGAGCACGAGCGGCGCGAGCGGACGGGCGCCCCGCGCTGGCGCGAGCAGGACACGATCGTGCGCCAGCGCCAGGCCGCGGCGAACATCAACGCCCAGGTCGCCCAGGGCGTGCAGCTCGCGGCGACCGGCGACCCCGCGGCGGCGGCGCAGATGCTCGCCCCGCAGGCGGGGAACACCACGACGTCGTTCGACCTGACGACGGCGTGGGAGTACGTGCACCGCGGCGCGCACGCGGCGAACGCCGTCGAGGGTCTGCTGTCCAGCGACGACCTCGAGCGCGCAGCGTTCGGCGACACCGTGTTCGTCCCGGCCGACACGTTCGTCCAGGCGTCGCAGTCGGCGACCGACGACGAGCTGTTCGAGCAGGCGCGCCCGGTGCTGCAGCGGCTGAGCGCGCTCGGCGCGAAGATCGCCGTGCCGCCGTCGGGCGTCGGCGCGGGGCTGCGCTCGCGGATGCTGGCCTACCTGAACCAGCGCGCGGACTACGTGCCCGTCGACGACACGGGGTTCACGTTCGAGCCGGCGCCGTCGATCGGCCGCTCGCGCGCGCAGATCGCGTTCAACTCCACGCTCAAGGGCGCGCGCCACACGATGCGCCAGAACCGCGTGCCGATCTCGCTGTCGGCGCACAACCCGAACAACGAGAACTCGATCACGTCGGTCAACGGCGGGCTCGGCGGGCTCGAGGACTACTTCGTCCGCGAGGTCGCGCAGACCGCGCGCTACGCCGGGTACGCCCCGGCGACGAACGTCGCGATGGGCAACGACCTGGACGGCGCGCGCCAGCGCGTCATCAACCTGCTGCTGCCCGTGCTGTCGAAGGGCTCCGGCCGCGCCTACCTGCGCCGCGTCTCCGAGCTCGAGGAGATGCCGGAGGGCACGGAGGAGGAGCGGGCGCGCAAGGCCGACGCGCGGCGCGACCTGGACGAGGCGATGGACCGACTGCGCCAGCGGCTGATCGCGGCGCAGGCGGACCCGACGGTGCCGATCATCCCGCGCGCCGGAGACGAGTTCGGCACCGGGGACATCGTCCCGCTGGTGTCCTACTCGCCGACGACGGGCGAGCTCGTGGGCATCCACCTGTACCGCCACGGGCACGAGCCGGTGCGCGAGCAGGTCATCGCCGGCGGCGCCTTCCCCGCGGGGAACGAGGCCCTCGGCGTCGGCGGCGCGCGCCTGACGATCGACCGCGCGACGGTCGACCCGATGCACACCACGCACCGCGGCGAGCTGGTCTCGGGCCCGGACTGGCTGGGCCTGAACGGCTTCGTCGCCAAGATCCGCGTGAAGCTGTCCGACCTCGGCTCGAAGATCTTCGAGACCGGCACCGGCATGAAGTGGACGACGGGCCCCGAGCCCGCGGCCGGGCTGCCGATCCCGAGCATCCCGGTCGTCGGCAACCTGCCGGTGCTCGGCGCGGCGGACCTCGCCAGCCCCGAGGCCAAGACCTCGGACCAGTGGTGGTGGAACACCCCGGCGAAGATCATCGAGGGCGTCGGCTTCGACACGATGCCGTTCCTCGTGCGCGCGCTGACCGGCGTCGAGTTCGACCCGGCCAACCCCGAGGTCTGGTCGGAGGCGGCCGCTCGCGTGCGCTCCACGCTGCGGTCGTTCGCTGCCAAGGCGCAGCAGGGCATCGTCGAGCCGGAGGCCCTGGTCTCGCGCAGCACCTCGGACCTGCAGGTCAAGCTGCAGGAGCTGATGCAGCTGCAGCTGGTCGAGATCATGGGCGACGACGCGCCGCGGTTCAGCGACGGGCTCGTCGGCCAGGAGCTCGCCGACGTCACGATGCTGCGCCTGGTGCTCAGCGCGCTGACGACGGGCGCGCAGATCGAGGAGGTGCTCGGCGCGCCGGGCTTCCTCGACGCCGCGAACGCGCGCTCGCACACCATGCACCCGGTGTTCACCACGCTGCTGCACCAGCTGCCGCTGGAGCACCCGGCGCGCCAGGCGTTCGTCGACCAGGTGAACCAGCGCATGACGCGCAAGGCCGCGTCGGCGCCGGGCTGGAACGGCGTGGACCGCTGGGAGCTGACGAACAGCCCGTCGTTCATGTGGACCCGGTTCGTGCAGCGCGCGGACGGCACGACGCTCGAGATCGAGGACATGCTCGCGTTCGCGGAGATCCGCAACACCGGGCACAACGACGCGCTCAGCGAGCAGGCGCTCGACCGCAAGCAGCGCGGCAACAGCTCGGAGACCGCGAACGCGATGATCAACGCGGGCCTCGGGGCGCCGGCGCTGCTCGAGCGCCCGTTCACGGCCGACCAGGTCGTGTTCGGCGAGAACCGCTACATGGCGCGCGGGGTCGCGGGCCGGCGCGAGCTGGCCTTCAACCGCGGCGCGACGGCGTCGCCGCACGCGGTGCGCGCCGACGACGACCTGCCGCTCACCGCCGCCGAGGTCGAGCACGTGTTCACCGAGGCGCTGCCCGCGCGGCGCGCGCTCGCGGTCACGATCGACACCTCGGGCTGGTACGAGGGCATGAGCAAGGAGAAGCGCGAGGCCGCCGACCGCGCGTACCGCCGCCTGTTCGAGGCCACGCGCACCGCGCTGCGGCTGCCTGAGGCGCAGTCGGCGTACGTGCACGAGCTCCTGCGCACGGTGCTCGGGCGCCCTGCGAGCTCGGACCGCGAGGCCGGGGAGTTCGTCACGTACCGCGAGGCGATGGCCGGGCTGCGGCTGCTGCGCCGCAACGCGATGCGCGGCCTGCTGCCGACGCGCGGCGGCGCGATCAACGCCGTCTCGCGCGGCGCGCTGCTCGCGCTGAAGCAGGCGGGCTACCCGCTGACGCGCAGCAACGGCACGCGGCGCCCGGTGCAGAGCTGGGACGCCTGGGTCGACGTGATGCTCGGCGAGGCGTTCTCCGCCGACCCGACGCTGCGCGGCTACCCGGCGGTGACGAACATCCTGGACGGCCTGCTGTACGAGTACCGCAAGGACGTCAAGGGCCTGCCCGACACGATGGACGGCGCGGCCCAGGCGCAGCGCATCGCAGCCACGCGCTCCGGCCTGATGGTCGCGAGCCCGACGCTGCGCCGGCGCTTCGACAGCCCGCTCGTCCAGCAGGGCGAGGTGCGCTCCCCGGCCGAGCTCGAGAGCCAGGACTGGATCGTCGAGCCGCTGCCGCAGGAGGCGCGCGCGATCATCGAGAAGCGCATGGCGACGTGGGAGGCGAAGTCCGGCCTGCGCGACCGGCTGCGCCAGAGCCCGCGCTCGGAGGCGATCTCCGGCGCGCACGTGCGCGAGGAGCTCGCGCGCACGAACGTGGTCGTCCGCTTCGCCCAGCTGTGGTACATGCTCAAGACCTTCATCAACCCGGGCCTGTTCGTCGGCTCGTTCATCGAGCTGTTCTACCGCGGCGAGCAGGAGCGCGTCGTGTCGTTCCTCTCGGGCGAGTCGCTCGGCGCGACGGGCCGCGGGTTCACGCCGGAGCAGCGCCGCCAGTGGCGCGCGACGCGCGACGCGCTCGCGAGCAACCCGACGTTCTACCGGATGGTCTACGAGAACACGAACTTCCAGCAGCCCGGGGGCACGACGCGCCTCGAGCAGCGGCTGCAGGGGTTCACGACGGCGGTCTCCGCCATCGCCTCGGACCCGACGTGGGGCACGCGCGCGACGACGATCGCGCAGCGCTTCATGGAGGCGGCCTGGGACACGGTCTCGAAGATGCCGCTCGAGGAGACGGTGCCGGTCGAGCAGTTCCTGGACATCCTCGCGAGCCCGCGGCCGGAGGCGCTGGCCGAGATCAACCCGACCGCCGTCGACCACGGGTACTCCCGCGTCGAGTACGCGCGCGGCCTGCAGGACAACCTCATGGCGCGCGCGGTGCGGCGCACGACGGAGCGCATCATCGGCTCCGGCGGGCCCGGCACGAACACGCTCGGCGCGCTGCTGCTGCGGTTCCCGTCGCTGTTCTTCCGGTTCCGCTCGAACACGCTCATCAACATGCTCGGCCTGCAGGCCGCGCACGCGATCCTCACCACGATCCTGTCGGACCGCTCCAAGCGCCCCGGCGGGCTGATGGACCGCGTGCGCGGCGAGGACGCGGGGATGGACCCCGAGACCACCGACCAGGCTCGGATCGAGGACTCGATCGACCTGACGCGCGCGATCATCCGCTCCGGGGTCTCGCACACCCAGCTGTTCCTCGCCGGCTCGATCGTCTCGTCCGCGGGCTTCGGCGGCGGGGACGACGACGAGATGAAGCTGCTGAACAAGCTGCGCCGCTACCAGCGGACCCCGGTCGCGCAGGATCCGCTCGCGCTCGAGAACGACTTCCGCAACGCGGAGGCGTGGTTCTCCGACCTGCTCCCCGCAGGGATGGGCGTGCCGTCGTGGACGATCCGCCTGTTCGTCTCGCCGATGATGGGCGTCGCGCGGTTCAAGGAGACCGGCGACTTCCGCCAGGTCTACTGGGGCTTCGCCGACGCGATCGGCAACATGCCGCTGCTGAACGTCGACAGCGTGCTCAACGCCTGGACCATGGCGAACGAGCTCAGCGAGGCGGCCGAGGCCGCGAGCCTCGAGGAGAACGTCGAGTCCACGAGCCAGGCGTACCGCCTCCTGGTCACCGCGGTGGGCACGCTCGAGTCGATGATGTTCGAGAGCGCGTTCGCGAGCATGCTCTACCAGGCGGCGGACGAGTGGGACCGCGACCCGTACAAGCGGCCGCTGACCGAGGGCGACGGTTCGATCGTGCGCGACCGGGCCTACCAGACGCCGCAGGAGACGACGGCGCTGACCGACTTCATCGACCCGGTCACGGGCGAGCAGCGCTCGGGGTACGTCGGCCGCAACGACGTCGACGCCATGCTGCACGCGATGGCCGAGCGCCAGCCGTTCCTCGCGCACGCGCTCGCGGCGATCATGCACGACAGCACGTTCATCCGGTACAACATGCCGGTCAAGACGCGCGAGGTGAACGCCGAGCAGATCACGCAGGAGGAGGCCGAGCAGATCCTGGTCTCGGTCGTGAACAACGAGACCGGCCGGGAGGAGCTGACGAAGGCGGGCGCCGAGGGCATCGTGCGCGGCATCCACCTCGGCGCGCTGCGGCTGGACTCGCCCGCGCTGCAGGGCGTCTACATCCCGCCGGAGATGCGCCGGGAGATCGAGAAGGACTTCCTCGAGGAGACGACGACCAAGTACATCGAGGCCGGGTACTCCAAGACGGACGCCCTGAACAACGCCAAGCGCGACTACTACGGCCAGGGCTACGGCGAGCCGGAGGCGCTGGGGCTGGCGGACATCCTGTGGTCGGACGCGATCCCCGCGTACGGCAAGCAGGAGTACATGCAGCTCAACACCACGTACGTGATGGGCCCGAACGGGCGCCCGATCGCGACGGGGCTGCAGCGCACGGTGCTGAGCTCGCTCGGCATCCTGCCCGCCGAGATGTACCACGCCGGCCAGACGGGCAACCTCGGCGTCGACCAGCTGCTGAACTCGGTCGACGACGTGCGCCAGGTCAACACCGGCATGCGCGGGCTCGTGCGGGTCGACGAGAGCTGGCGGGTGCCGACGGCCGAGGAGATCGGCAAGGGCATCGAGGAGGCGCTCGAGGAGATCGCCGCCAAGATCGACGACGTGACCGACGCGCTCGGCCAGGACGGCTACAGCTACGGCGGCTGGCGCAACTTCGGGCGCGGGTACGGACGCCGGGGCGGCGGCGGGTACTCCCGCGGCTACGGCGGCTCGTCGTACATCGCCGACTACGGCGGCGGCGTGCAGCGCCTGAACGACCTGACCAGGATCAACAGCCCATATGCTGACGATCTGTACGGAATCAACCGCGGCAACCCGATCATCCGGCGCGCGACCATCCGGCGAGAGCGCTTCTCGTCGCAGCGAGGAAGGCTGAACCAGTGGCAGTAGAGACTCACGGGCCGGTGACCGAGTTCGAGGACTGGTACGTCTCGTACCGCGTCGGCGACCGGGACGGCTGCCTCGAGCACCGCGGCCTCGCGCCGATCGCGAACGAGCTGTGGTCGCAGTTCGAGAAGTTCAAGCGCGAGCACGACGGGCGCGTGGCGAACTACTGGAAGTACGAGACCATGGCGGACGCCGAGGTCGTCTCGAAGAAGCCCGACCTGCCCAACGTCTCCTCCGGGGAGATCGCGGGCATGGTGCGGCGCGTCGCGCGCAACGTCGTGCAGAACACGCCGAACGTCGAGATCGTCAACGAGTTCGACGACGATCAGCCCAAGGGCATCCTCGCGCGCCACATCCTGCGCACGAAGATCATCGGCGACGAGCTCAACTCCAACGAGATGCAGCAGAACCTGTTCGCCTCGGTGATGAGCTCGTTCACGCTCGGCTTCGAGGCGGTCATGCCGGTGCTGTGCCAGAAGCCGGACGGCTCGTGGGTGATGGAGTACGACGTCATCCACTACCGCGACGTCTTCCCCGAGCCCGGGGTCAAGGACGTGCGCAAGGCGACCGAGCTGTTCGTGCGCAGGTACATGACGCGCGGCGAGGTGCGGTCGCTCATCCGCAACTCGGTCGCGGGCTGGGACGTCGCCGCGCTGAAGGCCCTGCTGAAGTCGAACCCGCCGGCGCGCCAGCGCGAGTCGGTGTCCCACCAGGACAAGAAGCACCACACGATCCCCGACGGCTACGAGATCATCACCTGGTACTCGGCCTCGGGCGACAACTTCCTGACGTTCGACGCGAACAGCAAGATGCTGCTGCGCATCGAGAAGAACAAGGACCCGCTCAAGCGGCACCCGGTGCACTTCCTCGTGCTCGAGAAGGACAGCCAGCAGCCTCTGGGCAAGTCCCAGATCAGCCTGGTGTTCGGGCGCCAGGAGTTCCAGGACCTCATGCTCAACGGAGCCATGAAGCTCTGGTACAAGAACATCAACCCGACGCTGATCGGCTACGGCACCGGGCTCAACGGCGTGCCGAACATGAGCCCGGGGAAGTACACGGCCATCCCGAACCCGAACGCCAAGATCGAGGCGTTCGAGGTGAACACGCAGACGCTGCTGCAGTACGGCTCGATCAGCGCGCAGAACCTCGGGAGCATGGTCAACCTCGTCGGCGCGGCCGACCAGCAGATGGCGGCGACCGCCGGCGGCGGCATGAGCGCGACCCCGCAGGGCGTCGAGGCCCAGCAGCAGATGGTCGACATCACGACGAACAACTACCAGAAGGCCGTCGAGCACTTCTTCTCGCAGTACTGCTCCCACGCGCTCACGCTCTACTTCGCCGAGATGCAGAGCGTGCGCAAGCTCAAGGTCACCGCGGACACGCGCCGCCAGCTGCTCGACGCCAAGATGCCGGAGGAGATGTTCGACGCCGACGGCTACCTCGGCGTCGAGCTCAAGGACATGGCCGTCCCGTACCACGTGAAGTGCGTGCCGGGGTCGCTCGTCGAGATGGAGGACGAGAAGCAGCTGCGCATCCTGCAGGAGATCTTCGTCCCGCTCAGCCAGGCCATGCCCGCGCTCGCCCAGACCGGCGACACCGCGGCGCTGGCCAACGCGAGCGCGGCCATGCAGTTCATCGTGGCCAAGACGATCGAGCTGTCCGGCTCGGCGCACGCCACGGAGCTCAAGACGCTGTGGACCGACGGCGTCACGCCGCAGCTGCAGGAGCACGCCGCGCGTGTGGACCGCCTCGAGGCGGGGATCAACACGCTGGTCGAGCCCATGGCTGCCAGCAACGAGACCATGGCTACTGCGATCGGCCAGCTGCAGGAGCAGATGAGCCAGCTCGTCGAGGCTCAGGGGCTGCTCATGCAGCAACTGGGTGTGTCTACCGGCGGATCTACTGCTGCTGCAGCCAATCCTGTAAGTCCGGTTTCGCCTGTAGCGGCGGCTTAGTCCAAGATGTGACTGCCGGAGCCAGAGGGCCTGGCGCCGTACTCACCCCGAGAGGAGATGCACCATGGTCGCTCCGGTCCAGAAGGACAGCCTCACCGACTACCAGGTCACCCTGGCCACCATCCTGCGCATCAGCTCCCCGGTCGCCGGCATGTTCACCGGCTCGGAGATCAAGCCCAACCCCAACGCCCGCTCGATCATGGTGCCCGACATCCGGGTCGACGACTACATCGTCGACGCCGACATCGCGCGCATCGGGGCGGACCACTACTCCGGCTCGGAGTTCACGAACGAGTGGAAGAACGGCATCCCGCCGATCGAGTGGCGCCGCTACTCGATGAGCCGCCACCGCTCCTTCGGGTTCACCGTGTTCGACGAGCAGCTCCGCTACTCGCCGATCAAGAACCTCCCGCAGGAGTACACGGCGCGCAAGATGCAGACCACGGTCCTGCGCGACCACGACAAGTACTGCCTCTTCGCGGCGATCTCCGGGCACATGACGGGCAAGCTCGTCGCCCGCACGGCCGCGGACACCCCCGGGCCGTACAACGCCGACGCCGCGCGCATCAGCCACACCGGCGACGCCCGCGACTACAAGTGGATCGCGGAGCCCGGCGAGGACTTCGACAACCAGATCCAGCCGTCGTTCGCCACGATCAAGGGCATGTACCTCGACGAGGACAACCCGCTCGCGACGCTCGACAACCTCACGCTGACCTTCAGCGACAACTGGTTCGACTCGAACTTCGGCAACAACGAGCGCTTCCTGCTCGTCACGTCGGCGCTCGAGCTCGCCTTCATCAACTACCTGATCGAGAAGGGCGCCGGCACCGAGTCCGCGTTCAAGCTCCTCAAGGACGGGGACATCTCCGGCGCGAACGCGGCGGGCTACCTCGGCACCCTCAAGGGCTCGTGGAAGCTGCAGAAGATCCACCCGGAGTTCCTCCCCCGGGTCTTCACCGACAGCAACCTCGTGGTCGACCCGGTCGCCACCACGTCCACGGCGAACCGCTTCCTGCGCCAGGTCGTCGGCCTCGCGGCGTACAAGAACTCCATCCAGACGTACGAGCACTTCAGCGAGCGCCGTCAGGAGGACGGCGGCGTGCGCTTCAAGGGCACCGAGTACGTCCAGGACTTCTCGTACGACGCCTGGGCGATCGACCAGCTCTCCGAGGGCATCGTCCCGCTCTTCCTCCCGGGGGCGACCATCAGCGGCGACAACTTCTCCGGCTACGCCGGCGACACCTACGAGGCCACGGAGCAGTCCTTCAACTCGGTCGCGGCCGCCGTCAAGGCTGCCCGCGCCCAGAAGTCGGTCGCTCCGGTCACGTACCCGATCTCGGGTGCGGACGTCCTCGTCACGCGGCCCGAGTGGTACTCGCAGCCGTACACGGGGACCACGGCGCTCGACACCAGCCTGGACGTCCAGGAGACCGGCGACGTCGCGAAGCGCGTCCCGACGCTCGACGCCGACCTCCCGGCGCAGACCGGGGTCGACGCCGCCCAGGACGCCGCGATCGAGGACCTCGAGACGCGCGTCACCGACCTCGAGACCCCGTAGGAGGACTGACACATGGAGCAGCTGATCGAGCTCCTCCGGCAGATCCAGGAGCTGGCCGGCGTCGGCATCGAGGCGCTCGAGGGCGCCGCGGCCGGTGGCGGCGAGGGCGGTCCGCCGCCCGAGGAGGCTCCTCCCGCCGAGGGCGAGCCGCCCGCCGGGCCCCCGGCCTGACGTCAGGCCCCGCAGCACGGCGGCGTACCAGGGTTCCCCTTCCCCTGGTACGCCGCCGTCGTCTTGAGAGGAGGTCGCCGTGGCCTACATCGGCAACTCGCCCGAGCAGCGCACCGTGCTGCGGCTCGAGCAGCGCAAGTCGTTCGCGCTGTCGCTGTGGTTCAAGGACGCCAACCGGCGCCCGGCGGACCTCACCGGCGCGCTCGTGCGCCTCGTCGTCAAGGCGCCGCCGTTCGACCCGAACGACACCACGGACGCCGACAACCTCATCGAGTCCGCGGTCGCGGAGTTCCCCGCGCCGGAGCAGGGCTACGCCCGCATCGAGCTGCAGGCGTCCGAGCTCGACGCGCCCGCGGGGGAGTACCCGTTCGTCATCGTGCTCACGGCCGCCTCGGGGTACAGCACCGTCGCGGTCAAGGGCGTGCTCGACCTCGTGCCCAACCCCGAGTTCCTCTCGGCCGGCGCGACCTACGACGACGTGCAGCCCCCGAGCGCGCTCGACGTCGTGCTCCGCGGGCAGCACAGCATCGACGTGATCTGCGGCCCGCTCGTGCCCCCGGGGTTCACCTGGATGTCGGACGCCGACAAGGCGAAGCTCGATGGCCTCAGCATCGCGGGCAACCTGCTGCCCTCCGGCGGCGACACGCGGCAGATCCTCGCGAAGCGCACCGACGACGACTACGACTTCACGTGGGCCGACCCGCAGGCGTTCGACGGCACGCTCGACGCCGCCGGGGTCGCCGCGGGCCGCGCGCCCGTCTCCGACGGCGCAGGGCTGTGGTCGTGGCAGCAGGTGCCGTCGGACACCTCCGGCGTGCCCGCGGGGCAGGTGCCGGTCGCCGACGGCAGCGGAGGCTGGGGCTGGGGCCTGTCGGACATGAAGGCCGCCACGTCGATCCAGAGCACCAACCTCAACGACCTGCTGACGACGGGGCGGTACTACCCGCTCTCTCCGCTCTACGCGACGTTCGCCCGCAACTACCCGATCGAGGCCGTCGGGCTGCTCGAGGTGTTCGCGGTCAGCACGTCCCGTACCGTGCAGCGCTACTCCGTGACCTCGGCGACGGAGTCCCCGCGGGTCTGGACCCGGATGCGCACGGGGACTACGACCTGGTCCGTGTGGTCCGAGGTGCGGTGGAAGGAGGACCCGATCCTCCCGACGGAGATCGACGGTGAGCTCGTCGCAGACCAGGTGCCGCGCGTCATCGACCTGCGCGGGATCAGCCGTGGCACGGATGACCCGACGGGCGGCGAGGACGGCGACCTCTACATCAAGGTGCTGCCGTGACCAGCTGGGGCGGGTACGTCAACCGCCTCCGTGTCGGCGTCAACATGACGCTGAACCACAACCCGACGAACGCGGACCCGTACGTCGTGCTCTCGTGGCAGACGTACGCGCAGACGAACTACTCGACCTACAACTACGACCTCAGCGCGTCGTGGTCGGGCGCGGTCAGCGGCAGCGCGACGAAGCGCGCCTCCGGGTCGAACGTGCTCATGATGGGCTCGGGCAGCTTCAACGTCACGGCGTCGTACGACCGCGCCCTGAACTACACCATCAACGTCTCGGCGTCCGGCACCGGCGCGGGCCCGTCGTCGCACTCGGCCACCGGCACCGTGCCGCGCCGACCGACGGCGAACCCGAGCGCGCCGACCAACCCCCGCATTACGGTGTCCGCCGACCGGCAGGTACGTGTCGTGTGGACGAACGCGACGACGTGGCCCGGCCCCGCGAGCAACCGCCACTACCGCGGCCAGCTGTCGACGAACGCCTCGTTCACCAACCTGGTGTCGAACACGCTCTGGACCAACGGCGGCGTCATCAGCGGGCTGACCCGGGGGCAGACGTACTACATGCGCGTGCGCTCCGAGGCGAACTGGTGGGACGCCACGCGCACCAGCGGCTGGTCGGCGACGGTCTCGGTCACGGTGCCGAACGTCCCGACGCTGGCGAGCACGCCTGCGCCGACGAGCCTCACGCGCTCGGGCTGGGTGATCCCGGTCGCCACGATCTCGAACAACGGCGGCCAGGCGCCGTCGAACTACCGCGCGAAGCTGAGCTCGACCGCGAGCGACACCGGGCTCATCTGGTCCGGCGCGCAGGGCTCGTGGGCGCCCATCACCATCAGCGGCCGTGCTCCGCTGACGACCTACTACTACTGCGTGGGCGCCTACAATGCCGCGGGCTGGGGGCCCTACACGGCGTGGCGCGCGGTCACGACGCTCGACGACTCGCCGTCCGAGCCCGCCACGCCTACGGTCACCGACGTCACCGAGACGTCGTGCACCGTGACGTGGGTCGCGCCCGCGGCGAACGGCGCGACGATCACCGGCTACGACCTCGTCATCTCCGACACCTCGAACCCGGAGGTGCCGGTCGTGGCATACCGCAAGCTCGGGGCGACGGTGCTGTCGCAGGCCGTGACCGGACTGACGAAGGCGCACGACTACCAGGCGTACGTGCGCGCGCTCGGCAACCCGGCGAACTCCGGGTACTCCCCTGCAGGCGTGTTCCGCACCACCGGCACGCTCGCCACGATGTTCCCGAAGATCAACGACGGCGGCACGTGGAAGGACTTCGAGCTCTGGGAGAACCAGGCCGGGACGTGGCGGAAGGTCCAGCTGCAGCTGAACGTCGGCGGCGTGTGGAAGTGGAGCCCGGAGTAATGGCGAAGCTCACGAACTCCCCCGCCGAGACCACCGTCCTCGAGGTCGAGGCGCGCAAGAGCTTCGCGCTCACCGTCGAGGTCACCACGCCCGCGGGCGCGCCGGCCGACCTCACGGGCGCCGCCGTCGTGCTCGCGATCGGCACCGGGGAGACGACGGCCGAGCACGTCGCGACGATCGCCATGCCGCTGTCGGGGCGCGCGGTGCTCGCGCTGCAGGCGGCCGACCTGGACCTGGCGCCGCGGGCGTACCCGTTCGTCATCGTGCTGCGCACGGGCGGCTACTCGCTCACGCTCGCGAAGGGCGAGCTGCGGGTGCTGGCCAACCCCGAGCACGCGAGCGCCGAGCAGACGTACGGCGGCGGCGAGCCGAGCACGGGGCTGTCGGTCGCCCTGGCGGGGCTGAAGGTCGTGCGCGTCACCGTCTACGGCGGCGTGCCGGCGGGCGTCGGCGCGGGGCTGGACGCCACCGGGGTGCCCGCAGCGTTCACCCCGGTGGCGCATGGCGACGATACCTGGGCCTGGGCGGCCGTGGAAGTCGACTGGTCTCAGGTCACCGGGACCGAGCACGTCGTCACCGACGCCGCGCTCGCGACGGTGCTCGACGACTACGCGCTGCTGTCAGGCGCGACGTTCACCGGCGCCGTCGCGGTGCCCGAGCTCGTCGCCGGGACGGCGGCGGTCGAGGACCTCACCGCCTCGCTGAACCTCACGGTCGGTCCCGACGACGACGTGCAGCTCTCGCTCGCGTACGGCACGGTCTCGGCGTACGACGGCGGCGCGACGCCGGTGCTCTTCCCCACGGGGATCAGCGACCTGCCCGCCCCCGTCGACGACGACGACGCCGCGACGAAGGGATACGTCGACAGCCAGCTCGCAAGCACGGGCTGGACCGTCGTGCCCGGCTGGGACTCGGTGAACTGGACGTACTACTCCGGCACGTCGACCGCCCCGGGGACGAACAAGACCGGCCGCACGGTCGAGTGGCGCGCCACGCTCAAGCCGAACAGCACCGCGGCGGTCACCGCGCTCAGCGGGACGACGGCTGGTGCGACGCCGATCTGCACGCTGCCGTCAGAGCTGCGGCCGTCGACGAACGTCTACTCGATCCAGCAGGGCAGCGGCTCCGACCGCTACCTGCTGACCATCGCCACGAACGGTGTCGTCGCCATCAACCGGTACGGGCCCGGAACGGCGTCGACCTCGACATGGCTTCCCATGTACGTCAACTACATCAGCGCCGCCTAGAAGGAGCAGATCATGACCGTCGGATTCGTCGTCGACAAGGGCTCGCTCGACTCGCGTGTCGGGGAGGCTGCGCGCAACCTCGCCGTCACGCTCGCGTCGATCCGCAAGATCAAGCTGTGGCTCGACGACAACCCGGGGTACGACGCG
>Ga0164243_10005491_pt1 | contig 19346 bp, 18 predicted proteins | sample OricompcompostOP_FD_108781 | JGI IMG/M metagenome (GOLD analysis project Ga0164243, IMG submission 108781) | Organic Plus compost microbial communities from Emeryville, California, USA - Original compost - Organic plus compost (OP) | ecosystem: Engineered > Solid waste > Mixed feedstock >... | reverse complement strand
CGTGGGAGCTGCACAGAACTACCTGGCGATCATCAAGGTCGTCGGCATCGGTGGCGGCGGCGTCAACGCCGTCAACCGGATGATCGAGGTCGGCCTCAAGGGGGTCGAGTTCATCGCGATCAATACCGACGCGCAGGCGCTGCTGATGAGCGACGCCGACGTCAAGCTCGACATCGGCCGCGAGCTCACCCGAGGCCTCGGCGCCGGCGCCAACCCGGGCGTCGGTGAGAAGGCTGCCGAGGATCACGCCGACGAGATCGAGGAGGTCCTCAAGGGGGCCGACATGGTCTTCGTCACCGCGGGCGAGGGCGGTGGCACCGGCACCGGCGGCGCGCCGGTCGTGGCGCGGATCGCACGCAGCCTGGGTGCGCTGACCATCGGCGTGGTGACTCGGCCGTTCGCGTTCGAGGGGAAGCGACGCGCGGGCTCGGCCGAGGAGGGCATCGCCCGACTCCGCGAGGAGGTCGACACCCTCATCGTCATCCCGAACGACCGGCTGCTGTCCATCAGCGACCGCAACGTCTCGGTGATGGACGCCTTCCGCCAGGCCGACCAGGTGCTCCTGCAAGGCGTCTCGGGCATCACCGACCTGATCACGACACCGGGTCTGATCAACCTCGACTTCGCCGACGTGAAGTCGGTGATGTCCAACGCCGGCTCCGCGCTCATGGGCATCGGCTCGGCGCGTGGCGACAACCGCTCGGTCGAGGCCGCCGAGATGGCGGTCAGCAGTCCGCTGCTTGAGGCGTCCATCGATGGCGCGCACGGCGTGCTGCTCTCCATCGCCGGGGGCTCCGACCTCGGCCTCTTCGAGATCAACGAGGCCGCCGCCCTCGTCGCCGACGCGGTTCACCCCGAGGCCAACATCATCTTCGGCGCGACCATCGACGACGCGCTCGGTGACGAGGTGCGGGTGACCGTCATCGCTGCCGGCTTCGACGGTGGGATGCCGAAGCGTCGCGAGGGTGAGAGTGCGCTCGGCCAGCCGAACCGCCAGGCCAAGCCGCAGCAGACCCAGGAGGAGACCCGGGCGGCCGTCGCGGCGGTCGCCAGCCGACGTACCGGCGACGACACCGCGCAGCGTCCCGCCGCCCCGGTTACGCCGCCCCCGGCTCAGCCCTCGGCGCCGAAGGGTCAGTCGGTGCGCAAGCCCGCCCCCAGCGTGGCCTTCGACGATGACGAACTCGACGTGCCCGACTTCCTGAAGTAGACCTCGACAGGCGCGACCACTCTCTGTGTACAGCTTCCGCTCCTCGCTCGGCCCCGTCGACCTGGCCTTCACGGACAGGTACGGCGGGGTCAGCGCTGCCCCCTACGACGAGCTCAACCTCGCCGTCAGCGGGCCGGACTCGCTCGAGGCCAAGGCTGAGAACCATCGCCGGGTGCTGACCGACTTCGCGTCCGGTGCGGCGTATGCCGACCTCTACCAGGTCCACGGGCGCGAGGTCGCCCTCGCGCGCCCTGGGGAGCGGCCTCGCGCCGATGGGATCGTCACCACCGAGTCCGACCTGGTCCTGCTCGTCCGCAGCGCCGACTGCGTGCCGGTGCTGCTCGCCGACCCCGATATCGGCGTCGTCGGCGCGGTTCACGCCGGTCGGAGGGGCATGGCCGCTGGCGTGGTCCCGGCGACGGTGGCCCGGATGCGCGAGCTCGGCGCGGCAAAGATCACCGCCTGGGTCGGACCGCACGTGTGCGGCAAGTGCTACGAGGTACCGCGCGAGATGCAGGAGGAAGTGGCGGCGCTCGAGCCGAGCAGTCGGGCGACGACGAGCTGGGGCACGCCCAGCCTCGACGTCGGTGCCGGGGTCCGTGCGCAACTCGACCGAGACGGGATCGAGGTCGTCGATGCCAGCCGGTGCACGATGGAGTCTCCCGACCTCTACTCCTATCGCCGGGGTGGGGTCGGCATGTCGCTCGGCGCCCTGATCAGGATCAGGTCATGAGCGCACGAAGCGACGAGATCGCCGCCGGTCTCGCGGCTGTCCGCGAGCGGGTCTCGCGGGCCGCTGATAAGGCGGGCCGCGACCCAGCCGCGATCGGGCTGGTCATCGTCACCAAGTTCTTCCCCGCCTCCGACGTGCGGATCCTCGCCGACCTCGGCGTGACCGACGTCGGCGAGAACCGCCATCAGGAGGCGGCGGCGAAGGCCGCAGGGCTTGCCGATCTCAGCCTCAGCTGGCACTTCATCGGAGCCCTGCAGAGCAACAAGGCGGCGGCGGTGGCCGGCTATGCCGATGTCGTCGAGTCGGTCGACCGGACGAAGCTCGTCACCCCGCTCGACCGTGGCGCCCGTGGCCACGGCCGACCCCTCGACGTACTCCTGCAGGTGAGCCTGGACCCGCCCGGCCGGCCAGGCCGGGCGGGCGCGGCGCCGGGGGACCTACCGGCGCTGGCGGCAGCCGTCGAGGAGGCGGAGATGCTTCGGCTGCGGGGCCTGATGGCGGTGGCCCCGCTCGGGGAGGACCCGGACGCGGCCTTCACCCGACTGGCGGCGATCCGCGCGGACTTCGTCGCCGGTCACCCCGAAGCGACCCGGCTCTCGGCCGGGATGAGCGCCGATCTCGAGCAGGCGATCGACCACGGCGCGACACACGTGCGTGTCGGGTCCGCGATCCTCGGTTCGAGGGCGACTCTCAAGTAATGTCCCGAACAGTTCCACCACAGGCGGAAAGAGAGATGTCATGAGCGGTGCGATGCGCAGGATCGGTGAGTACCTCGGCCTGCTCGAGGACACCGGGCGGTACGACGAGTACGACTCCTACGAGGGTGACGACGCCCATACTGGCGTGCACGAGCCCCCGCCGGTCGCGCGTGCTGCCGCGCCCGCGCGCCGTCCCAAGGAGGCGCCACGTCCCGCCCCGGTGGCCGATCTCGCCGAGCGTCGGCGGCCTGCCGTCGTCCCCTCGGTGGCGGAGCTCTCCCGGATCATCACCTTGACCCCCACGACCTACAACGAGGCTCGTGCGGTGGGGGAGAACTACCGCGACGGCACGCCCGTGATCATGAACCTCACCGAGATGGTCGACACCGATGCGAAGCGCTTGGTGGACTTCGCGGCTGGGCTCATCTTCGCGACGCATGGCAGTATCGAGCGGGTCACCAACAAGGTGTTCCTGCTCTCGCCGGCCAATGTGTCGGTGACCGCGGAGGACAAGCAGCGGATCGCTGAGGGCGGTTTCTTCAACCAGAGCTGAGCTGGTCGCCCTTTCGCCCGGGCCTTGCTGGCTGGCCCGGAGGGCTTGGCTGCGCCCTCAGGCGCTAGAGTTCAACTGCACCAATCCCGTGCCGCCTCCGCGCGGTGCACCACGACGTACGACAATCGAGCAATGAATGGGTGAGGTCATGCCGCTGACGCCAGAGGACGTGAGCAACAAGCGCTTTACTCCCGTCCGGCTCCGCGAGGGCTACGACATGGGCGAGGTGGACCAGTTCCTCGATGAGGTCGAGGCTGAGCTGGCGCGTCTCACCAAGGAGAACGACGACCTCCGTGCCCAGGTTGCCGCCGCTCAGTCCGGCGGTAGCCCGGCCTTCGCAAAGGCTCCCGAGCCGAAGCCCGAGCCCGCTCCGGCGGCTCCGGCACCGGCGGCACCCGAGCCGGCGGCGGCTCCGGTGGTGGCGACTCCTGCCGCCGCTCCCGGGATCGAGACGATCCGGGTCGAGACCGTGCCCGAGGCGTCCAACGCCGCTGCCCGACTCCTCGAGCTCGCGACGCGCAACCACGACGCCCTGATCGACCAGGCGAAGAACGACGCGGACAAGATCGTCGGCGAGGCTCGCACGAAGGCCGAGCGGCTCGAGGCGGAGTCGAAGGAGAAGGCCGACCGCCTGGAGACCGACGCGCGCACTCGCGCTCAGATGCTCGACTCCGAGACCGCCGAGCGCCGCCAGCAGCTCTTCGGCGACCTCGAGCGGGAGAAGGACAAGCTGAGCGCCGAGGTGGAGAACCTCCGCTCCTTCGAGCGGGAGTACCGCTCCCGTCTGAAGAGCTACTTCACCCAGCAGCTAGAGGCGCTCAACAGTTCCGCCGAGACGGCTGCGCCGGCCCAGCAGAACGGCGAGGACGCCGCGCCGGCGCCCAAGCGACTGCGCTCGATCCTCGGGGAGGACGAGGGCTGACGCCTCGGCCCGGGTGAGTCGCGGCTCAACGATTGTGACCGGCCGGTCCCTACGGGGGCCGGCCGGTCGGCGTCTTCGGACCCGCCAACGTCATCGGGTGTTGCGGTGTGTTGGTTGAGTGGGGCGCATCCACGGGCTACATTCCCCGTCACGCTCGCTCCGCCGAGGCCGGCGCATCCAACCCGACGATTTCGGGAACAAGCCGGGGACGTCCCCGGTTGCAGTTCGATCGGTAGTTCGATCAGGTCCCCCACCAGGGTCGCCCTCGGGGGCGACGCCGATGTAGAAAGAGAGTGCCGTGGCTAAGAAGGCGACAACGGCCCGAGTGGCTCCGCCCAAGACCTTGAAGGTCAGGGAGGGCGAGGAGCCGTGGACCAAGGAGGAGCTCGACGAGGTGGTCGCCGAGCTCAACCAGATGCGGGCCCACAGCCTCGAGGTGCTGACCGGCCTGGAGGATGAGCTTTCCGGGCTGATGAAGGACTCCGGTGATGGGGCTGGGCAGGACCAGGCCGACGTCGGAGCGACCAGCTTCGAGCGCGATCACGAGCTGACCGTCGTGAAGAGTGAGCGGGACAAGCTGGCCCAGATCGAGCGGGTACTCGGCTACCTCGAAGACGGCACCTATGGCATCTGTGAGTCCTGCGGTGAGCCAATCGGCAAGATGCGGTTGATGGCATTCCCCCGTGCCACACTGTGCATGACATGCAAGCAGCGAGAGGAGCGTCGCTGAGCGACGCAGACGACGAGCGCCAGGACTCCACCACCCGCGACCGTCGGTACCGTGCCCGACTTCTGTTCGTTGGCGTCGCCGGCGTGCTGCTGGTGATCGACCAGGTCACCAAGATCTGGGCGGTGGCCGCGCTCACGCCGGGCGAGCCGAAGCATCTACTCGGATCCCTGCTGCGGCTGGACCTGATCCGTAACCCTGGCGCCGCGTTCAGCACGGGTACGTCGCACACCGAGGTGTTCACCGCGCTGGCTTTGGTCGCCACCATCGTGGTCGTCTGGTTCGGCCTGCGGACCCGGCACCTGGGCTGGGCAGTCGGTCTTGGCTTCCTCTTCGCGGGTGTGGTGGGCAACCTGGTCGACCGGATCTTCCGAGCCCCGAGCGTCTTCCGCGGGCACGTCGTCGACTTCCTCGAGCTTCCGCACTGGCCGATCTTCAATGTGGCCGACATGTGCATCAACGTTGCCGCCGTCGTCATCCTCGTCCTGGCCTATCGAGGTGCCCGCCTCGGCGGTGGACGGTGAGCGTCGGACATCCCGACCAGCGGACGCTGCTGGTCCCCGACGGTTTGGAGGGCGAGCGCGTCGATGCCGCGCTCGCCCGGCTGTTCGGCCTTTCGCGGACCCGCGCGGCGGAGTTGATCGCCGGCGGCCATGTCCAGGTCGACGGCCGTGGTGTCTCCAAGAGCGATCGGGTCAGCGCGGGCGCGCTGCTGGATGTCGTCATCCCGCAGACGGTGGACCCGCTGGCGGTGGTGCCCGAGATCGTCGAGGGGATTGGCATCATCTACGACGACGAGGCGATCGTGGTGATCGACAAGCCGGTCGGTGTGGCCGTGCATCCGTCGCCGGGCTGGTCGGGGCCGACCGTCGTCGGCCACCTCGCGGCCGCGGGCTTCCGGATCTCGACCTCGGGCGCGAAGGAGCGGGAGGGCATCGTCCAGCGGCTCGACGTCGGTACCTCGGGTGTCATGGTGATCGCGAAGTCCGAGCATGCCTACTCAGTCCTCAAGAACGCCTTCCGGCATCGCACCGTCGACAAGACCTATCACGCGCTCGTGCAGGGTCATCCCGACCCACTCGAGGGAACGATCGACGCGCCGATCGGCCGTCATCCCAAGTACGACTACAAGTTCGCGGTCATGGCCGACGGGCGGCACTCGGTGACCCACTACGAGACTCTCGAGGCGCATCGGTTCGCCAGTCTCCTGCAGATCCATCTCGAGACCGGCCGCACCCACCAGATCCGGGTCCATATGAGCGCGCTCAAGCATCCCTGCCTCGGCGATCTGACCTACGGTGCCGACCCGGTCCTGGCGCGCCGTGTCGGGCTGGAACGACAGTGGCTCCATGCGGTCCAGCTGGGTTTCGAGCATCCTGAGACCGGGGAGTACGTCACCTTCACCTCGGACTACCCCGACGACCTCCAGCAAGCGCTCGATGTCATCCGCAACAGTCATTAGACCGGCTGAGCCGATCGATGCCGACGAGATCGCAGCGGTTCATCTCGCTGCCCGCGCCGACGCTCCGATGCCGCCGCCGGCGCACAGCGATGCCGAGGTCCGTGCCTGGCTGGCCGGGCGGCTCACCCAGGATCGGGCGGTCGAGGAGACCTGGGTCGCCGAGGTGGGCGGACGGGTGGCGGCGTACGCACGGTTCACCCGGCTGTGGCTCGATGACCTCTACGTTCATCCGACCGCGCAAGGCCGCGGCCTGGGCGGCGCGCTGCTCGACCTGGTGAAGTCGACGCACCCTGCCGGGTTCGGACTGTGGGTCTTCGAGACGAACCTGCCGGCGCGCGCCTTCTACGCCCGGCACGGACTGGTCGAAGTGGAGTGGACCGACGGCTCCGAGAACGAGGAGCGCGCGCCGGACATTCGGATGGAATGGAGGCCGGGGCCGGCGTCGGGGTGATCAGGGACGGTGATCGGACCTGTCGGTGGCGAGTGCCACCCTCGTCTCCCGACGATGCCGGCATCGGGCCGGTGGGAGGTGCGACGCGATGGACAGCTACGACATCCGCTTGGATCTGGAGCGCAAGGCGCAGGCTGCGCGCGCCCGGACCATCTTCATCGATCTCGGAGCCGCCGCGCTGCTCGCGGCCACGCTGTTCTGGTGGAGTCTGCGAGATCCCGCCGCGTTGGGCGGGATGGGGTCACAGGAGTGGACGCGGGCGCTCGGCAAAGCCTGGCCAGGTGGGCTCTCGCTCGTCCTCGGCACCCTGCTCGCTGCCGGGCAGGCCGCTCGGCGCGGGCCGGATGCCGCTGGGGCCGTCGCGGACGAGCAGCGGGCGGATGCAATGACCTTCGGCGAGATCTGCTGCCTGGCGGCGATCCTCCTGGAGGGGGCGGCGATGCTCACGGCGGCGCTGGCGATCCATGCTGGCCAGGATGCGGTCGGTGCGCTCGCGGTGGTGGTTCCCGCGGTCGCCCTCGGGGTGCTGCTCTCCTGTCTGAGCAGCGCGGTCCGGCGCCCGACCTTCCGCGATCGCGACGCGGATCTCGCGGCGGCCCGCCGCCTGCTGGGCGCGGCACGCAGGTGGCAGGTCGCCTCGACCGGCCGCCCGTGGCCGATCCAGGTGGCCCTCGTGGGCGCGGTGCCCGGCGCCGGTGGCATGGCTCTCGCCTCGATCCTCGCCCTTCGGCTGGATCTGTTTCGATTTCTGGGAGTCGTCGCGCTGTTTGTCGGCGCGGGGATCGCGATCGGCGTGGTCGCCTCGGGCGTCCACTTCATGTCGCTTCGGATCGCATTCCTCGCCTTGACGCATGGCCGGCCGATCCTGGCGGCATTGGCGGGGCTGTTGATGCTGGCCTTCGACGTCGCGATGGTGACCTCGTCGCTCTCCGGCGAAGTGACCCCGTGGGTGATCGCGATCGCGGCGACTCCGATCGTGGTCGCGGTGCCCTATCTGGCCGACGTCTTGCGGGTCGTGTGCCGCGAGCCGCGGCCGCGGTCGCGCGCTCTTCCTGGCGGCGTCGGGGTCGCCGCCGCCGTCCGGGCATCGCTGCTGACCGAGGTCCGTCGGCTTCGCGGTCACACCCGGGTCGAGGGCCGGCTCCGGCGGTGGTACGCCGCCATGACCGGGCGGTCGTCCGGACGCGACGCGGGGACCAGCGGGGGAGTGTCGGTGGGGCGTGACACGCTCGCCCCTGCACGTCGGTGAGGAGCATCCGGGCGGTAGGCTGAGGCCCTTCCCCCAGGCCGCTCGTCATGGCTCGTGACAGACCTGCTGCTTGTCCACCGAACGACCTCGAGGAGGCCTCCGCACCCATGTCGGCCGGATCGTCGCAGGACTCGTTCGTCCACCTGCACGTGCATACCGAGTACTCCATGCTCGACGGTGCGTCCCTGCTCGACGGGCTGTTCCAACGCGTCGTCGAGCAGGAGATGCCGGCGATCGCGATGACCGACCACGGCAACCTCCACGGCGCGTACGACTTCTACTCCAAGGCGAAGAAGTACGACGTCAAACCGATCATCGGGATCGAGGCCTATCTAACCCCGGGCACGCACCGATCGGAGAAGCGGCGGGTCCGCTGGGGGAAGGGCGACACCGCGGAGGAGGGCGGCAAGGATGTCGCGGGCGGTGGCTCCTACACCCACATGACGATGTGGGCGGAGACGACCGAGGGCATGCACAACCTCTTCCGGCTGGCCAGCCTGGCCAGCCTGGAGGGTTACTACTACAAGCCTCGGATGGACCGCGAGCTGCTGCAGACCTACGCCAAGGGCATCATCGCGAGTACCGGCTGCCTCTCAGGGGAGATCCAGACCCGGCTCACCCTTGGGCAATACGACGAGGCGCTCAAGGCGGCGGGGGAGTTCCAGGAGATCTTCGGCAAGGAGAACTTCTTCCTCGAGCTGATGGACCACGGCATCGCCGCCGAGCGGGCGACCCGGCAGGACCTGCTACGGATCGCTAAGACCCTCGATTTGCCGACAATCGTCACCAACGACACCCACTACAGCAATCCAGACGACGCCGCGGCTCAGGACGCCTTGATCTGTGTCGCCTCCGGCAAGCGGCTGGCCGACACGAACCGGCTGAAGTTCGACGGCGGCGGCTACTACATCAAGTCCGCCGCCGAGATGCGTGAGCTGTGGTCGGAGTTCCCCGACGGCTGCGACAACACCCTGGCGATCGCCGAGCGCTGCGAGGTCAAGTTCGAGGAGTCGACCGGCGGCTACATGGCGCGCGCCGACATTCCGGCGGGGGAGACCGAGGAGAGCTGGTTCCGCAAGGAGGTCTGGCGCGGCATCGAGGCGCGTTACCCCGGCGAGCGGCTCACCCAGGAGGTCAAGGACCGCGTCGAGATGGAGCTCGCGGTCATCTCCCAGAAGGGCTACTGCGGCTACTACCTCGTGGTCGCCGACTTCATCCAGTGGTCGAAGGACAACGGCATCCGGGTCGGACCGGGTCGTGGCTCGGGTGCGGGCTCGATCGCGGCGTACGCACTGCGCATCACCGATCTCGAGCCACTCGAGCACGGCCTGGTCTTCGAGCGGTTCCTCAACCCCGAGCGGCCCTCGATGCCAGACTTCGATATCGACTTCGACGACCACCGTCGTGGTGAGGTGATCAAGTACGTCACCGAGAAGTACGGCGCGGAGAAGGTCGCCCAGATCGCCACCTTCGGCCGGATCAAGGCGAAGCAGGCCATCAAGGACGCCGCCCGGATCCTCGATCACGGCTTCGCCATCGGCGATCGGATCACCAAGGCGCTTCCGGCCGATGTAATGGGCAAGGGAGTTCCGCTCAAGGAGCTCTTCAACCCCGAGCACAAGCGGTACGGCGAGGGCGGCGACTTCCGCGCGTTGCACGACGCCGACCCGGACGTCCGGAAGATCTACGAGACCGCCCTCGGTCTGGAGGGCCAGATCCGGCAGACCGGCGTCCACGCCGCGGGCGTGATCATGTCGAGCGAGCCGCTGCTCGACATCGTCCCGCTGATGGACCCGAAGCAGGACGGCTCGGTCATCACCCAGTTCGAGTACCCCACCTGTGAGGCGCTCGGCCTGGTCAAGATGGACTTCCTGGGCCTCTCCAACCTGCACACGCTCGAGGACGCGCTGGCCAACATCCGGGCCAACAAGGACGAGGAGGTCGTCCTCGAGGACCTCAGCTTCGACGACCCGAAGACCTACGAGCTGCTCGGACGAGGCGACACGCTCGGCGTCTTCCAGCTCGATGGCGGTCCGATGCGGGCGCTGCTGCGCAGCATGCAGCCGGACAAGTTCGCGGACATCTCGGCGGTCGGCGCGCTCTACCGCCCGGGCCCGATGGGGGCCGATTCCCACAACAAGTACGCCCGTCGTAAGAACGGCCGCGAGCCGATCGAGCCGATCCATCCGGAGCTGGCCGAGGCACTCGAGCCGGTGCTGGGGGAGACCTACGGCCTGATCGTCTATCAGGAGCAGGTCATGGCGATCGCCCAGGTGCTGGCCGGCTTCACGTTAGGCCAAGCAGACAATCTGCGCCGGGCGATGGGGAAGAAGAAGCGCGAGGAACTGGACAAGCAGTTCGCCGGCTTCCAGCAAGGGATGCTCGATCGCGGCTACTCCAAGGACGCGGTCAAGACGCTGTGGGACATCCTGCTGCCGTTCTCCGACTACGCCTTCAACAAGGCGCACTCGGCGGCGTACGGCGTGGTGACGTACTGGACGGCCTACCTGAAGGCCAATTATCCGACCGAATACATGGCGGCGCTGCTCACCTCGGCGAAGACCGACAAAGACAAGATGGCGATCTATCTCAATGAGTGTCGCCGGATGAAGATCGCCGTCTTGCCGCCCGACGTCAACGAGTCGTCCCATGACTTCACCGCGGTGGGCTCCGACATCCGGTTCGGGCTGACCGCCGTCCGCAACGTCGGCAGCCAGGTTGTCGACGGGATCGTCGAGGCGCGCAGCGAGCAGGGCCGGTTCGAAGACTTCGGTGACTTCCTCGCCAAGGTCCCGGACCGGGTCTGCAACAAGCGGGTGATCGAGTCCCTCATCAAGGCCGGCGCCTTCGACGACATGAAGCACAAGCGGCGCGCGCTGGTGGCCATCCACGAGACCGCGGTCGACCAGTACGTCGACATCAAGCGCAACGAGGCCATTGGCCAGGACTCGCTGTTCGGCGGTCTGGACGAGGAGGATGCCGGTGACTTCGGGGTCAGCGTGTCCATCCCCGAGATGGACGAGTGGGACAAGATGACGCTGCTCGGCCATGAGCGGGAGATGCTCGGGCTCTACGTCTCCGATCATCCGCTGCTCGGTCTCGAGCACGTCCTCGCCAACGGCACCGACGCCACTGTCGGTCAGCTCCTGCTTGACGAGGATCGCCCGCACAACTCCTCGGTCACCATCTGTGGACTGGTGACCGGGGTCAACCGCCGGATCACGAAGAAGGGCGATGCCTGGGCGACGGTCACGCTCGAGGATCTCGACGGTGCGATCGAGGTGCTCTTCTTCCCGAGCTCCTACCAGCTCGCCTCGCCACATCTGATCGAGGACGCCATCATCAGGGTCAAGGGACAGCTGTCCCGAGACAAGGATCAGCCGGAGATCCGGGGACAGGAGGTCACGGTCCCCGACCTGACCGGCGGCCCCGGAGGGCCGAGCGGCCCTGTGGTCATCAGTCTTCCGTCCACACGGTGTACACCGCCGGTGGTCTCCTCGCTCCGCGACGTCCTGAGCACCCACCCGGGCATGACCGAGGTCAGGCTACGGTTGCTGACGCGCGAGTCCACCCGGGTCATGAAGCTCGACGATCGGCTCCGGGTGACTCCGACTCCGGCCCTGTTCGCCGACCTCAAACAGCTCCTCGGACCCGGATGCCTGACCACGTGACGCCCTTGACCACGCCGCCGCCCCCGCCGGCCGCTGCCGGTCACCATGCCGTCTCGTCCCCGCGCAACACGCGCGTCGCGCTGCTGCAGGCGACGGTCATCGTGGTCGGCTTCATCGTGGTCGCCGGTGTCCTCGGAGGGTTCCTGGTCGAGCGTTTCTGGACGCCGCCCGACGGCATGGTCTATCAGCACCACTGGTACCGCGGGCTGCTCTCGGTCCAGACGCTGTCCCAGACCGAGAACGCCGAGCAGGGCGTCTTCGCCGGTCTGGGGTGGTACGCCGCGCTCGCCTGTCTCCTCGGCCTGCTGCTGGGAGCGCTGGCGGCCGCGCTGCTCGCGAGCGCCGAGTTGGTCACCCTGGCGGCCGTCGCCGTCGGTGGCTTGCTCGGCGGACTGGTGATGCGACTCGTCGCAGTCGCACTGGCGCCGGCAGATCCCACACAACTTGCTCGGCGGGCCGCGGATGGCACCGTCTTCCCCGACACTCTCCACCTGGGGCCGTGGTGGACGATCGTCCTGGTGCCCGGGAGCGCGATGCTTGCCTTGGCCGCGGTCTTCTTGCTGGTGACACCCCGGCAGCAGAGGATGATGGCGTCGAAGTCCGGTTAGACGCCTGGTCGCCGGGGTAGGCTCCCGGCGTCGCGCCGGTGTCCGATGCTGGCGCTGCGAGCCAAAGGGGAGATGTCGTGTCCGATCAGCAGCCTCCGTTCGGACCGCCGCCCGGCCCACCGCCGGGTGCGTCGCCGAACATGCCGCCGGGTCAGCCGCCGTACGGCCCCCCGCCCGGTGCCGACTACGCCGCCTTCGGCGGTGGTCAAGCGCCCAAACCACGCAACACCAAGAAGTGGCTGATCGGCGGGGGCAGCGTCGTCGCGGCGGCCGCGCTGATCGGTGGCGGCGCGTTCGCAGCCGCGTCGCTGCTCGGCGGCGACGGTGCTGGCGACCAGCCGGCCGAGGCGCTGCCCAACACGACCTTCGCCTACGCGAGTGTCGACCTGAGTGACCTGAACGACGCGTTCCAGATGCTGGCGAAGTTCCCTGCCGTCACCAAGGACGCCGACCTCGGGAGTCTGACCAAGGGGGGCGGCGACCCGCGCGAGAAGATCGTGAAGGCGATCCTCGACGACGAGGACGGCGACTTCTGCGGCGGTCTCACCTGGGAGAAGGACTTCGCGCCCTGGCTGGGCCAGAAGGCTGCGGTCGCCGGTGTGGACGTGGACGATTCGCCGACGCCGGTCGTGGTCGTCCAGGTCAAGGACGCCGACGCCGCGCAGAAGGCATTCGACAAGTTCAATGGCTGCGATGACAGCTCCGATGACGCGGCCTACTCCATCTCAGGAGACTGGGCTCTCCTTGGGCAGGACCAGAAGGCGGTCAACGAGATCGCCAAGGAGGCCGGGTCGTCCTCGCTGGCCGACGACAAGGACTACAAGAACTGGACTGGCCAGATCGGGGACCAGGGCGTGATGACGCTCTACGCCTCGCCGAAGGCCGGCGAGCTGATCGGCAAGGCCATCAAGAAGTACCCGAGCATGCTTGGTGACCTCACCGGCCAGGGAGGCATCCCCTCCAGCCCGTCCGGTGACGACTCCGGCTGGGCGGCGGGGCCGGAGGACCAGGGCGACGGCGGCGTACCGTCGAGCCCCGAGAACCTGTTGAACTCCTGCTCGGGCCTGTTCAGCAGCGCGAGTGGTGCCGCCGACTACTACGAGAAGGCGTTCGCCAACTTCGGGGGTGGCGCAGCGACGGTGCGCTTCTCCGACGGTGGCGTGGAGCTGGAGTCAGCGGTCGACTCCGGAAAGACGAGCTCTGCCAGCGACGACGCCGCCGGTCTGGTCACGTCGCTGCCTAGCGATACCGCGGCAGCTGTCGGCGTCAGCGTGGGGGACCACCCCGTCGAGTCCGCGCTCGACAGCCTGGCTGCGATCTGTGGCTCGGGCTTCGATATCAGCTCCCTGGAGAAGCAGATCTCCCAGATGACCGGCCTCGACTTCCCAACCGATCTCGACACCCTTCTCGGTGACGGCGTGGCGGTCTCGGTCGGCGGGGACTTCGACCCGAGTGCCATCAACAACCCCGCGGACCTGCCCGCAGCGATCAAGGTGAAGGGCGACCCGGACGAGATCGAGAAGGTCGTCGGCAAGATCAGCGACAGCCTCGGCGGCGCCTCCGGCGTGCTCGGCACCGACAAGGACGGGGACACCATCGCCATCGGCCCCAACGAGTCCTACCGCAAGGCCGTGCTGGGCGACGGTGGGCTCGGCGGAGACAAGACGTTCAAGAACGTCGTGCCGCACGCCGACAAGGCCAGCGCCATCGTGTATGTGAACTTCAACGACTTCGACAAGATGGTCGGCTCGGGCGAGGATGCCGAGAACTTCAAGGTGCTCGATGGCCTGGGCATCAGCGCCTGGTCGGACGGCACCACCCAGCACGCCTTCGCGAGGTTGAGCACCGACTGATCCTCAGCGGCTGATCGCCGCGGTCGCCGCCTGGGTGGCCGCGATCAGGTCGGTCGGCGCGAGCTCCACGTCGAGCCCGCGCCGACCGGCGGAGACGAAGATCGTCTCGAAGTCGCGTGCCGACTCGTCGAGCACGGTCGGATGCGTCCGCTTCTGGCCGACCGGGGAGATCCCGCCGGCGACGTACCCGGTGGCGCGTTCGGCGACGGCGACCTCGGCCATGGTCGCTTTCGCGCCGCCGAATGTCCGCGCCAGCGCCTTGAGGTCGAGCTGCCGAGAGACCGGCACCACGCCGACGACGAGCCGGCTGCGCTGTCCGGTGCCTGTGGCGGGATCGAGCGTGGCCATCAGGGTCTTGAAGACCCGCGCCGGATCGACTCCGAGCTCATCAGCAGCTTCCAGGCCGTAGGACATCGCGCGGGGGTCATGCTCGTAGTGGTGGAGAGTGAAGGCGATGCCGGCTCGGCTGAGTGCGACGGTCGCCGGCGTGCCCCCGGCTGCTTTCCTGGCCACGTCGTCACTGCCCCTAGTTGGGCGACCAGCGGGTGCGGGCGACTTCAGTGGCCGGCAGCGAGGGAATGACGTTCATGGCGCGCAGCTCGGTGCGGAGCAGGTCCGTCACCATCGACAGTCGTAGGCCGGCGTCGTCGGCCTCGAGGAGCGCTTGCCGGTCACTCATCGGCAGCGGGGTGGTGGCCGAGAGGGTCCAGGAGAGGTACTCCGGGTCGAGCGGCAAGGCTCCCGAATAGGGGTCGCTGCGGAACTCCAGGAGGGCGACGCGATAGGCAGTGAAGGTGGCCCGGGCGCGCTCCACGACCTCTGCCGGCACGTCGCTGTCCGGCTCCGGCAGCATCGTCACCTCGCCCACCGGGTAGGTGCCGGAGGGGTCGAGCCGGTCCAACCGCATCCTGTCGATGGTGGTCACCACGATGTCGAAGCTGCCGTCGGGGTGGCTCTCCACCTCCGAGAGCTGTACCCGGCAGCCGACCCGGTAGAGCGACTGCGCCCCCTGGTCACCGACCTCGTATCCCTCGCGGATCCCGACGGAGCCGAAGAACCGCTCGGCGGGGTCGAGACGCAGCAGATGGTGAACCAGAGCGCGGTAGCGGTTCTCGAAGACGCGCAGGGGCAGGGTCACGCCCGGGAACAGCACCGTGTTGAGCGGAAACATCGGCAGCCGGGTCGTCACGTCGTCAAACCTAGGGCACCGAGTCCAGCCTCCGTCGCGGCTGCGCCGATGGGCGCGTCGCCTCGTAGACTGGGAGTCATGATCCGCCGTATCGATCTTCGCGACGCCGGGCCTGCTTCTGGGGCTGCGTCCATCGACTACCGCGCTGCCGTGCCGCGCGCGGAATTCGATGTCGAGGCGGCGGCCCATGCCGTGCAGCCGATCATCGATGCGGTGAAGGCGCGCGGGGTCGAGGCGATCTATGAGTTCAGCGCCCGTTTCGACGGTGTCGAGCAGTCGGACTCGACGGGCATCGCCGTCCCCACCGAGGCGATGACCCGGGCCCTCGATGAGCTCGACCCGGCGGTCCGCGCCGGGCTCGAGGAGTCGATCGGTCGGCTGCGTGCGACCTGCGCCAACGAGCTCGAGACCGACGCGGTCACCGACCTCGGGCCCGGGGCAACGGTCACTCACCGCAAGGTTCCGGTCGGTCGGGTGGGCCTCTATGTGCCAGGCGGCCTGGCGCCGCTGGTCTCCAGCGTGCTGATGAATGTGGTGCCTGCTCAGACCGCGGGTGTGGGCTCGATCGCGCTGGCCTCGCCGCCCCAGAAGGAGTTCGGCGGCCTGCCGCACCCGACGATCCTGGCGGCCTGTGCGCTGCTCGGCGTCGAGGAGGTCTACGCCGTCGGCGGCGCCCAGGCGATCGCGATGTTCGCCTACGGCGTGGACGTCTGCGAGCGTGTCGACCTCGTGACCGGCCCGGGCAACATCTACGTCGTCACCGCGAAGCGGCTCCTCAAGGGGCAGGTCGGGATCGACTCCGAGGCCGGGCCGACCGAGATCGCGATCCTCGCCGACGACAGTGCCGACGCGGCGTACGTCGCCGCAGATCTGATCTCCCAGGCCGAACACGACCCGCTGGCGGCCTCGGTGCTCGTCACCACCTCCGAGCGCCTCGCCGATGACGTGGAGGCTGAGCTCGACAAGCAGGTCTCGGTCACCAAGCACGTCGACCGGATCCGGACCGCGCTCTCGGGTGCCCAATCGGGTGTCGTCCTGGTCAAGAACATCGAGCAGGGCATCGACGTCGTCAACGCCTACGCGGCCGAGCACCTCGAGATCCAGACCGAGAGTGCCGACTGGGTCGCGGGTCGGATCCGCAACGCCGGGGCGATCTTCATCGGCTCCTACGCGCCGGTCTCCCTGGGTGACTACTGCGCCGGATCCAACCACGTGCTTCCGACCGGCGGCTGCGCCTGTCACTCCTCGGGGCTTTCGGTGCGCGCCTTCACCAAGTCCGTCCACGTCATCGACTACTCGCGGGATGGGCTGGCCAAGGTAGCCGACCACGTGGTCAACCTCGCCGAGGCGGAGGACCTCCCGGGGCACGCTGCCGCGGTCCGGGTGCGCTTCGCCGCCGAGGAGGAGTGATGACCGCGACCGAGCCGGCGGTCTGGCCCCCGATCCGGCCCGAGTTGGCCGGCATCGCACCCTATGGCGCGCCGCAGCTTTCGAAGGGTGCAGCGCCCGTTCAGTTGAATGTCAACGAGAACCCCTACGGGCCCTCTCCGGCGTGCGTCGCCGACATCGCTGCCGCGGTCGCCACGGCCGCCGCGACCCTCAACCGCTACCCCGACCGGGAGTTCACCGCGTTGCGCACGGCGCTGGCGGCCTATCTCTCCCGGGACACCGGGCCGACCCAGGATGACATTGCTCCCGAGCAGGTCTGGGCCGCGAACGGCTCCAACGAGGTCATGCTGCAGCTCCTCCAGGCGTTCGGTGGGCCTGGGCGCACCGCGCTCAGTTTCGCGCCGACGTACTCGATGTATCCGGAGTACGCCCGCGACTCGATGACCCGTTGGGTCGCCGGACATCGGGAGGAGGACTTCAGCCTCGACCTCGACGCGGCCCGGGACACGGTCAAGCGGGAGCAGCCGAGCGTGGTGCTGTTGCCCAGCCCCAACAACCCGACCGGTACCGCGCTGCCGCCCGAGGCGGTTGCGATGCTCTGCGAGGCAGCCGCCAGTGGTGAGCAGAGCGGGATCGTCGTCGTTGACGAGGCGTACGGCGAGTTCCGTCGTGAGGGTGTGCCGAGTGCGCTCGAACTCCTCCCCGAGCACCGCAACCTGGTCGTGTCGCGGACCATGTCGAAGGCATTCGCCGGGGCTGGCCTGCGGCTGGGTTACTTCGCCGCTGACCCGGCGATCTGCGACGCCATCCGGGTCGTTCGGCTGCCCTACCACCTCTCTTCGCTGACCCAGGCGGCCGCGCTGGCCGCGCTGGATCACCACCAGGAACTGCTCGGCAAGGTCGACGATCTGCGCGTCGAGCGGGACGCGCTGGTGGTCTGGCTCCGCGAGCAGGGGCTGGAGGTCGCCGACAGCGATGCCAACTTCGTCCTTTTCGGCAGGTACGCCGATCGACATGCCGTCTTCACCGGCCTGCTCGACCGCGGCGTACTCATTCGGGAGACCGGCCCGGAGGGCTGGTTGCGGGTCTCGGTCGGGACACCGGAGGAGATGACCGCCTTCAAGACCGCCCTCATCGACGTGAACGGGGAACGAGTATGAGCCGCACCGCGCGGATCGAGCGTCAGACCAGTGAGTCGAAGGTCATCGTTGAGGTGGACCTCGACGGCTCCGGCCGCCACGACGTCTCCACCGGGGTCGGCTTTTACGACCACATGCTGATCTCGTTCGCCCGGCACTCGCTGGTCGACCTGAAGGTGGCGACAGCGGGTGACACTCACATCGACGCCCACCACACCGTCGAGGACACCGCGATCGTGCTCGGCCAGGCGCTGCGCGAGGCACTGGGAGACAAGAGGGGGATCCGCCGCTTCGGTGACGCCACCGTCCCACTCGACGAGGCACTGGTCCAAGCGGTCGTCGACGTCTCCGGACGTCCCTACTGCGTCCACACCGGTGAGCCCGAGGGCCAGCAGTACGTCGCGCTCGGCGGCTCCGGCGTGACGTACTTGGGCTCTCTGACCAAGCACGTCTTTGAGACGATCGCCTTCCACGCCCACCTGGCGCTGCACGTGCGTGTGCTCGCTGGTCGGGAGCCGCACCACATCGTGGAGACCCAGTTCAAGGCATTCGCGCGGGCGTTCCGCGACGCGATCGCGCTCGACCCGCGGGAGACCGGTGTGCCCTCGACCAAGGGCGCTCTGTAGTGGCGGGAACTCCGAAGGTCGTCGTCCTCGACTACGGCTCCGGCAATCTCCGCTCCGCCGTGCGCGCGGTCGAGCGCGCGGGTGGGGAGGTCGAGCTCACCGGCGACCTGGACGCCGCGATGGCGGCGGACGGGCTGCTGGTGCCCGGCGTCGGTGCCTTCGAGGCGTGCATGCGCGGCCTACGCGCGATCCGGGGCGAGCGGATCATCGCGCGCCGTCTCTCCGGCGGCCGCCCCGTGCTGGGGATCTGCGTCGGCATGCAGATCCTCTTCGAGCGGGGCATCGAGCACGGGGTCGAGACCGCGGGCTGCGGCGAGTGGCCCGGTGTGGTCGAGCGGATCGAGGCGCCGATCGTGCCGCACATGGGGTGGAACACGCTCGACGTACCGGCCGGATCCACGCTTTTCGCCGGGGTGGAGAAGGAGCGCTTCTACTTCGTGCATTCCTACGGCGTGCGGGATTGGACGCTGGTCACCAACGACCGCACACCGCAGAGCCATCGGCCGCTGGTGACCTGGACCGAGCACGGCGGTGACCGGTTCGTCTCCGCCGTCGAGAACGGGCCACTCGCGGCCACGCAGTTCCATCCCGAGAAGTCCGGCGATGCCGGCGCCCAAGTGCTGCGCAACTGGGTCACGTCACTGAAAGCGGCCTGATGAACTACTTGGAGCTCCTCCCCGCCGTCGACATCAAGGGCGGCCAGGCCGTCCAGCTCACCCAGGGTGTCGACGGCACCGAGAAGCGCTTCGGTGACCCGATCGAGGCCGCTCTGCGCTGGCAGGAGACCGGTGCCGAGTGGATCCATCTCGTCGACCTCGACGCGGCGTTCGGCAAGGGCTCCAACGCCGAGCTGCTGGCCGCCGTCG
>Ga0164243_10005489_pt1 | contig 19349 bp, 15 predicted proteins | sample OricompcompostOP_FD_108781 | JGI IMG/M metagenome (GOLD analysis project Ga0164243, IMG submission 108781) | Organic Plus compost microbial communities from Emeryville, California, USA - Original compost - Organic plus compost (OP) | ecosystem: Engineered > Solid waste > Mixed feedstock >... | reverse complement strand
GCGGCGCGACCGGGATGCCCTCGGGGAAGCGGACCGGGCCGGGGACGCCGATGCCGGCACCGTCGAACCCCTCCGCGAGCCCGGTGGCCTTCAGCTTGGCGGCCATGGACAGCACCTGCTCGAAGACCGCGACCGGTCCCTCGCGCACGTCCATCGGCTGGTTGATGTGCCCGAGGATCTCGAGTTCGGCGTTGGTGACGGCGACGTCGACCGAGGTCGCGCCGATGTCGACGCCGAGGAAGCGCAGATGCGGGTTGAGCCGGATGTTGTGGGAGCGGCGCCCGCCGCGGGAGGCGGCGAGTCCGTCGGCCACGACGAGTTCCGTCTCCAGCAGCCGGTCCACCTCCACGGCCAGTTTCGACCGTGACAGGTCGACCTGGTCGCCCAGCTGTGCGCGGGAGTTGGGCCCTCCGTCGCGCAACAGCCGTAGCAGTCGTGCCTGATGGGCGTTCGCGGGTCGCGCTGTCATGCGTCTCACGAGCCCCTCCCCGCCTCATCGGCTGTGCGCGCCGGATTCCGGCCACGTGCGTGGCGTGCTTTCGGATGGGAAAGTAGCAGCGCCTGCCGGAGGTGGGAAGAAGTCGCGCAGGAATTGGCCCCTACTTTTTCCACTCTCAGGACAAAGGAGGGGGTGCGGGACCCCGGAGGACCCCGCCCAGGTCGGGACGAAACGGCTCAGGAGTCTTCCCGCGCGTGGTACGACCGCCGCGTGTGCTCGGTGTGTTCGCGCATCAGCCGCGTGGCCGACTGCTCGTCCCGCGCGGCGATCGCGGCGATCAGCTCGCGGTGCTCGATCCAGGACTGCTCGCCGCGCTGCCGGGCGACCGGCGTGTAGTACCAGCGCACCCGCCGGTCCACCTGCGCGGCCAGCTCGGCGAGGACCGCGTTGCCCGCGAGCTCCATCACCTTGGCGTGGAAGCGGGCGTTGAGCGCCACCGCGGCGTCCACGTCGTCCGCCTCGACGGCCTTGAGCCCCTCGGCGAGGATCTCCTCCAGCGCCTGGACGCCCTTGCTGTCCGCGTTGCTCGCGGCGAGCCGGGCCGCCTCCGCCTCCAGCAGCGTGCGGACGGTGAGGAGCTGGTCGGCCTCCTCCTCCGTCGGCTCGTGCACGAACGCGCCCTGCGCGGGCCGCAGATCGACCCACCCCTCGGTGTTGAGACGCTGCAGCGCCTCGCGCACCGGCTGACGGGAGACGCCGAGGTGGCCTGCGAGTTCGCTCTCGACGAGGTGCTGGCCCGGCTGGAGGGCGCGGGTGGTGATGAGTTCGAGCAGTGCCTCGTAGACGCGGTCGCGCAGCGGGCCCGGCCGCTCGAGCCGGGGCACCGCCCCGTGGGGCAGTCCTGTCGACAACATCGGTCCCCCTCTTCGGCGGCCCCGCGCGTCCGCCGTGAACGCCGGTGACGCCGTAGACGCCTTGGGTGATTGTCTTTCGTCTACAGTCTACGGCGCACGCGGGCACCGCGTTCGGGTTGCCCTCGTCACACCCGCGCCACGGGACGCGCCCTCACGGACAGCGCACGACCTGTCCCGCGTACGACAGGTTGCCGCCGAAGCCGAACAGCAGCACCGGGTCCCCGCTCGTCACCGTGCCCTGCTCGACGAGCTTGGAGAAGGCGAGCGGGATGCTCGCGGCCGAGGTGTTGCCGGAGTCGACGACGTCCCGCGCGACGACGGCGTTGACGGCCCCGATCCGGCGTGCGAGGGGCTCCACGATCCGCAGGTTGGCCTGGTGCAGCACGACCGCGGCGAGGTCCTCGGGCCCGAGCCCCGCCTTCTCGCAGGCGCGGCGGGCGAACTCCGGCAGCCGGGTGGTCGCCCAGCGGTAGACGCTCTGCCCCTCCTGCGCGAAGCGCGGCGGGGTCCCCTCGATCCGCACCGCGTTCCCCATCTCCGGCACCGAGCCCCACAGCACCGGACCGATGCCGTTGTCCGCGCCCGGCGCGCCCGCCTCCACGACGGCCGCGCCCGCCCCGTCGCCGACCAGGACGCACGTGGTGCGGTCGGTCCAGTCGGTGACGTCGGACATCTTGTCGGCGCCGATCACCAGCACCCGCTCCGCCCCGCCGGCCCGCACGGCGTGGTCGGCGGTGGCGAGGGCGTGGGTGAAGCCGGCGCACACCACGTTGACGTCCATGACGGCGGGGCCCGGCATGCCGAGGCGGGCGGCGACGCGGGCCGCCATGTTGGGCGAGCGGTCGATCGCGGTGGAGGTGGCGACCAGGACCAGGTCGATCTCGTCGGGCGTGCGTCCGGCCGCGGCGAGCGCCTTGGCGGCGGCGTGCGCGGCCAGTTCGTCCACGGGCTCGTCGGGCCCGGCGATGTGCCGGGTGCGGATGCCCACGCGGCTGGTGATCCACGCGTCGCTGGTGTCGACCAAGCCCGCCAGGTCCTCGTTGGTCAGGACCCGGGCGGGCTGGTAGTGGCCGACGGCGGTGATGCGTGAGCCGCTCATGGTGATCCCCTCGTGATCCGGTTGCGGGATGCACCAGTCTGATCAGTGACTCACGGGTACGAGTGCAGGTGAAGCGACAGGAAACGGGCGCGAGGCTTGTCGCCTTCCGTCAGCCCCCGAAGGGCCGCGTCAGGCGTCCCCGCGCCCGTCCTGTCCAGGAGCACGCTCAAGACACGCGTGCGAACCCCCGGATCACCCGGTGAACAGCTGCGTCGCCTTCCGCACCAGCTCGTACAGGCCGTAGGCGAGCGGGAGGCCCACCCACACCCAGGAGAAGGCGATCAGCGCGCGGCGCGACGGCTCAGGCGGACTCGGGCTGCTCTCGCCGGTCATCGGCGGCCTCCTTCGACGTGGCGGCCGGCGTCTCGGCTGCCGGTTCGTGGTGACGCGGGTGGACGGGGCGGACCAGTTCGTTGGCGACGAAGCCGACGGCCAGCAGTCCGATCATGACGACCAGGGAGACGCCGTACAGGGACGGGCCGTGCTTGCCGGCCTCCTCCTGCCGGTCGGCGACCCAGTTGACGATGAGCGGTCCGAGCACGCCGGCGGTGGACCAGGCGGTGAGCAGCCGGCCGTGGATGGCGCCCACCTGGTAGGTGCCGAACAGGTCCTTCAGATACGCCGGGACGGTCGCGAAGCCTCCTCCGTAGAAGGAGAGGATGACGAGCGCGGCCAGCACGAACAGCGGCTTGGAGGAGTCGCCGAGCGACCAGATGAGGGCGTACATCAGCGCGCCGACGCCGAGGTAGACGCGGTAGATGTTCTTCCGGCCGATGAGGTCGGAGGTGGTGGACCAGCCGATGCGGCCCGCCATGTTGGCGGCGGACAGCAGGGCGACGAAGCCGGCGGCGGCCGTGGCGGACACCGGCGCGGAGCTGTCCGCGAAGAAGTCCGTGATCATCGGCGCGGCCTTCTCCAGGATGCCGATGCCGGCGGTCACGTTCATGCAGAGCACGATCCACAGCAGCCAGAACTGCGGGGTGCGCACGGCGGACCGGGCGGAGACCTGCGGACCGGCCGTGACGGCGGGCGCGTCGGCTGCCGGCCGCACGGAGGGCGGCACCCGCACGAGCAGCACGCCGAGCGACATGAACAGCGCGTACGTCAGCCCGTGCACGAGGAAGGCGTACGCGATGCCAACGTTGTCGGCGCCGAAGGACTCGAGCATCTGCGCCGACCAGGGGGAGGCGATCAGCGCGCCGCCGCCGAAGCCCATGATGGCGATGCCGGTGGCCATGCCTGGGCGATCCGGGAACCACTTGATGAGCGTGGAGACGGGCGAGATGTAGCCGATGCCCAGACCGATGCCGCCGACGAAGCCGTAGCCGAACACGATCAGCCAGTACTGCTCCGTGGCCGCGCCCAGCGCGGAGAGCAGGAAGCCGGAGGAGAAGCAGATCAGGGCGACCGTCATCGCCCAGCGCGGGCCCCGGCGTTCGACGAGGGTGCCGCCGAAGGCCGCGGACAGGCCGAGCATGACGATGCCGAGCTGGAAGGGCAGCGCGCTCTGGGTGCCGCTGAGGTCGAGCGCGGACTCCAGCGGCGGTTTGAACACGCTCCAGGCGTAGGCCTGGCCGATGGAGAGGTGTACGGCGAGCGCGGCGGGCGGCACGAGCCAGCGGCTCCAGCCCGGCGGTGCGACGGGGGGACTCATGAGTCCCCAACCGTAGGGAGTGATCAGTTCCTTGAAAAGACTGTTGAGCGGACAACCACTACTGCTGCACAAAGCCTTGTCGGCCTTGTCTCCATACTGTAGACAATATTTCGTCGACAGAGATTCGGCGATTCTCCCGGTTCTTCGGTATCCCTCGACCGGACGGAGCTCCCTTCGCCATGAAAGTCGCAGTCCTCGGCGCCGGTGCGATCGGCGCCTACGTGGGCGCCGCGCTCCACCGCGCGGGCGCCGACGTGCATCTCATCGCCCGTGGACCGCATCTCGCGGCCATGAGGCAGGACGGAGTACGGGTACGCAGCCCGCGCGGCGACTTCACCGCGCGACCCCACGCCACCGACGACCCCGCCGAGGTCGGCCCCGCCGACTACGTGTTCCTGGGTCTCAAGGCCAACTCGTACGCGGCGTGCGGGCCGCTGATCGAGCCGCTGCTGCACGACACGACGGCCGTGGTGGCCGCCCAGAACGGCATCCCCTGGTGGTACTTCCACCGGCACGGCGGCCCGTACGACGGACGCCGGCTGGAGAGCGTGGACCCCGGCGGCACGGTCAGCGCGGTGCTCGCGCCCGAACGCGCCGTCGGCTGCGTGGTGTACGCGGCCACCGAACTCGAACAGCCCGGTGTCGTACGGCATGTGGAAGGCACCCGCTTCTCGATCGGCGAACCCGACCGCAGCGTCTCCGCGCGCTGTCTCGCCCTGAGCGACGCCATGCGGGCGGGCGGTCTGAAGTGCCCGGTCGAGCCGGACCTGCGGGGCGACATCTGGCTCAAGCTGCTGGGCAACATCTCCTTCAACCCGATCAGCGCCCTGGTGCGGGCCACCATGCGGCAGATGTGCCTGCACGGCGGCACCCGCCAGGTCATCGAGACGATGATGTCCGAGACCCTGGCCGTCGCCCGGGCGCTCGGCTGCGAGGTCGGCGTCTCCATCGAACGGCGGCTGGCCGGCGCCGAGCGGGTCGGCGACCACCGCACCTCCACGCTGCAGGACCTGGAACGCGGCAAGCCGCTGGAGCTCGACGTGCTGCTCACGGCCGTGGTCGAGCTGGCGGAGATCACCGGCGTTCCCGTGCCGACCCTGCGCACCGTGCACGCCCTGTCCGACCTGCTCGCGCTGAGGAGCGCCGCATGAGGAAACGCGACCGGATCCCGAAGACCTACACCCGTCTCACCCACCCCCTCGTCCGCGACTCACGGGACGAACCGTTCCGCCGGGCCACCTGGGACGAGGCGCTGGACCGCACCGCGCGCGCACTGGAGGCGGCGCGCGGCGCGTTCGGCATGTTCTCCTGCTCCCGCGCCACCAACGAGATGAACTACGTGGCGCAGAAGTTCGCCCGGGTCGTCATGGGCACCAACAACGTCGACTCCTGCAACCGCACCTGTCACGCGCCCTCGGTCGCCGGGCTGTCGGCCGCGTTCGGCTCGGGCGGCGGCACCTCGTCGTACGAGGAGGTGGAGCACACCGACCTCATCGTGATGTGGGGCTCCAACGCCCGCTTCGCGCACCCGATCTTCTTCCAGCATGTGCTGAAGGGCATCCACAACGGAGCCCGGATGTACGCGGTCGACCCGCGCCGGACGTCCACCGCGGAGTGGGCGGAGAGCTGGCTCGGGCTGAACGTCGGCACGGACATCGCGATGGCCCACGCGATCGGCCGCGAGATCATCCACGCGGGCCTGGTCAACGAGGCGTTCGTACGGCGCGCCACCACCGGCTTCGAGGAGTACAAGGAACTCGTCGAGCCGTGGACGCTGTCCCTCGCCTCGAAGGTGACCGGCGTCCCGGCCGCGGCGATACGGGAGCTGGCGCACGCCTACGCCCGAGCCGAACGCGCCCAGCTGTGCTGGACCCTGGGCATCACCGAGCACCACAACGGCACCGACAACGTGCGCGCCCTGGTCAACCTCGCGCTGCTCACCGGCCACGTCGGCCGCTACGGCTCGGGGCTCCAGCCGCTGCGCGGGCAGAACAACGTGCAGGGCGGCGGCGACATGGGCGCGATCCCCAACCGGCTGCCCGGCTTCCAGGACCCCCTGGACGCGGGCGTGCGCGCCAAGTTCGAGGCCGCCTGGGACACCGTCATCCAGCCCCGGTACGGGATGACGCTGACGGAGATGTTCGAGGCGATGGACGACGGGTCGCTGCGCGCCGTCTACTGCATCGGCGAGAACCCGGCCCAGTCGGAGGCGGACACCGACCAGGCCGTGCGCCGGCTCAAGGAGCTGGACTTCCTGGTGGTGCAGGACATCTTCCTGACGAAGACCGCCGAACTGGCCGACGTGGTGCTGCCCGCGACCGCCGGCTGGGCCGAGACCGAGGGCACCACCACCAACAGCGAACGCCGGGTGCAGCGCGTCCGCCGGGCCGTGACCCCGCCCGGGGAGGCCCGCGAGGACATCGACATCCTCTGCGACCTCGCCGGACGCCTCGGCCACGACTGGAAGTACGAGGACGCCGAGGCCGTGTGGGACGAGCTGCGCGCGGTCTCCCCCGACCACCACGGCATGACGTACGAGCGGCTCGAGGAGCACCAGGGCATCCAGTGGCCGTGCCCGAGCACGGACCGCCTCGAACCGCCGTATCTGCACGGCCGGTTGTGGGAGAGGGACCCGGAACGCCGAGGCCGTCCGGCGCCGTTCGGGATGGTGCAGCACGACCCGCCGGTGGACCTCACCGACGAGCGGTACCCGGTCCGGCTCACCACGGGACGGCGCCTGGACTCCTACAACACCGGGGTGCAGAGCGGCAGTTTCGCCTCCCCGCTGCGGCGCGGCGAGTACGTCGAGCTGAGCCCCGAGGACGCCGAGCGGTACGGCGTCGTGGTGGGCGAGGAGGTGCTCGTGACCTCGCGGCGCGGGTCCGTGCGGGCGCCGGTGTGGGTGGACCCCGCGCTGCGGCCGGGGCTCGCGTTCATGACGTTCCACTTTCCCGACGAGGTGGACACCAACCAGCTGACGATCGAGGCGAACTGCCCGATCGCGGGGACGGCGGAGTTCAAGGCGTCGGCGATCCGGATCGAGAAGCTCCCGGCCCCGACACACGTGAGGTGAGCAAGCGTGGACCTGCGTTTCGGCGACAGCAAACCGACCGACGAGGAGCGCGCCGCCGTCGACGCCCTGCTCGGGCCGCCCGAGTCGTCCTGGGAGGGCGCCGACCGCTCCGACGCGGACCTGAGGTGGGCGCGCGGCGGACGGGCCGCGCGTGACCGCCGCGACCTGCTGCTGCCGGGGCTGCACGCGCTGAACGACCGGGTCGGCTGGATCAGCGAGGGCGGTCTCGACTACCTGTGCCGCCGGCTGACGGTCCCGCCGTCCGAGGCGTACGGCGTGGCGACGTTCTACGCCATGTTCTCCGTCCGCCCTCGCCCGGCCACCGTGCTGCACGTGTGCACGGACCTGGCCTGCGCGGCGGCGGGCGCGCCGAAGCTGTGCGAGGCGGTGGAGACGCGCCTGGGCCCGGAGTCGGGGGTGAAGGTGGAGCGCAGTCCGTGTCTGGGCCTGTGCGAGCGGGCCCCGGCGGCGCTGGTGGTACGGGCCGGGGAGGACGCGGCCCGTGCGACGGCCGGCGGCGGGACGCCACGGGCGACCGCGGTGTCCGCCCCCGCCACCCCCGACGCCGTGGTCCGCGCGGCGCTCGCGCCGGAGAACGCGCCCGAGGAGCCCGCCGCCGCCGTGGCGGTCCCGCAGGCGCCCGACCCGGACCTGCTCCTGCTGGGCCGCGTCGGCACCGTGGACCCCGCCGGCCTGGACGACTACCGGGCGCACGGCGGGTACACCGCGCTGCGCCGCGCCTTCGCGCTCGGGCCCGCCGGGGTGATCCGGGAGGTGACCGACTCCGGGCTGCTGGGCCGGGGCGGCGCGGCCTTCCCCACCGGCCGCAAGTGGCAGGCCACCGCCTCCCAGCCGGACCATCCGCACTACCTGGTGTGCAACGCCGACGAGTCCGAGCCGGGCACCTTCAAGGACCGCGTGCTGATGGAGGGCGACCCGTACGCGCTGGTCGAGGCCATGACGATCGCGGCGTACGCGACCGGCGCCCGGCACGGCTACCTGTATCTGCGCGGCGAGTACCCGCGCGCCCTGGAGCGCATGGGGCACGCGATCGCGCAGGCCCGCGCCCGGGGTCTGCTCGGCGACGACATCCTGGGCCAGGGGTTCTCCTTCGACATCGAGATCCGGCGCGGCGCGGGCGCCTACATCTGCGGCGAGGAGACGGCCCTGTTCAACTCCATCGAGGGCTACCGGGGCGAGCCGCGCTCCAAGCCGCCGTTCCCGGTGGAGAAGGGCCTGTTCGGCAGGCCGACGGTCGCGAACAACGTGGAGACCCTGGTCAACGTGCTGCCGGTGCTCACGCTGGGCGCACAGGCGTACGCGGCGATCGGCACCGGCGCGTCCACCGGCCCCAAGCTGTTCTGCGTCTCGGGCAGCGTGGACCGCCCGGGCATCTACGAGCTGCCGTTCGGCGCGACGCTCGGCGAGCTGCTGGAGCTGGCCGGGGTGCGGGACGGGCTGAGGGCGGTGCTGCTGGGCGGGGCCGCCGGCGGGTTCGTCCGCCCCGACGAGCTGGACATCCCGCTCACCTTCGAGGGCACCCGCGCGGCCGGCGCCACCCTCGGCTCCGGTGTGGTCATGGCGCTCGACGACACCGTCCCGCTCCCCCGTCTGCTGCTGCGCATCGCGGAGTTCTTCCGCGACGAGTCCTGCGGGCAGTGCGTGCCGTGCCGGGTCGGCACCGTGCGGCAGGAGGAGGCGCTGCACCGGATCGCCGAGCGCACCGGCGCGGACGCCGCCGCCGACATCACCCTGCTGCGCGAGGTGGGGCGCGCGATGCGGGACGCCTCGATCTGCGGTCTGGGCCAGACCGCGTGGAACGCCGTGGAATCCGCCATCGACCGTCTGGGGGCGTACGAATGACCGTGACACCGCTGGGGATCCCCCGCCGTCTGCTGGAGTTCACCCTCGACGGGGAGCCGGTGCGGGCGCCCGAGGGGTCGACGATCCTGGACGCCTGCCGGGCCGCCGGGAAGGACATCCCGACGCTGTGCGAGGGCGACACCCTCACCCCGAAGAACGCCTGCCGGGTCTGCGTGGTCGAGGTCGAGGGCTCGCGCACCCTGGTGCCGGCCTGCTCGCGCAAGGCCGAGGCGGGCATGGAGGTGCGCACCGGCAGCGAGCGGGCCCGGCACAGCCGCAAGGTCGTCCTGGAACTGCTCGCCTCCTCGGTCGACCTGTCGACGACGCCCCGGGTCGCCGAGTGGCTGAAGGAGTACGAGGCGAAGCCGGACCGCTTCGGCCCGGACGCGGCCCGGGTGAACGAGGAGCCCCGCGTCGACAACGACCTCTACGTGCGCGACTACGGCAAATGCATCCTCTGCTACAAGTGCGTGGACGCCTGCGGCGACCAGTGGCAGAACTCCTTCGCGATCTCCGTCGCCGGGCGCGGCTTCGACGCCCGGATCGCCGTGGAGCACGACGCGCCGCTCACCGACTCGGCGTGCGTGTACTGCGGCAACTGCATCGAGGTGTGCCCCACGGGTGCGCTCTCGTTCAAATCGGAGTTCGACATGCGTGCCGCGGGTACGTGGGACGAGTCGCGGCAGACGCGCACGACCACCGTGTGCGCCTACTGCGGGGTGGGCTGCAACCTGACGCTCCATGTGCAGGACAATGAGATCGTGAAGGTCACGTCGCCGCACGACAACCCGGTGACCCACGGCAACCTGTGCATCAAGGGCCGGTTCGGCTACCAGCACGTGCAGAGCCGGGACTGAACGGAACGGACAGGAACATGGGACGAGTCACGGAACGACGCAAGGTGATCCGCATCCGGGACGGGGCGGTCTCCACCCGACCGGACACGCTCGTCGCCGAGGAACCCCTGGAGATCCGGCTCAACGGCAAACCCCTGGCGATCACCATGCGCACCCCGGGCGACGACTTCGCGCTGGCGGCCGGCTTCCTGGTCAGCGAGGGCGTCCTGGCGGCCGCCTCGGACCTGCGCAACATCGTGTACTGCGCCGGGGCCACCGCCGACGGGTCGAACACGTACAACGTGGTCGACGTGTCGACGGCGCCCGGGGTGGCCCTCCCCGACATCACCCTGGAGCGCAACGTCTACACCACCTCGTCCTGCGGGCTGTGCGGCAAGGCCAGCCTGGACGCGGTGCGCACCACGACCCGTCACCCGATCGCGGACACCCCGCCGCTGCGGGTGACGCCCGAGCTGCTGGCGGAGCTGCCGGACCGGCTGCGGGCGGCCCAGCGGGTCTTCGACCGCACCGGCGGGCTGCACGCGGCGGCCCTGTTCGACGAGCACGGCGAACTCCTCGACGTACGGGAGGACGTGGGCCGGCACAACGCGGTCGACAAGCTGGTCGGCCGCGCCCTGCAGAGCGGGAGCCTGCCGCTGTCCCGCACGGTCCTCATGGTGTCGGGGCGGGCCTCGTTCGAGCTGGCGCAGAAGGCGGTCATGGCCGGCATCCCGGTGCTGGCGGCGGTCTCCGCGCCGTCCTCGCTCGCCGTGGACCTGGCGGCGGAGACCGGCATGACGCTGGTGGGCTTCCTGCGGGGCAGTTCCATGAACGTGTACGCGGGTGAGGAGCGGATCGCCCTGCGGGCCGCGGCCGTCAGGGCCTGACCGCACCCCCTCGCTGCACGGCGGCGGGGCCCCACCCGGCGGGGAGCGCCCCCTGCGCCGCGGGGGCCCCGCCTCGGCCGGCTCCGGCGCCTCGGGCTCAGCCGGAGCGTGTCCCCGTACCGGCCCCGGCAGGTGACGGTGCGAGCCGGTCCTCCGGGGCGGCCTCCGGGACGGGGTCCTTGGAGCGGCGCTTGGCGATGACCGCGCACACCATGAGCTGCATCTGGTGGAAGAGCATCAGCGGCAGCACGGCCAGCGAGGCGTGCGCCCCGAACAGCACACTCGCCATGGGCAGTCCCGCGGCCAGCGACTTCTTCGACCCCGCGAACTGGATGGCGATGCGGTCCTCCCGGCCGAAGCCGAGGCCCTTGGCGCCGTACCAGGTGAGGGCCAGCATCACGGCGAGCAGCACGGCTTCGACGACGAGCAGCCCGCCGAGCCGGCCGGGGCTCACCTGGCTCCAGACGCCCTGCACCATCCCCTCGCTGAACGCGGTGTAGACGACGAGCAGGATGGAGCCGCGGTCCACCAGACCCAGCACCTTGCGGTGGCGGGCGACGAAGCCGCCGATCCAGCGGCGGGTGACCTGCCCGGCGAGGAACGGCACCAGCAGCTGGAGCACGATCTTCACCACCGAGTCGCCGGAGAAGCCGCCCCCGCTGCCGCCGAGCAGCGCCGCCGCGAGCAGCGGGGTGAGGACGATGCCGGCCAGCGAGGAGAACGACCCGGCGCAGATCGCGGCGGGCACGTTGCCGCGGGCGATCGAGGTGAACGCGATCGACGACTGGATGGTGGACGGGACCAGGGTGCAGAACAGCAGGCCCTGGTACAGCGGGTCGGTGAGGAACACCGGGACGAGTCCGCGGGAGGCCAGGCCCAGCAGCGGGAAGACGACGAACGTGCAGGCCAGGACGGTGACGTGGAGCCGCCAGTGCTTGAGCCCGTCCAGCGCCTCACGGGTGGAGAGACGGGCGCCGTAGAGGAAGAACAGGAACGCGATCGCGGCGGTGGAGGCGCCGGACGCGACCTCGGCGCCGGCGCCCCGGGCGGGCAGCAGCGCGGCCACGCCCACCGTGCCGAGCAGGAGCGTGATGTACGGGTCGATCGGCATCCAGCGCGGCCAGTGCAGGCGATTCACGGTGCTCCACGTGCTCGGGTGTGTGTGCTCGGCGGTGCGGTCCCCCGGTGCGGGTGCCCCGGGGCGGCGGGGACAAAGGAATCCCCGCTTCATGGGGACAAGGGGTCCCCGCTCCATCCTGCTCCTCCGTTCCGTGATCGGGAATCCCGTACACCGCTCTCACTGTGATCGTGCTTCGTGATGACCGGAGTAGGCTGCCGGGCATGTACGAGCCCACCCACCTGCGGACCTTCCTGTCCGTCGCGCAGACGCTGAGCTTCACGCAGGCGGCGCGGCGGCTGGGGCTGCGCCAGTCGACGGTGAGCCAGCACGTGCGGCGGCTGGAGGAGGCCACCGGGCGGCAGCTGTTCACACGGGACACCCACTCCGTGGAGCTGACCGAGGACGGCGAGGCGATGCTCGGTTTCGCGCGCCGCATCCTCGACGTGCACGAGCAGGCGGCGCAGTTCTTCACCGGCACCCGGCTGCGCGGACGGCTGCGGTTCGGGGCGTCCGAGGACTTCGTGCTGACCCGGCTGCCGGAGATCCTCGAACGGTTCCGGCACGAGCACCCGGAGGTCGACCTGGAGCTGACGGTCGAGCTGTCGGGCACCCTGCACGAGCAGCTCGCCGCGGGCCACCTCGACCTGGTGCTGGCCAAGCGGCGGCCCGAGGACCCGCGTCCTGACCCGCACCGGCTGGTGTGGCAGGACGAACTGGTGTGGATCGGCGCGCCGGGGCTGCGGCTCGACCCGCACCGCCCGGTGCCGCTGATCGTCTACCCGCCGCCGGGCATCACCCGGGACCTGGCACTGCGGGCGCTGGAGCGGGAGGGCCGGCAGTGGCGGATCGTGTGCAGCAGCGGCAGCCTCAACGGGCTGCTCGCGGCGGCGAGGGCGGGGCTCGGGGTGATGGTGCACGCGCGGGGGCTGATCCCGCCGGGGCTGGTGCGGATGCCGGAGCGGGCGGGGCTGCCGGAGCCGGGGTCGGTGGACTTCGTGGTGGTGCACGGCCGGCGGCGGCCCTCGGCGCAGGGCGCGGCGGACGCGCTCGCGGCGGCGATCCTGGCGGGCGGCGACCGGCTGCACCGCGGCGGTCAGGGGTGACGGCCCGGGGAGAGTGACGGTCCGGGCCGCCCGTGCGCTGAGCTGGGTGGGGGCCGTTGACTCGCCCATGGGCGAGTCATGCGGTCGTACAGATTCCGTGGAGATTGCGGCACCGAAACTTACTCCGCCGTCAGGATTGTGCCCGGACCCTACCCACTTGCGAGGTTTCTCCTTCACCCGTCGGCGGTGTCGCGCCCTTTGCGCGGTTTTCCACCCCCTCCCGCCCCCCGATTCCGTGGGGTAGCTTTCACCGCGCTGTGCGGGACGACGGTGTTGCCGCACCGGTCCGAGCGCCAGGAAGCGGGGAGCGGGATTGCGCGAGTTCACCAACCCTCCGTTGTCACAGGTGCCCGCGGTGGGCGGTCTGGCCGACGTGGTGTTCCAGTACGCCGAGGAGGAGCCGCTGCGCGTGGCGCTCGGCCGCAAGGACGACGACGGCCACTGGCGCGACGTGACCTGCGCCGAGTTCCGTGACGAGGTGCTCGCCCTGGCGAAGGGCCTGCTGGCGAGCGGCATCCGGTTCGGCGACCGCGTCGCGATCATGTCCCGTACCCGCTACGAGTGGACCCTGTTCGACTTCGCGCTGTGGTCCGTCGGCGCGCAGGTCGTCCCCGTCTACCCGACGTCGTCGGCCGAGCAGTGCTCGTGGATGCTGCACGACGCGGAGGTGACGGCGGCGGTCGTGGAGCACGAGGACCACGCGATGACCATCGCGACGGTCATCGACCGGCTGCCGCGGATGCGCCGGCTGTGGCAGCTCGACGCGGGCGCGGTGCAGGAGCTGTACGACGCGGGCGCGCACCTCGAGGACGACGTGGTGCACCGGCACCGGCGGGCGGTCACCCCCGACTCGACGGCGACGGTCATCTACACCTCGGGCACCACCGGCCGCCCCAAGGGCTGCGTCCTGTCGCACGGCAACTTCATGTACGAGGCGGAAACCGTCATCGAGCGCTGGGAGCCGGTGTTCCACTCCAAGCGGGGCGACGAGGCGTCGACGCTGCTGTTCCTGCCGCTGGCGCACGTCTTCGGGCGGATGGTGGAGGTCGCGGCGATCCGCGGCAAGGTGAAGTTCGGCCACCAGCCGCAGCTCAACGCGGCCGCGCTGATGCCCGATCTGGCCGCTTTCCGGCCGACGTTCATCCTGGCCGTGCCGTACATCTTCGAGAAGGTGTTCAACGCGGCGCGGCGCAAGGCCGAGCGGGAGGGGCGCGCGGGGCCGTTCGAGAAGGCGGTCGACGTGGCCGTGCGGTACGCCGACGCGATGGAGGAGAGAGCCTGGGGCACGGGTCCCGGCCCGTCCGCGGGGCTGCGGATGCAGCACCAGCTCTTCGAGAAGCTGGTGTACTCCAAGATCCGAGCCGCGATGGGCGGCAGGATCCGGCACGCCATGTCGGGCGGGTCGGCGATGGACCGGCGCCTCGGCCTGTTCTTCGCGGGCGCGGGCGTGCACATCTACGAGGGGTACGGGCTGACGGAGTCGACCGCCGCCGCCACCGCGAACCCGCCGGAGCGCACCCGCTACGGCACGGTCGGGCAGCCGATCCCCGGGGTGAGCGTGCACATCGCGGACGACGGCGAGATCTGGCTGCACGGCGAGAACGTCTTCCAGGGCTACCTCAACAACCCCAAGGCCACCGACGAGACGCTGCACGACGGCTGGCTCGCCACCGGCGACCTGGGCTCCCTGGACGAGGACGGCTACCTGACCATCACCGGGCGCAAGAAGGAGATCCTGGTGACGTCCGGCGGCAAGAGCGTCTCGCCGGGCGTGCTGGAGGAGCGGGTGCGCGACCATCCCCTGGTCAACCAGTGCATCGTGGTCGGCAACGACCGGCCGTACGTGGCCGCGCTGGTCACCCTGGACCAGGAGGCGGTCGAGCACTGGCTGGCGATGCGGGGGAAGCCGCGGCTCTCCCCGGCCGAACTGGTGCGCGACCCGGATCTGGAGACGGAGGTGCGGCGCGCGGTGGTCGCGGCCAACACGCTGGTCTCGCAGGCCGAGTCGATCCGCACCTTCCGCATCCTGGCGCAGCCGTTCACCGAGGAGCACGGGCTGCTCACCCCGTCGCTGAAGCTGAAGCGCAAGGCCATCGAGAAGGCGTACACGCAAGAGGTCGAGGCGCTGTACCGGGCGTGAATTCCGCGGTCAGGAATGCGGCGCGGGCCGTGATCGTTGACGATGGGGGTACACCTGACCACAACCTAAGGATCGAGAGCTCGTGAGCAAGGTCCCCCCGATCACCCTGAACAACGGCGTCGAGATGCCCCAGCTCGGGTTCGGCGTCTGGCAGGTACCGGACGCGGAGGCCGAGACGGCCGTGGCGGCGGCGCTGGAGGCCGGCTACCGCAGCATCGACACGGCCGCGATCTACGGCAACGAGGAGGGCACCGGCAAGGCCGTCGCGCGGTCGGGCATCCCCCGTGAGGACGTCTTCGTCACCACCAAGCTGTGGAACAGCGACCAGGGTTACGACTCCACCTTGAAGGCCTTCGACACCTCGCTGGCCAAGCTCGGCCTCGACTACGTCGACCTGTACCTCATCCACTGGCCCACCCCGGCCCGCGACCTGTACGTCGACACGTACAAGGCGTTCGAGAAGCTGCTGTCGGACGGGCGGGTGCGTGCGATCGGCGTGTCCAACTTCCTGCCGGAGCACCTGGAGCGGCTGATCGGGGAGACCTCGGTCGTCCCGGCGGTGAACCAGATCGAGCTGCACCCGCACCTCCAGCAGACCGCCGCCCGGGAGTACCACGCGAAGCAGGGCATCGCCACCGAGGCCTGGTCCCCGCTCGGCTCCGGCAAGGGCATCCTCGAGATCCCTGCCATCGTGGCCATCGCGCAGAAGCACGGCCGCACGCCCGCCCAGGTGGTGCTGCGCTGGCACCTCCAGCTGGGCAACATCGTCATCCCCAAGTCGGTGACGCCGTCGCGCATCCAGGAGAACATCGACGTCTTCGGGTTCGCCCTGGACGACGAGGACCTGGCGGCGATCAGCGCGCTCAACGAGGACCGGCGGACCGGTCCGCACCCCGCGGAGTTCAACCAGGCCTGACGGCACGCACACCGGTGGCCGGCCCCCGTGGAGACGGGTGGCCGGCCACCGGCGTTCCCGCACCGGTCAGTTGGGCTGCCCCAGCGGCCGGACGACCACGGTGTTGACGTCCACCCCCTCCGGCTGGCCGAGCGCCCACACCACCGACCCGGCGATCTGGTCGGCGGTCAGCAGATGCCCCGGCGGCAGTCCGTCGCCGCCGTCCCAGAACGGCGTCTCCACCCGGCCCGGCGCGATCAGCGTCACCCCTACGCCCCACTCGGTGACCTGCCGCCGGGTGTTCTCGGCGAGCCCGGTCACCGCGTACTTGGTGGCCCCGTACAGATTGCCGGGCGTGGGCACGAACCCGGCGACGCTGCCCACCAGCACGATCCGTCCGCGGCTGCGCCGGAGCGCGCCGGCCGAGGCCCGGATCAGCAGGGCGGGGCCCAGCACGTTGGTGAGCACCATGTCGGTCCACCCGGCGGGGTCGCCGTCGGCGACCGTGTCGTGCGTGGCGAACCCGGCGTTGGCGACGACCGCGTCCAGCCGGCCGAACCGCGCCAGCACGGCGTCGACGGCGCCACTCACGTCGGCGTAGTCGGCCGCGTTCCCGGGAAGCGTCAACAGCCGTTCGGGCTCCCCGAGTTCCTTGGCGAACGCGTGCAGCCGCTCCTCCCGCCGGCCGGTGACGGCGACGGCCTCCCCCGCCTCCAGCAGCCGCCGCGCCACGGCGGCGCCGATCCCGGTCCCGCCTCCGGTGATGAGCGTGACCCGCAGGTCGTCGGTCATGGGAACTCCCCTGTTGTCTCGTCGCGTGCCGGGGAGTCCATCACTTGGAGCGCTCTTCAGGTCAAGGGGTCACACCGGCCGTACCCCCGAATGGACCGTGTGGGCCGCCAGGACGAAGACGTCCGGGCGGTGGTGGACGCTCGCCGGGTCGTCCGGGTCGACGAGGCGGTCCAGGGTGGCGCGGTCGTCGGGGTCCAGATACTCGCCGAGCACCTCGCGGGTGCGGGTGAGGGAGTCGGCGACGTAGGCGCGGGCACGGTCGGGAACGGGGGCGGGGATGTCGAGGAGGAAGGTTCGCGAGCGGGTGTGGTGCAGGCCGGCTGCGGTGAGCAGCGCGGGCCAGTCCTCCACCACCGCCACCGAGCCGGGCAGTTCCTCGCGCATGCGGGTGAAGCGGTCCGCCTCCACGGCGTCGATGCGCGCCTGGAGCCCGGGGCGGCCGATGCCGATGTCGCGGGGCAGGAAGCGGGAGGACAGTCCGCCTTCCAAGACGGCGAGCGTGCCGCCGGGCGCGAGCCGTTCGACGCAGGCCGCGAGCGCGGCGCCCTGGTCGCCGAGGTGGTGGATGCTGCGGCTGGCCCACAGCAGGTCGGCCGGGTAGTCCAGCTCGGCCAGCACACCGGGCATGTCACCGGTCAGGGTGGCGAAACGGTCGGCGGCGCCGATGCGTTCGGCGCGGGCGCGGGCCCGCTCCAGCAGCGGTTCGGAGCCGTCGACGGCCACGATGCGGGCGCCCGGGAAGGTCTCGGCGAACAGTCCGGAGATCACACCGGGTCCGCTGCCGGCGTCCACGATCAGCCCCGGTTCGGTGACCTCCTTGGCCAGCCAGGACAGGGCGTGCTCGTACAGCGGGGTGAACAGTTCCGCCTGGCTCTCCAGCAGGGGCGCCAGCTCGGCCCAGTCGAGGTGCTCGTGGTCGTGCCCAGGTCCCTCGTGGCCCTGACGGTGCTCGTCGTGGCCGGGTGCGTGGTGGTGGTGCGCCATGGTGGTCAGCCTCTCCGCTCGGATGCGGTCAGCGTGCGACGACGCACCGGGGACGGGCAAACCATGTTGCGGGTACGGCAAAACACCGGTGGTCCGCCGGACCGGGACCGTGCGGGGTCCGGGTCCGGCGGACGCGGGTCAGCGGGTCACGACACCGGCGGGTAGGCGTTCTTCAGCAGCTCCTGGAACTGGGCGGAGAACCAGTGCCCGGAGACCGGGGCGTCCGGAAGGGCGCCCGACATGTTGTTGTCGTTGCGCGGGTTGCCCCCGTAGGTGGGGTCGCACATCCGGTCGAAGCCCTTGCCCTCGTCGTTGTCGATCTCCTCGCTCGCGCCGTCGGACTCGCCCGGGGGCTTCATCCACACATAGGCGTCGATACCGGCCGCCGGGGACGCCTGGGGCCGCTCGCCCAGACCGGCTCCGGCCTGGTTGCACCAGTTGCCCGTGTTGTACCGGCGGTCGTAGCGGCCGCCGTCGACGTAGGTGTCCACGTCGGTGGTGGCGCCGGGACCGGTGGGCCGGTTCGCACCGCCCCAGCCGTTGCGGGACGTGTCGATCAGCATGCCGATCTTCGAGTCGAAGCCGAGCGAGACCAGCTTCTGGCGCAGGGCCTGGGCGTACGACAGCTCGTCGACGTAGCGGTTCCAGCTGACCCACTTCGACTCGCGCACGGACTTGCCGCCCACGCTGTCGTTGACGGAGAAGTGGTCCTCCTCGAGCGCGCTGTAGTTGGCCGTGTTGGCGATGAAGCCGTGCACGTCGGCCACGGTCGCGCCCTCGGCGGTCGCGGCCTGCTTGAACAGCTCGGCGGAGGGGCCGAAGTTGTCGTCCCAGCCCAGCCAGCCGTGGTGGCCCGCGTCGATGTAGTTGTAGACGTTGGGCACGTCGCCCAGCTTGTTCAGGGCGTACCCGACACCCTTGATGTAGTTGCCGTTGGCCTTCATCGTGTCGCAGTTCGCCGTGGCGGTGGCCCGCGGCGACACGTTGGTGACCAGGTTGGGCAGCGAGTCGATCTCGACCGTGGTGACGATCCGCAGCGAGGCGTACTTCGAGTCGGAGAGGATCTCCGCGATCGGGTCGATGAACTCGGTCTTGTAGCGGTCGATCTCCGTCGGGCCCAGCTCGCCGTTGGAGGCGAGGGCGGCGCAGTCGCGGCCCGGGAGGTCGTAGATGACCACCTGGAAGACGAGCTCGTCCGAGCCCTTCTGGCGCAGCGCCTCGTCGAGGTGGTCGCGCAGGCCCATCTTGCCGTTGGCGCCGTCGATGGCGGCGATGCGGTCCAGCCACACACCGGTCGGCTGGTCGGCGACGGCGTCGCCGCCCGGCTCGGCGGCGGCGTTCGCGGACCACTCCGGGTTCACGTACACCTTGGCGCCGTCGTACGGGTTGTCCACCCGGTCGCCCTGGGCGGGCGGGTCGGTCGGGTCCGTCGGGTCGGTCGGGTCCGTCGGGTCGGTGCCGCCGTCGTCGACGTTGCAGGTCACGCCGTCGAGGGTGAAGGTGCTGGGCACGGCGTTGGTCCCGCTGTAGCTGCCCTGGAAGCCGAAGGT
>Ga0164243_10005488_pt1 | contig 19350 bp, 18 predicted proteins | sample OricompcompostOP_FD_108781 | JGI IMG/M metagenome (GOLD analysis project Ga0164243, IMG submission 108781) | Organic Plus compost microbial communities from Emeryville, California, USA - Original compost - Organic plus compost (OP) | ecosystem: Engineered > Solid waste > Mixed feedstock >... | reverse complement strand
CGCACCTGGCCCTGCAGGGCGTCGATGATCATCGCGGTGTCGCCGTGCAGCGCGACGGTGACACCCAGACCGGGCGTGCTCGGCATGGTGGCGCTGACCTGCAGGGTGGTGAGGTCGAGCGCGGTCACCTGGCCCGTCTCCAGATCGCGCAGGATCAGGTACTTGTCGTTCTGCGTGATCTGGACCTCGTGGTTCTGCGCGTCAGTGATCTTCGCGCGGGTGTCGACCCGGGCGGTCTCGCCGTTGACCCGGTCGACCTCGCCCTTGGCCGAACTCCACAGCCACGAGCTGGCGTCGAAGTTGCCCACGGCGGTGTCCGCCGCGCCGAGGCCGAGCACGGTCAGCGCGGTCGCGATGAGCAACGCGATGACGGTGGTCAGGGTGATGACGGTGCCTCGCCCGCCCGCGCCTCTGCCGTCGGAGAGATCGACGGCGTCGGCTTCGACGATCTCAGGATTGTCGATCTTCAGATCGCTCATGCCCGTCCTCGATGCTGCGTGCTCACGCGTGCCGCCCACCCCTCGTCCGACGATGTTTCATTCATCGCCAGCCGTCAATATAATGCTTGGCCCCGACCGAGGCTCATTTTAGGCGGTCGATCCGGGCCGCGCGACCCGTGACGCGCGGGGGTGCCGGTTCAGGAACTGGTCCGTGTTGCGGTCGTTCCGCTCGATAATGTCCGAGATGTACATGTGCGCATGCTCTCCTGGATGTTGTCGGCGGACCACACCGCCGAGACGGAGAAGCAGTAGTTGTAGTTGGTGTTGAGGCCGTAGATGGTGGCCACGGTCCGTCCGGCCGGCACCGAGGTCAGCACCGCGAGCGCGTTGCCCTCGCGGGCCCCGGAGACCAGGAACTGCACGGTGCCCTTGCTGGGATCGACCCACGTGATCGTCACGGAACCGCCCTCGTCGCGGATCGTGACGCCGGTGGGCGCGGGGGAGGCCGCGACCGTCGGCGTGGTCACCGGGCCGGGCACGGTGGGCCCGCCGTCGGGCAACAGCAGTTGCAGCGCGACCAGCACGCCGCCGATGAGCACCACGGCACACAGCGCCGCGACCAGGATCATCCCGGCGTTGGCTCCTCGCCGACGGCGGATCGTCGGCTCCTCGTCGTCGATGAAGCCCTTGCTCCAGCCATGCCCGTCGCTTGTGACCGGACGCGTGTCGACCCGCTGGTAGATCCCGTCGGCGACGGGCGCGTAGGTGGCGCCGACCGGCGCACTGTCGAGTGGGGCGAGCGTCGCCGGCAGCGCCCGCACGTGGTCCCGCACCGCCGGGTACGGCGGCGAGACCTGGCTGGGGAGGTCCGGTGACGCGCCCGCCACCCCGAAGCCGTGTTCCCCGGCCGCGGCGAAGGCCTGCTCGGTCGGCGCGTCATCGCCCGCCCCGACCCCTGGCGCGGAACCCGCCGATGCGGCGATGGGCGACGAGGCCGCGGGCGCGGCGATGGGCGACGAGGCCGCGGGCGCGGCGATGGGCGACGAGGCCGCGGGCGCGGCGAAGGCGGGCGAAGTGGCTCCGGGCGACGGCGACGGGACTGCGGGCGGGGCGAAGGCGGGCGCGGCGACGGGACCGTCGGCGCCGCGCGGTGCCGGTGCGGCGGGGTGCGGGAAGCCGCCCGCGACCAGTGACGGCGGCGCCTGCGTGCGGGCCGCCAGCCGCTGCCGGGCGCCCTGCACGGCCGGATGGTCATCGCCGAGAACCCGGGCTCCCGCGTCCACCAGGTGCCGGTCGTGCGCGTCGGTCGGGTCGCCGAGCCGGTGGATCACCGCCGCCAGCCGGGCCTCGATCGACAGCGAGGTCGGGTGGTCGGCGCCCGCGGTGGTGGCGATGATCGTGTGGGCCCGGTGGAGCTGGTCGTGCGCTTCGGTGAGATTGCCGAGGCGGCGGGCGATCGTGGCGAGGTCGACCATGATCGGGGCCAGCCGCGGGTCCTCCTGGCCGAGGCGCAACTCGCCGCGCTGCAGCGCCTCCTCCAGCAGCGTGCGCGCCCCGGTCAGGTCACCCGACTCGGCCAGTCGTCGGCCCTGCGCGTGTGCCGCGACCAGTTCGTCGAGTTCGATCGGCGGGTCCGGCTCCCGGTAGGGCTCGGCCGGGGCGGTCCCGTACGGCTCGTACGACCGGGGCCGGCCAGGCCGATAGGGCTCGTCGACCGGCAGGCCGATCGCGTGTCCGTCGTCACTCATCGGCGGCCGCTCATGACCGCGCCCAGGGCCGGGTGGGGAGTTCGCCGTTGGCTGGGCGCCGTTGCGCGTGCGAGTGGTCGCTGTGGCGGCATGTCCGACATCTTGATGGGTGCGCCGATCCTGCGCCACCCTGGCTGAGCGTTGTCTGTGAGCGTTTGTCCGGGTTACGCCCGAGCGGCGCGTGGAGGGTGTCCTGACGGAGGCCGCTTGTAGGATCGCCGAAGCCGGCCGCGGCAGGTCCAGGCGGAGCACGGTGGGCATCCGCCGGCGTCACGGGGCGGCACAGCGAAGGGGTGACGGATGGCGTACGACGACTCGACGGGCCGGGACCCTCGCCGTGACCGAGACTGGCGCGACTCCGGCGACTGGGACTGGGACCTCCCGGACCGCGATCCCGGCGCCCGCGACCCGGAACCGCGCGGGCGGCGTGCGCCCGGGGACCTCCCTGAACCCCGCGGCCGGGCGTCCGTACCACCGCCCCGCGACCGCGCGCCTCGCCCGGGGCGGCCGATCGACGACCGTCCGCCCGTGCCACCGGCGGTGGCGCGGGCCCGCGTGCGCCCGCCCGGCGGCACGTTCGAACCGTTGCCGCCCGAGCCGGTGACGGTCGTCGCCCGCGCGACGGTGGGGGAGCCCGGCCAGGGTCGGCACGCGCGTGGTGTCGTGCCCGGACTGCCCCGGCGCCTGCAACTCGGGTCGAACGGGTTGCGCAGTCGTGCCCTGGCGATCGTCGTGGCGGTCGCGCTGATGCTCTCCGGCGGTGGGGTGCTCGGTGGCGCCGCCTTCTTCGACAGTGTGCAGATCTCGGAGGAGCTGACGCTCCCGGAGACCACGAAGATCCTCTACAGCGACGGTACGGAGCTGGCTCGGCTCGGTGAGCACACCCGATACGAGTTGCCGTACGAGCGCATCGGGGAGAACGTCAAGATCGCGATCGTCGCGTCCGAGGACCAGTCCTTCTGGACCAACGACGGCATCGACTTCGGCGGTGTGATGCGGGCCGCCTGGAACAACTTCACCGGCGGCTACACCCAGGGCGCCTCGACGATCACCCAGCAGTACGCGCGACTGGCCTTCGAGCTGGAGGGTGTGACCTATCAGCGCAAGCTGCGCGAGGCGGTGCTCGCCTGGAAGATGACCAAGGACATGACCAAGGAGCAGATCCTCGCCGGCTATCTCAACTCGGTCTCCTTCGGTCGTGGCGCCAACGGTGTCGAGGCCGCCGCCAAGGCCTTCTTCGGCAAGGAACGTACGGTCGACAACACCGCGCCGCCGGAGCAGCAGCTCACGCTGGCCGAGGCGATGGTGCTGGTGGCGATGGTCAAGCAGCCCTATCCGGATCCGGACGACCCGGAGGGGCACCCGGGGTACGACCCGAAGGCGTCGCCCGCGGCCGAGGCGAACGCCCGCTCCCGCTTCGACTACGTCAAGGGTCAGCTCCTGCAGACCGGCAAGATCACCGCCGAGGAGGCGGAGCAGCTCACCTTCCCCGAGACGGTTCAGGAGCCCAGCGACGAGGGCAACGGCATGGAGGGCCCGGGCGGGCTCGTCGTCAACCAGGTCCTCAGCGAGTTGACGCACACGCCCGGTTCGCCGTTCTACCAGGCCAAGGACTGGACCTTCATCAAGCAAGGTGGATATCGGATCTACACCACCCTGAGTTCGAGCGTGCAGGCCGCGGCGATCAACGCGGTCTACGACACCATGGCCGGCCAGCCCGATCCGTTGCAGCCGGCGCTGGTGGCGATCCAACCCGGCACCGGGCGGGTGCTCGCCTACTACGGCGGCAACAGTGGCATCGGCGTGGACTACGCCGGCACCTACGTCGACGAGTTCGGAGAGGTGCAGGGCTCGGCCCACCCGCCGGGCTCATCATTCAAGATCTACACACTGGCCGCGGCGCTCAAGGCGGGCTACAGCCTCAACTCGTACTGGGAATGGCAACCGCACGACATGGGCTCCCGCACCGGCAACAACCGGGTGACCAACGTGGCCACCTGTGGCGACCTCGCCAAGGACGACCCCACGCCGTGCAGCCTGCTGCAGTCCACCATCTCGTCGCTGAACGTGCCGTTCTACGCGGTGACCCTCTCGGTGGGGGCGGTCAACGTGCTGAAGCTCGCGCACGCGGCGGGCATCGACGAGATCTGGACCAACGAGCGCGAGCGCATCGACCTGAAGGCGGTCTCCGACATGGGCGAGGTCGTGCCGTCGAAGATCTTCAACGAGGTCGGCATCGGTCAGTATCCGGTGACCGTGCTCGACCACGCCAACGGCATCGCTACCGTGGCCGCCGGCGGGCTGCGGGCCGAGCACCACTTCGTCGAGAAGGTGATGAAGGGTGACGCCGTCCTCTACGGCGAGACGATCACGACCAGCGGTGAGCGGCTGCTCACCCCGCAGCAGAACAACGACCTGACCTACGCGCTGTCGCAGGTCGGTTCGGCGAAGCTCAACATCGGCTGGGACACCGCCGGCAAGACCGGAACGTGGGAGACGAGGGACCACAAGAGCAACGCGCACGCGTGGATGGTGGGCTTCTCCCGGTCGATCGCGGCGGCGGTCTGGCTCGGCAACGAGGGCTCCGAGGCCCCGCTGAAGGACAAGAACGGCAAGGACATCTACGGTTCGGGGCTGCCGGCCACGATCTGGAAGGCGTTCATGACCAACGCCACGGCCGCGATGAACCTGCCGAAGCAGAACACCAAGTTCAATCCGCCCAACTTCGTCGGCGACACCAACCCGGACGGCTCGGTGCCCAGCCCGACGCCGAGCCTGCCGGGCCCCGGCGACCTGCCCGGACCGGGCGACCTGCCCGGCGACGGGCCTGGCCGCCCGCGGGGCCCCGGCGACCAGCCCACCGGGCCCAACGGCTGATTCCGACGACCACGACGGCCGATGGCCGCGGCGACCGGGCGAGACGGTCGGCGCGGCCACGGGCCGTCGTCCGTGGCCTGCTCGGCCTGGTGTTGCTCCGCCTGGTGTTACTCGGCCCGGCGGCGCCGCGCCACCACGACGCCGAGGGTGACCAGCAGCAGGCCGACCACCACCAGGCTCAACGCCGTTACGACGCTGTTGTTCGGGAAGTACCGGTTCATCACGAACGGCAGCACGATCAGGGTGCCGACGCTGCCGACGGCGAGGACCGGGAGTTCCCGGCGGACCACGCCGGTCACCACGAGCACCACGACCGAGGCGAGGGCGAGCAGGGGTCCCCACTCGTCGTTGATCATCAACAGTCCGCCGACGACCATGCCGACCGAGCCGAACACCGCGCCGGCCCGCGCCGGGAGGATGCTCGCCAGCGAGAGCACGAACCAGACGACCGCGACCGCCCAGACCACGAAGTTGGACCAGGGCCACGAGTCGGTGATGGTGAGGGTCGCCGTGTATGACGCGGACAGCAGGAACACCACGGCGGCGAGGTGCTGCAGCACGTGCCGGTGGATGGCCCACAGCACCGCGGCCACCACGGTGGTCGTGCCGGTGGCGAGCAGGCCGATCTCCGACCCTTCCCAGCCGAGCAACTCGTCACCGGTGAAGCCGAGAGCGATCGCGAGGGCCACGCAGGAGGCGACCCACAGCACGCCGCGAAGTCGGGCGCCGGCGGCACCCAGCCGGCCGGCGGGGACGAAGGCGCCGGCGGTCAGGAGGGCGAGCGCCACGCCGCCGATGATGCCGACGCGGCCGGCGCTGCTGAGCCGTTCCCAGAACAGGCCCATGACGAGGATCAGCCCGACGAGGACGATGGCGCCACCGAGGTAGCCCAGCCCTTCGGCGACCAGCGACGCGGTGCGAGGTTTGGTCTGCGGCAGGGTGGCGGCGTCGGCGCGAATGCGCTCGCCCTGCTCGGGGGTGATGATGCCGGCCTGGACCCAGCGGTCGACGAGGGCGGGAAGAGACGGTTCCATGTGCAGATTCTGGACGTTGGGGGCCACCCGCGCGTCGGTCAAAGGTCCTGGGCGGCCCGGGACCCGCTCGGGACCGCGCGCGCCGTCCCGGCCACCGGGCGGATCCGCCCGTACGGTCGGCTTTGTCGTGATAGGACAGGCTGCGTGATCGGCAGGGCGCGACGGCTCGCCGTCCTCGGTGCGGCGCTGGGGACGGTGCTGGCGGGCGCCGTGACCGGGTGCGGTTCGCCCGGCCCCCGGCCAGGCTCGTCGCCGGGCACGAGCGCGGCGTCGGACGCCGGCACGGCACCCCAGGCCGTACCGTCGCCGTCGGCCAGCGCGCCCGGGCCCCTGCGCAGCGTGGACGTGCCGGCGCCGGACGGTTGGGTCGCTCTGTCCGATGTGGACCCGTCGATCCTGCAGGACGTCCGTTACGCCGGGTCGCACAACTTCGTCGGCCGCCCGGTCGACGGCTACTGGGAGGCCGAGTGCCTGCTCCCGGAGCAGACCGCGCGGGCGCTGCACCGGGTCCAGCTGGCCGCCGTGGTGGAGGGCTACTCGCTCAAGGTGTACGACTGTTACCGCCCGATGCGGGCCGGGCGGGACTTCGTCGCGTGGAGCCACGACCCGAGCCAGCAGGGCACGCGTGCGGAGTTCTACCCCGGCCTGACCCAGGCGGACCTGTTCCGGCAGGGTTTCGTCGCCGGCGGCGCCTCCTCGCACAGCAGCGGCTCCGCCGTGGACGTCACCCTCGTGGCGCTGCCCGCGGCCGGGCAGCCGGCGTGGGCCCCCGGTCAGGCACTGGTGCCCTGCACGGCGCCGGTCGGGGAGCGGTTCCCGGACAATTCGATCGACATGGGTACCGGTTACGACTGCTTCGACGCCCGTTCGCACACGCTGGACGCGGGGATCTCCGGCGCGGCGCGGGAGAACCGGCTGACGTTGCGCCGGCTCATGGCGGTGGGCGGGTTCGTGAACTACGCCAACGAGTGGTGGCACTACGACCTCGCCGACCCGCCGTTGGCCGGTCAGTACTTCGACTTTCCGGTCACCCGGGACGCGCTGCGCTGACGCGGCGCGGGGTGGGTGCGCGGTACATGGGAATCGCGCATGCTGTGGACCGCGCACACATGGTCGCGGCATGACGCAGGTCATACTCTTCGGACTCCAGCGGCCCGTGGTGGGCCGTGCACACGAGACCGGCGCGAGGCCGGCACGTGACATCGGAGGCGAGATGACCGGCGCAGTCGCGATGCTCCACGGTCGTACCGCGTTGGTCACCGGCGGCGCGAACGGCATCGGCCGCGCGTGCGCTCTGCGGCTGGCCCGGGCCGGCGCCGCGGTGACCGTGGTCGACCGGGATGAGGCCGCCGTGAAGGAGGTCGCCGCCCAGGCGGGCGAACTGTCCAGCCGTGCGGGCGGGTCCGGCGTGAGCCGGGCCGTGACCGCGGACCTGCTCGACCTGGACAGCCTGGAATCGCTGGACCTGGCCGCGGACATCCTGGTGAACAACGCCGGGTTCCAGCACGTGGCACCGGTCGACGAGTTCCCGCCGCAGACGTTCTCCGACATCGTGACGCTGATGCTGGTGGTGCCGTTCCGGTTGGCCCGCATCTGCCTGCCCCGCATGTACGCCAACAACTGGGGCCGGATCGTGAACATCTCGTCGGTGCACGGGGTGCGCGCGTCGCCGTTCAAGTCCGCCTACGTCTCGGCCAAGCACGGGCTGGAGGGCCTGTCCAAGACCATCGCCCTGGAGGGCGCGGGGCGGGGCGTGACGTCGAACTGCATCAATCCGGCCTACGTCCGGACGGCCCTGGTGGAGAAGCAGATCGAGGCGCAGGCACGCACGCACGGCATTCCCGAGGACGAGGTCGTCGGCCGGATCATGCTGGAGCCGGCCGCGATCAAGCGGCTGATCGAGCCGACCGAGGTCGCCGAGCTGGTGGCGTACCTTTGCTCGCCGGAGGCGTCGTTCATCACGGGCGCCTCGATGATGATGGACGGCGGGTGGACCGCCCACTAGCGCGGGCCGGCGGGCACGGGCGCGAGGAGCGCGGCGCGGGCCCGGGGTAAGGAGGTGCCGGGATGGTCGCGGCCGCGGTCGCCTTCCTGGAGCTGCTTGCCCGGGAGGCGACGCCGATCGAGTTCGAGCGCCCGGTCCTTGAGGCGCGCACGGCGGGGGCGTCGCCGCAGGAGATCGAGGAGCTGGAACAGGCGCGGGTGATGGCCCTGCGGGTGCGGGCGCTGCTGGACCGGCGGCGCCGCCGCGAGGCCGAGCTGACCGCGCTCTTCGACACCGCCTCCGACCTGGCGCTCCTGCACGACCTCGACAGCGTGCTGCAGGCCATCGTCCGGCGGGCCCGCAAGCTGCTCGACACCGACGTCGCCTACATGACCCTCATCGACGAGGAGGCCGGCGACACCTACATGCGGGTCACCGACGGTTCGGTCTCGGCGAGCTTCCAGTCCGTACGGCTGGCCATGGGCACCGGCCTGGGCGGTCTGGTGGCGCTGAAGGGCACCCCGTACGCGTCGGACAACTACCCGGAGGACGCCCGGTTCCAGCACGCCAAGGACATCGACTCGGCGGTCGCCGAGGAGGGGCTGATCGCGATCCTCGGGGTCCCGATGCGGCTCGGTGCCCGGATCGTGGGCGTGCTGTTCGCCGCCAACCGCACCTCGCGGCCGTGGCCGCGTGAGGACGTGGCGCTGCTGTCGTCGCTGGCCGCGCACGCGGCGGTCGCCATCGACAACGCCCGGTTGCTGGAGGAGACGCGGGCCGCGCTGGCCGAACTGAGCATGGCGAACAAGATCAGCCGGGAGCGCAGCGAGGCCGTCGAGCGGGCCGCGGAGGCGCACGACCGGATGGCCGAGCTGGTGCTGCGCGGCGGCGACGTGGGCGACCTCGCCACGAGCGTGGCGGAGTTGCTCGGCGGTGGGCTCGCGGTCCTGGACGAGGACGGGCGGTGCCTGGCCGCGGTCGGCACGCTCGCGGGCGACGCGTCCGGCGGCCCGGGGCAGAGCGTGGCGGACGCCGCGGCGCTCGCGCGCAGCCTCGGCCGCACCGTGCAGCGCGGCGACCTGTGGGCCACCGCGGTGGGCCGGCCAGGGGAGACCCAGTGCTGCCTCGTGCTCGCGCCGACCGTGCCACCGGGCGGCGCCGACCTGCGCATCTTCGAGCGGGCGGCGGTGGTGACCGCGCTGCTGCTGCTCTCCCGGCGCAGCGCCGCCCAGGCCGAGGGCCGGGTGCGCGGCGAGCTGCTCGACGACCTCGTCTCGGCGCGGGTGGACGACCCGGAGTTGCTGCACGAGCGGGCGCGCCGGCTCGGTGTCGCGCTGGCCGCGCCCCACACGGTGCTGGTGCTGCGGGCACCGGCCGGGATCCGCCATCGCGTGGCCAGTTGGGCGGCGAGCCACGCCGCCGAGCGTGCCGGGCTGGCGGCCGACCGCAACGGCGTCAGTGTCCTGCTGCTGCCCGGGGACGATCCCGGCGCGGTGGCCCGGCGCACCGCCAAGGAGGTCAAGGCGGGCGCCGGGGTCGGGGTCACCATCGGCGCCGGCGGCCCGGCCCGGGGCCCGGTGGAGATCGCCGAGGCGTACCGCACCGCGGAGCGCTGCGCCGACGCGCTGCAGGCGTTGGGCCTGGCCGGGAGCGCGGCCGCTCCACCGGACCTGGGCTTCGTCGGGTTGCTGCTCGGCTCGGGCCCGGAGGGCATCGACGGTTACGTGACCTCGACCATCGGCGCGGTGCTCGACTACGACCAGCGCCGGGGCACGGTGCTGGGCCAGACTCTGGCCGCCTACTTCGCGGCCGGCGCCAGCCCGGCCCGCGCGGCCGAGAGTCTGGACGTGCACGTCAACACCGTCACGCAGGGGGTGGAGCGACTGGCGACCCTGCTCGGGGACGACTGGCAGCGTCCGGAGCGAGCCCTGGAGATCCAGCTCGCGCTGCGCCTGCACCGGCTGCGCTCGGCCTGACCGGTCACCGGTCCGCGGCAGCACCGACCGTACGGACAGTGCCTCACCACACAGCCGATGGGCGAACTGTAGGCGCGGCGCACATGTCGAACATCACGGACCGACCCCTAGCCTTCGACGGCAGAAACGTGTCAGGTGTGTTGCGACAAAGCGAGCGTCGGGCGACTTTCGGGGATCGTTCGAGCCCGCGGCGGAGAGTCTCACGGCACCCGGACACGTCCCTTGCGCGGACCAGCCCCGCAACCCATCGACAAGCTCGCACGTCCCTGAGGAGATAACGTCATGCGTAGTGCTCGGAGGCTCATCTCCAGCGTCGCGCTGGTTGGTGCCGCCGCCCTGGCGATCGCCGGGTGCAGCAGCCCCCAGGAAGCGGCCAACGGCCCGGCCGGCGACGACACGCCGTACAAGGTCGGCATCGTCTACTCGCAGTCCGGCGCCCTCGCCACCTACGGCGAGCAGTACAAGGCGGGCTTCGAGGCTGGCCTGAAGTACGCCACCAACGGCACCGGCAAGGTGGGCAACCACCCCGTCGAGGTGAGCTGGACCGACGACGCCGGCGACCCGACCAAGGCCGTCACCGCCGTCACCGGGCTCATCGGGCAGGGCGTGAAGGTCATCGCGGGCTCGACCTCGTCGGGCGTGGCCGCGCAGGTGGCGCCGCTGGCCAAGGACAACAAGGTGCTGTTCATCTCCGGCCCGGCCGCCACGGACGCGGTGACCGGCGTCAACAAGTACACCTTCCGCTCCGGCCGCCAGTCGCTGCAGGACGTGCTGACCGCCAGCACCTTCATCGGTGACCTCACCGGCAAGAAGGTCCTCGTCTTCGCCCAGGACAGCACCTTCGGCCAGGCCAACGTGGCCGCCGTGACCACCGTCCTCGGTGGCAAGGGCGCCACGGTCGACAAGATCCTGGTCCCGGCCACGGACACCGTCTTCACCACCTGGGCCGCGCAGGCGCTGGCCGCCAAGTCCGACATGATCTTCGTGGCGTGGGCCGGCACCACCGCCCCCGCCATGTGGCAGGCGCTGGACCAGCAGGGCGTGCTCGCCGCCACGACCGTCGTCACCGGTCTGGACATCCGCGCCTCGTGGCCGACCTTCGGCGCCGCGGGTGACAAGATCGCCTTCCTCGTCCACTACTTCGACGGCGCCTCGTCGAACGCGGCGGTCGACGCGCTGCGGGCGAGCCTGGGCGGCAACCCGATCGACCTGTTCCACGGTGACGGTTTCACCGCGGCCCAGATGATCGTGCACGCGCTGGAGGCGGACGGCACCGACGTGGACAAGATGGTCGCCGCCCTGGAGGGCTACAGCTTCGACGGTGTCAAGGGCAGGTACACGGTCCGCGCCGAGGACCACGCCCTGCTGCAGCCGATGTTCCAGACCAAGCTGGTCTCCGACGGCGCCGGTGGGTTCAAGGCCGAACTCGTCAAGGCCGTCGCTCCCGAGGACGTCGCCCCGCCGGTGACCCCGTTCAAGTAGTCGTCGAGCACACATGACAGCGCTCTCGCTGCGTGGACTCACCTGGCGGGTGGGCGGGGTCTCCATTGTGGACAATGTGGACCTCGACCTGGCCCCAGGTGAGTTCCTCGCCGTCATCGGTCCCAACGGTGCGGGCAAGACCTCACTGTTCAACCTGGTCTCGGGGCTGCGCCGGCCCACCGCCGGCACGGTCAGCCTCGGCGACCGGGACGTCACCCGGCTGCGCCCGCACGAGCGGGCCCGCCTCGGGTTGGGGCGCACGTTCCAGACCTCGGCGGTCTTCGCCACCCTCTCGGTGGCGGAGAACGTACGGCTGGCCGTGCAGGCCCGTCGTGGTGGCAGCATGCGGCTGTGGGCCTCGGCCCGCGGCCAGCGGTCGGTGGCCGAGGAGGCGCAGGCCGTGCTGGACCAGGTGAACCTGGCCGGCCGCGACGCGACCCTGGCCGGGGCGCTGTCGCACGGCGAGAAACGCAAGCTGGAGATCGCGCTGCTGCTCGCGGCGCGGCCGAAGGTGATGCTGCTCGACGAACCGATGGCCGGCATGAGCGCCGAGGAAGTGCCGGCCCTGGTCGAGGTGGTGCGGGGCCTGACGAAGCCAGGCGCCGGCCAGCCGGCCAGTGGCCAGAGCGTGCTCATGGTCGAGCACCACATGGACGTGGTGCTCGACCTGGCCGACCGGGTCGCGGTGATGCACCACGGCGCCCTGCTCGTCTGCGACGTGCCGTCGGTCGTGATGGCCAACCGCACCGTCCAGGAGGCCTACCTGGGGGAGGAGCTGTGACCGCGCCAGTACCCGCCCAGCGGACGGGCGACGCGTTGCTGTCCATTGTGGATCTACGGGTGCGTATCGGGGGCTCGCAGATCCTGCATGGCGTCAGCTTCGACGTGCCGCCGACCGGGGTCACCGTTCTGCTGGGCCGCAACGGGGTCGGCAAGTCGACCACGCTCAAGGCGGTGCTCGGCCTGACGCCGGCCGGTGCCCAGGTGACCGGCGAGGTCCGCTTCGACGGCGCCGTGGTCACCGGGCTGCCCACGCACCAACTGGTGCGACGGGGGCTGGGCTACGTGCCCGAGGACCGCGGGATCTTCGGCGGCCTGACCGTGGCCGAGAACCTGCGCCTGGCCGAGCGGGACGCGCAGCCCGACTACGACACGGTCTACCAGCTCTTCCCGGAACTGGCCCAGCGGGCCAGGCAGCGGGCCGGCACGCTGTCGGGCGGCCAGCAGCAGATGGTCGCCATCGCGCGGGTGCTGCTCAACAAGAACCGGCTGCTGCTGGTCGACGAGCCGACCAAGGGCCTCGCGCCCCGGCTGGTCACCGAGGTGGCCGACGTGGTGACCCGGGTGGCGCAGACCGTACCGATCCTGCTGGTCGAGCAGAACCTGGCCCTGGTCCGCCGGGTCGGCGTCGACGCGGTCGTCCTCGCCGCCGGCGAGGTCGCCCACACCGGTCCCATCGGCGCCCTGCTCGCCGACGAGCACCTCACCCGTTCCCTGCTCGGCGTCGGGCATCACAAGCCGGCATCGAGCACAGCCTCCGCGTCCCCGGCTGTCGAGAAGGCCTCATGAGTACCGTCATCCTCCTGCTGTTGACCGGGCTCGGCGCTGCCGGGCTCTACTTCCTGGTCGCCTCGGGACTCTCCCTGGTCTTCGGCCTCGCCGACGTCCTGAACTTCGCCCACGGCCTGTTCCTCTCCGTCGGCGCCTACGCCGCCTGGTGGGCCGCGACGAGCCTGCCGGGCGCGGGCAGCGAGGGTCTGGGCTTCGTGCTCACCGCGATCGTCGGGGTGGTCGCGGCGGCGGCGGTGGCGGCCCTGGTGGAACTCGTCCTGATCCGGCCGCTCTACAAGCGCACCATCGAGCAGGTACTGGTGACCGTCGGGTTGTCCCTGGCCGGGGTGGCGCTGCTGCAGGTGATCTGGGGCGCCGACCCCCGCACCTTCCCCCGGCCCGCCTGGTCGGGCGGCGTCACCGAGATCGCCGGCGCGCGGGTGCCCAACTCGTCGCTGCTGCTGCTGGGCTGCGCGGCCGTGGTGCTCGTGGCGTTGCAGGCGTTCCTGCGCTTCACCCGGGTCGGTCTGGTGATCCGGGCCGGCGTCGAGGACCGGGCCATGGTCACCGCACTCGGCATCGACGTCCGTAAGGCATTCACCCTGGTCTTCGCGATCGGTGGTGCGGCGGCCGGCCTGGCGGGCGTGCTCGCCGGAATCCACTTCACCTCGGTCACGTCGGCGCAGGGCGGCTCGCTGCTCATCTTCGGCTTCATCACCGTGGTGATCGGCGGCATGGGCTCGGTCACCGGTACGGCCTGGGCGGCCGTCGCGGTGGGCCTGGTCCAGCAGTTCGCGAACTACTACGTGTCCGGGTTGGGCGACATCTTCGTGGTCGCGCTGCTCGCGGTGGTGCTGCTGGTCCGGCCGCAGGGACTGGCCGGCGTCGCGGGAGGAGCATCCGCATGAATCCCACCCTGACCACCTGGCTGCGGCGGCTCACGCCGATCGCCGTGCTGGCCGTGCTGGCGGCCATCCCCTACAGCGGCATCACGATCCCGGTGCTCTTCGACGGGGCGATCAACAACCCGGGCTCGCTCGGGCTGCTGGCGGTGTGCCTCGTCTTCGGCGGGCTGGCGCTCAGCTACGACCTGATGTTCGGGCGCACCGGCATGCTCTCCTTCGGCCACGCGCTCTACTTCGGTGCCGGCGCCTACGGCACCGCGATCCTGGTCCGGCAGACCGACTGGCCACTGTGGACGGTTGTGCTGGTCGCGGTCGGCGGCACCATCCTGCTCGCCCTCGTGCTGGGCGCCATCGCGTTGCGGACCAAAGCCATCGCCTTCGCCATGGTGACCCTGGCCTTCGCCCAGGTCGGCGCGATCCTGGTCGCCCGCAACACCGGTGGCCTGACCGGTGGTGAGGAGGGCGCCGCCCTGGTCAGCGACCGCCTCCCGTCGGCGTTCGTCGGCGTGGTCAACACGGTCAACCTCTACTGGCTCGCGCTGGCGTTCGTGGCCCTGGTCGCCTTCGTGGTGCACCGGGTGGACGACTCACCGGCCGGGCGGGTGCTGCGGGCCGTGCGTGACGACGACCGGCGGGTCGACGTGCTGGGCCTGTCGCCGTACCGCTTCCGCCTGCTGGCGTTCGTCCTCTCCGCCGGGCTGGCGTCGGTCGGCGGCGTGGTCTACGTGCTCGTGGTGCACGGCGCGTCCCCGCACCTGGTCTCCTCGGACCTGACCCTGTCGCTGCTCGTGATGGTGGTGCTGGGCGGCCCCGGCACGCGCTGGGGCCCGGTGATCGGCGGTTTCCTGTTCGCCTTCCTCGACAACCGGCTCACCGCGGTCGGCACCTCGGACTCGGTCGACAACCTGCCCAGCGTCCTGTCCGGGCCGCTGTCGGAGCCGCTGTTCATCCTCGGCACGATCTTCATCCTCTGCGTCTACTTCTTCCCCGGCGGTCTGGCGAGCCTGCGCACGCGTCTGGGCCCGTTGCGCACCCTTGTCCCCGCCCGCCCCCGCCCCGCTGCGCAAGGAAGGGCACCTTCTTAACGCCGAGCGTTGTGCAAGGGCACCTTGCTAACATAGGAGCACATCGATGACACTCGTCCATGCGAACGGCATTGCCCAGGCGGTGACCGAATGGGGGCCCGCGGACGGCACCCCCGTCCTGCTCATCCACGGCAACTGCTCGTCCGGGCCGTTCTGGGAGCCCTTCGTACGGCGTCTGCTGACCGCGGGCAGCTTCCGGGTCGTCGCCCCCGACCTGCGCGGGTACGGCACCACCGAGGCCGCCCCGGTCGACGCGACCCGAGGCCTGCGGGACTTCGCCGACGACGTCGCGGCGCTGCTCGACGTCGTCTTCGGACCCGGGGCCCGCCCGATCGTCGCCGGGCATTCGATGGGCGGCGGCGTGGCGATGCAGCTGACCATCGACCACCCGTCGCGCGTCGCCGCGCTCCTGCTCGAAGCACCGGTCAGCCCGTACGGCTTCGGCGGCACCCGCGACCTGGTCGGCACGCCGACGACGGCGGACTTCGCCGGCACGGGCGCGGGCACGGCCAACCCCGCGTTCGTGGCGAGACTCGCCGCCAAGGACCGCTCCAGCGACGACCCGACGAGCCCTCGCCTGGTGATGCGGGGCACCTACGTCGCCGATCCGGCGGCGTTCGGCGCCGACGAGGACGCGATGCTCGAGACCGTACTGTCCACTGTGGTCGGCACGGACAACTACCCGGGCGACGCCACCACGGTGGCGAGCTGGCCCGGGATGGGGCCGGGCGCTCGTGGCGTGCTCAATGCCATGTCACCCAAGTACTTCCGCGTGGCCGACGCCCTGGTGGCGCTGCCCGACAAGCCGCCCGTCACCTGGGTGCGCGGCAGTCTGGACGCGATCGTCGGGGATGCTTCGCTCTTCGATCTGGCTCAGCTCGGCAGGCTCGGTATCGTGCCGGGTTGGCCCGGCGAGGACGCGGCCCCGCCGCAGCCCATGGTCGGCCAGACGCGAGCCGTACTGGAACGGTACGCGCTCGCCGGCGGCTCCTTCACCGAGGTACTCCTCGACGGGTGCGGGCACTCGCCCCACATCGAGCGTCCAGCCGAGTTCCTGGACGCCTTCACCTCCCTCGCCGCCCGGGCGCGGTAAGGCGCCCGGCCGCCGCTGTCGGCGTCTCTGCCGCGTGCGCTGGTGCGCGTGATGAGGCGCCCGGTTGATGCCGAGCGTGCGGGAGGGACGTCCTCGTCGCGGCGGTACGACCGGTGCCGAGGGGACGTCACGCTTGTGCAGGCGGGAGGGCGCACGCGGCGGTGCCGCCGGGCAACTGGTGGCGGTGCCGCGCGACCCAGCGGTAGGTCGGCCAGGCCAACGCCAGGACGGGGCGGGTGCGCAGCACCCGAGCTGCCGCCTGCCACACCGGGGCACCCCCGCCCGTCGCGGTGCGCAGCACGTCGGCGATGGCGAGGGGACCGCTGCTGGCCGGGCCGTCGGCGATCCACTGGACCGCCTGCTGGCACTGCGCCCGATCCACGCCGAGCTGGGCAAGGTCCGCGTGCTGCCAGGGCACGACGCGTGCCGCGGGGCGTACGTGCCGACTGAGCCAGCTCGCGCACGTCGAGCAGAAGGCGCAGTCGCCGTCGTACAGGAAGGTCATGGCCACGCCGCCATCCTCCCACTCCGGGTTAGGAAGGTGCCCTTCTTCGACGCTCGGCGTTAACAAGGGCACCTTCCTTCACAAACCAGGTGGGGGGATGGTGCGTGGCCCATTCTGGGGGCATGACGACGTACACGGATCAGGAACAGCACACCCTGCGGGCCGCGGCGTTCGGTTCGATCTACATGGTGTCGAAGGCGGATCCGGGGTTCTTCGACATGGTGAAGGAGAGCTTCGCCGGGAGCAAAGCGTTCGGCAAGGCGTCACCTGAGCTGCGCCAGGTGCTGGTGGGCGGCGGGATGCCGACGATGCCGAAGGGCTCGCCGCAGGAGATCGAGAACAGTGTGATCAGCGCGCTGAGCCAGTCGACGTCCATCCTGGCGGCCAAGGGCGGCAACGAGCTCGACGAGTTCCGCAACGCCGTCTCACACGCGGTGGACGAGGTGGCGAGCGCGTCGGGCGGCACGAGCCCCAAGGAGTTCGAGGTGGTCGGCAAGGTGAAGGCCGCCCTGGGGATGTGACCCGTCAGCACTCGCAGGTGGGTCCGCCGGTGGGCGCGGTGAGCGGGTCCACCGGTCCGCGGTGCTCGCCCTGCGCGGTCACCACCGCGAAGCCCTCCCGCACCCAGTACTCGTACCCCCCGAGCATCTCCTTCACGGGATAGCCGAGCCTGGCCAGGTTCAGCGCCGCCTTCTGGGCTCCGTTGCATCCCGGTCCCCAGCAGTAGACGACCACGGGGGTTCCGGCCGGGATGAGCGTGGCAGCCAGGTCGGGGATGAGCGCCTGCGGCAGGTGCAGCGCACCCGGCAGATGGCCCTGCTCGAAGGATGCGCGGCCGCGGGCGTCGACGAGGACGAACCCGGGGTCGTCGGCGTGCAGTGCGGCATGGACATCGCTCACGTCGGTCTCGAACGCTAGCCGGTCGGCGAAGTGGCGGGCGGCGGCGGCGGGATCGGCAGCCTGGGCGAAGATCGTCGCGGTCATGTCGCCGATTCTGGGTCGGCCACGGCGAGACGACGATGGCGTGAATGCCGATGTTCGCTCAGATCTCGCCAGCGTGGCGGGAGGCGGGTTCGCTCAGCCCGTACGGCTGGCGTCGTGGAAGGCGCGCCGGTAGGCGGTCGGCGACGTGCGCAGCGCGCGGGTGAAGTGGTGCCGGTAGGTCGTGGCGGTCTCGAAGCCGACCGCCGCCGCCACCTGCTCGATCGAGGCCGTGGTCTGTTCCAGCAGCGGCAGGCTCGCCTGCACCCGTTGCGTGATGAGCCAACGGATCGGGCTGGTGCCCGTGCTGCGGTGGAAATGGCGCAGGAAGGACCGTACGGACATGTGCGCGTGGCGAGCGAGGTCCGCCACCGTCAGGGGACTGTCCAGATGGGACAGTGCCCACGCCATCGTCGTGACGATGCGGTCGTCGTCGGGCTCGGGTGGCACGGGTGACTCGATGAACTGAGCCTGGCCGCCCGGCCGTTGCGGCGGGACCACGAGCCGGCGGGCCACCGCGTTCGCCACGGTGGCGCCGTAGTCCTGGCGTACGAGGTGGAGGCAGAGGTCGAGGCCGGCCGCGCTGCCGGCGCTGGTCAGCACGTCGCCGTCGTCGACGTAGAGGACGTTGGCGTCGACGGTGACCGCGGGGTGGCGGCGGGCCAGGACGTCGGCGTAGCGCCAATGGGTCGCTGCCCGGCGGCCGTCGAGGAGGCCGGCACCGGCCAGGGCGAAGGCGCCCGAACAGATGGACACGACGCGCGCGCCGCGGCGGTGGGCGGTGTGCAGCGCCCGCACGAGGGCCGGTGACGGGTCGGCGTGCACGTCGCTGACCCCCGGCACGATGACCGTGTCGCCCTGGGCAAACACATCCAGGCCGTACGGCGTGTGCAGCATGGCTCGACCCACGACCGGCACCTGGGGCGTCTCGGCGCAGATCGTCAGGTCGTACCAGTCCACGTCGAGCTCGGGGCGGGGCAGACCGAAGACCTCCGTGACGATGCCGAGTTCGAACGCCGACATCCCGGGATAGAGCAGTACGGTTACCCGCTGTCCGGAACGCCTGCGTATCGCCACCGACACCATGGCGCGATCATAGCGATGATGCATTTAATGCCACGACGCCACGGGCGGCGGTTGCGCAGATCATCCGATCGGACAGACTTGCGTCACTGCGGCCCGGCGTGCACCCCAAACGTTGCGCGGATCCCCTAGGGTGGCCGCTCATGACCACACCTCCTCCACCCCCGTACGCCGACCCGTCGGGGTACTCGGACAAGAGCAAGCTCGTCGCCGGTCTCCTGGGCATCTTCCTGGGTGGCTTCGGCGCTGGCCGCTTCTACACCGGACACACCGGTCTGGCCGTCGGCCAGCTGCTCGTGAGCATCTTCACCTGCGGCCTCGGCGGCATCTGGGGTTTCATCGACGGGATCATGATCCTGGTCAACGGCGGCACCGACGCCCAGGGCCGTCCGCTGCGGGACAGCTGACGCGGTTCCGGCCACAGCCGCCGGTCGGGCCTCCCGACCGGCGGCTTGGCGTCCCCGCTGGACGCCGTACCCCGCTCGGCGTCCCCGCTGGACGCCGTACCCCGCTCGGCGTCCCCGCTGGACGCCGTACCCCGCTCGGCGTCCCCGCTGGACGCCGTACCCCGCTCGGCGTCCCCGCTGGACGCCTATCACGCGCGGT